>Ga0310696_10006588_pt1 | contig 13753 bp, 9 predicted proteins | sample AusTroGonzalo_MG_4_FD_203885 | JGI IMG/M metagenome (GOLD analysis project Ga0310696, IMG submission 203885) | Bovine rumen microbial communities from tropical cattle in Woodstock, Queensland, Australia - Gonzalo_02 (v2) (version 2) | ecosystem: Host-associated > Mammals > Digestive system >... | reverse complement strand
CTGTCAGAAGCTTTACGGCGAATCGGGCTACATCGGCTGCATGTCGCAGAACGCCCGCCGCGCGCTGGAACGTCTGAAGGACGGCGACGTGGAGACCATCAACCGCACGTGGGCTCCGTGGTACACGCAGCACAAGATCGCCGCCGGGCTGTACGACGCGTGGAAGATCGCCGGGAACGAACAGGCGAAGGACGTACTGGTGAAGTTCGCCGGCTGGGTCGACGGCCTCACGAAGGGCCTGGACGACCGCCAGTGCCAGCGGATGCTGGATATGGAGTTCGGCGGCATGGGCGAGGTCCTCTGGAAAATCTATGCGGAAACGAAGGACGAGACGCACAAGGCCGTCGCGCAGAGGTTCCGTCACCACGTGCTCGTCGACGACCTGGCCACCGGGAAAGACAATCTCCCGGGCAAACACGCCAACACGCAGGTGCCGAAGGTGATCGCCGAGGCCGTCAACTACGAGGTCACCGGCGACGACTTCGCATACCGGGTCGCGAACAACTTCTTCGACATCGTCACGAAGAACCACACCTATTGCACCGGCGGCAACAGCGACCGGGAGCATTTCTACAACCCGAAGGACGCGGACAAACATCTCTCGCCCGCCTCGGTGGAGTGCTGCAACGTTCACAACATGATCAAGCTCGCCGCGCATCTGCAGTGCTGGCGCCCGGAGAAGACCGTTTACGGCGACTACCGCGAGCGCGCCCTGCTGAATCAGATCCTGCCGTCGCAGGACCCGGAGCGCGCGATGTTCACGTATTTCGTCTCGCTGAAGCCCGGGCAGTTCCGCATCTACAGCAGCCCCGACAAGTCGTTCTGGTGCTGCTACGGCACGGGGCTCGAGAACCACACGAAGTACAACAACGCCATCTATTTCCACGATGACGCCAACCTCTTCGTGACGCTCTTCATCCCGTCGGTCCTGAAGTGGAAGGACGCCGGGCTCGAGCTCGCCATGACCACCGATTATCCGAAGTCCGGCGAAGTCGTTCTGACCTTCAAAAAGGCCCCGACCCGCAAGCTCGCGCTGAACGTCCGCTGCCCCGGCTGGGCCCCTGCCACGGTCAAGTTCGCGCTGAACGGCAGGGAGATCGCGGCCGGACAGCCCGGCGAGAACGCCGTCCTGAACGCCGACTGGAAGGACGGCGACAAGCTCACAGTGAGCATCCCGATGGCGTTCCGCAGCGAACCGCTCCTCGGCGGCCACGACGAGCTGAACGCGTTCTTCTACGGTCCGACGCTGCTGGCCGGCGATTTCGGCGAAGTCGAGGACTACCGGAACCGCATCTATCCGCGCGACCAGCTCGACCTGCAGAACGCCGCGTGCAAGCCGGTCCCGATCCTGCTCGGCGACTCCGCGGCGAAGATCGTGGCCGCGGCGAAGCCCGTCTCCGGTTCCGACCGCGCGTGGGAACTCCCCACGACCACCGGCGGGACCGTGCTGGTGCGGCCGTTCAATCAGATGCCGTACAGCTACTACAACGTCTACTGGCGCAACATGAACGAGGATCAGTGGAAGGCCGAGGAGGTGCGAATCCGCATCGAGGAACAGCAGCAGCGGGAACGCGCCGCCCGGACAGTCGACGAGATGAACTTCGGCGAACAGCAGCCGGAGACCGACCACGCGCTGACGTCGTCCCGTTCGCGGACAGGACGCTTCAGCGACCGCGGCTACCGCAACGCCTCGCCGGGCGGCTGGATCGAGTTCCGCATGAAAGTCAATCCGCGCGTGCGCAACATCCTCTTCTGCACCTACTGGGGCGGCGACGCCAGGGCGACGACCGAGATCCTGGTCGAGGGGCAGAGCATCGCGGTCGAACGTCTCACCGCGTCGCATCCCGACCAGTTCTTCGAACAGGAATACCCCATCCCGGCGGACCTCACGCGGGGCAAGGATTACGTCACCATCCGGTTCCAGACGCGGGAGGGCGGCGGTCCGGCCGCGTCCGTCTATCACGCTGCGATCCTGGTCCCCGAGGGACGCTGACCCCTGCCAATAAAAAACTTTCGCCTCCGACGCAGTGACAGGCGCGGAGGCGTTTCTGTTTGTGACAAGACAGGATGCGTGCGATCAGAAGAGGTTCTGGGACAGGCAGTGCAGCGCCCCGCCCTCGAGGATGATGTCGGCGCAGTCGATCTGCACGACCGTTCGCCCCGGGAACGCCTCCCCGATGATCGCGGCGGCGCGGGCGTCGTTCCGCTCCTGACGGTACGACGGCACCAGCACGGCGCCGTTCACGAGCAGATAATTCGCATAGGACGCGGGGAGCGTTTCCTCGCGCCAGCCGTCCGGGGGCGACACGGGGTCCGGCAACGGCAGCGGGATCACGTTCAGGCTCCGCCCGAGACGCGTGCGGTATTCCTTCAGTCGGCGGATGTTTTCGTTCAGCATCGGGGCGTTCGGAGAGTCCTCCGGGGCCGTGCAGGCGAGCACGGTATCCGGCCCGGCGAAACGCGCCAGCGTGTCGATGTGGCCGTCTGTGTCGTCGCAGAAGAGCCCGCCCTTCAGCCACAGGATCTCGTCCATGCCCAGCGATTCGGTCAGCATCTCGCCGATCTCCGCGCGCGACATCGAGGCGTTGCGGTTCGGGTTCAGTATCACGGATTCGGTGGTCATCAGGAGGCCGAGGCCGTTCGTTTCCAGCGCCCCGCCCTCGCAGATCATCGGAACGGCACAATGTTCGTACCCGAGCAGCGGCGCGACGCGTTCCGGCACGGCGGCGTCACGGTCCCACGGCGGGAACTTCCCGCCCCACGCGTTATAAATATAATGGTTCAGGATGCGCCGTCCGTCGGCGCGGTTCACGAGGCACACCGGGCCATGATCCCGGCACCAGGCATCGTCCGTCGGCACGTCGAGGAGTTCGATCCTCGCCAGATCGGCCCCTGCCCCGGACAGGAGTTTCATGATCCGGGGCTGTTCCGACGCGACGCAATCGATCTTCACGTCCTCGAACTGCGAGATGGCCGCGGCGAATCCGGCAAATGTCTTTTCGATCGCTTCCCGACGGTCCTCCCACGTCACGGGATTCAACGGCCATGACAGCAGCACGGCGCGCTGTTCCTCCCATTCGGCGGGCATGGTGAAGCCCTCTCCGCGGAGGGTCCGCCACGAGGTCGCGCCGGGCATGGTTCACTCCCCGAAACGTTTCAGGATCGGCCCGTAGGCGTCGATCCGGCGATCGCGGAAGAACGGCCACATGCGGCGGTGTTCCTCCATCGCCTTCAGGTCGCAGTCGGCGTACACGATCTCGGTCCGGTCCATCGACCCGGAGGCCACGTCCTCGCCGTAGAAATCCGACACGAAGGACGAGCCCCAGAACCGCGTGCCGTGTTCGGTCCCGACCCGGTTCACGGCCGCGAAGAAACAGCCGTTCGCGACGGCGTGCCCGTGCTGGACCGCGAGCCACGCGTGACGCTGCTTGAGCATCAGGTCGTCGGGCTCCGATTCGATGGTCCCGATGGCGGTCGGGCAGAAGATGATCGACGCGCCGTCGAGCGCGGTCAGACGCGCCGCTTCCGGGTACCACTGGTCCCAGCAGATCACCACGCCGATCCGGCCGAACGCCGTATCCCAGGCGCGGAACGGCCCGTCGCCGGGCGCGAAATAGAACTTCTCCTCGAATCCGGGGTCCTGGGGGATGTGCATCTTGCGGTAGACTCCGGCGGTGGAGCCGTCGGCGTCGAAAATGACGGCGGTGTTGTGATGGAGCCCCGGGGCGCGTTTCTCGAAGAACGACCCCACGATCACCACGCCGTACTGCTTCGCGAGCGCGGCGTAGAACGCCGTCCCCTCCCCGGGGATCGGCTCCGCGAGGTTGAAGAATTCCGGGTCCTGTTTCCAGCAGAAATACTCGGTCTGGAAAAGTTCCTGCGTGCAGACGATCTGCGCGCCGTGGTCCGCGGCCTCGCGGACGCGTGCGGCGAGGCGTTCCCGGGCCTCCACGATGGATGCCGGGGCCATGTCCTGGATCAATGCCACGCGGACGGATTCGCCGTCGTACTGCTTCGTCATCGTATGTCCTCCTGTTCGCCCGTGCCCTGTTCCAGCGTCGTCCGCGCATCCAGCGCGAGCGCGATCGTGGCGGCGTCGGCATAGATGAGATCGGAACCGGCGGGGAGACCGCGCGCCGGACGCGTGATGGCGAATCCGCGCCCCTGGAACCGGTTCGCGAGGTAGACCGCGGTCGCCTGCCCCTCGATGTCCTGACTGAGCGCGAGGATCATCTCGCGGAACCCTCCGGCGGCCACACGGGCCTCCAGCTGCGGGATCGACAGCGACTCCGGGAACTTGCCTTCGAGCGGGGCGATGCGTCCGCCGAGCACGTGGTAAACGCCCTTGTACACGCCCGCCGATTCCAGCGAATGGATCTGCGCCACGTCCTCCACCACGCAGATGATGGACTGGTCGCGCACCGGCGAACCGCAGATCGCGCAGGGGCCGTCGTCGGGCGCGTCGGAGAGGTTGCCGCACACCGGGCACGGATGGATGCGGGTGTGGAGCGACGCGAGGTTTCCGGCGAGCGATTCGAGTTTCGCCGGGTCCCACAGATAGAGCGCGAGGGCCATGCGTTCCGCGGAACGCTTCCCCACGCCCGGCAGGTTCTTCAGCAGTTCGATCAGTTCGGCCAGGGGTTCCGGCCACGGCTGCGCGTACATCTCGCGTGCTCCTCGAATGTGCTCAGAAGAGACCGGGCATCGGCAGACCGCCGGTGGCCTCGGAGATCTTCTGCGAGATCGCGTTTTTCGCCTGCGCGATCCCCTGGTTCACGGCTTCGGCGGTGGACGCGGGATCGGGGCAGGACGTGGTGCTGGTGATGGAGCGCACGAAGCAGTCGCCTGTGACGACCGCAGTGACGGTGCCGTCCTGACTGACGCCCCGGAACTCCAGCTGCGCGAGCTCCTGCTTCATGACTTCGATTTTCTGTTTGAGCGCCTGGAAATCCTTCATCATTCCGGCGAGCTGTCCGAACGAACCGAACATCGACATGGGATATACCTTTCTAACCGTTTCGGGTAATTACTTCTTGTTGGATTTGTCGGGCTTGGCGGCCTTCAGGAGTTTCTCCAGATTGAGGTCGCGCTTCGCACCCAGCTGCAATGCCTTTTCATACGCCTTCAGGGCGTTCTCGGCGTGTTTGAGCGCGTAATGGACCCGTGCGAGCGAGAGCTGCGCGGAGGCATCGGTCGGATCGGCGTCCGCGGCGGTCAGATAATGCCACAGCGCGCCCGTGAAATCCTTCGCCTCCTCCGCCTGACGGGCGGCCTTCATGGCGTCTTCGAATTTGAGCTTGTCGACCGGCAGGGACGTCTTGCCCTCGGCGTTGCCGTTGATGATGTCCTCGAACATTGGCATCAGTTCCTCGGGGATGCTTTCCTCGGTCTTTGCGATCTCGGGCTTCGCGTCCGGGTCGTTGCGGCGGTAGGTGTCGAGTTCGGCACGGAGCGTCTTGGCTTCGGCGAGAGCGGCCTCGGCCACCACCCGGGCGGCGTTCATGGTCTTCTTGTAGCGAGCCGAGAGAGCGCGTTCGTCGTTGAGCTGTTCCTGCAGCTCCGTGGCGTTCCGGTCGGCCTCGGCGCGTTCCTTCAGCAGTTCGGAAATGGATTCGTTCTTCTGCTGGAGTTCGAGCGATTCCGCCGCCTTCGGGTCTTTTCTGCGGAGCTCGACTTCCTTCTCCAGCCGCTGGATTTTCGCGTTGAGGGCGGCCTGCTGGGTCAGGATGTTCGACAACGTATTCTGAAGCGCTTCGTTGCGGTCCTTCAGAGCGGTCGATTCCTTCAGAAGGATTTCGTTTTCGGCGTTGCTCTTCTTCAGCAGGGCGTTCGCGTCGGCCAGCGACTCGTTGAGCTTGCGGACTTCGGTATTGGACGCCTGGTCGATCTTGATCTTCTCGAGCTGGGCCTGGGCGGCCACGAGGTCCTTGTTCGCCTTCGCGAGGTCCTCGGCGGCGGCCGTCTTCTCGGCGGTCAGCTTCTCGAGCGACGCGGAGAGCGACGCGTTCAGCTCCTTCTGCTTCGCGAGTTCCGGCTCGTCGCCGGTGCCCGGGGCGGAGAACTTCGCGATCTGCGCCTTCAGGTCCGCGATCTGCTTGTCGGACGCGGCCTTCGAATCGGCCAGCGACTTATTCTCGGCCTCGAGCGATTTGCGGACGGCCTCGCCCGCTTCGAGTTTCCTGTTCGCGTCGGTGAGCGTCTGCACCTCGGCCGTGAGCTTCTTCACGTCCGCTTCGAGATTGGATGCGCGCTGTTCGGCGGCGGCCAATGCGCCGGCGGACGCGGCCGTGGCGGTCGATTTCGCGGCGTCGGCTTTCGCCTTGTCAAGCGCGGCCTGCGCGGCGACCAGTTCGTCCTGGAGCTTCGCCTTCTCCTGCGTGAGCGCGGCCATCTTCGCGGAGAACTCCGACGGGACCGGCTTGTTCGCGGCGTCCTCGGCGCGGCGTTTCGCCTCCGCGAGCTCGGATTCGAGTCCGGCCGAAGCGGTCTTCTGCGCGTTGAGGTCGGCGGTCAGCTGCGTCTTCTCGTCCGTGAGTTTCTTGTTCGCATCGGTGAGCGCCTGTATCTTCGTATTCGCGTCGGCCAACGCCTTGGCGTCGGCGGCGGCCTTCTCCTGACGGCGGATCAGCGCATCCAGATCGGCCGTGAGTTTCGCCTTCTCGTCCGTCAACACCTTGACCTGGGCGTTCGCGTCGGCGAGCGCCTTGGTGTCGGCGGCGGACGCGGTCGACGCCTTCTTCGCGGCTTCGAGGTCGGCGGTCAGCTTGGTGTTGGCTTCCGTCAACGTCTTCACTTTTGCGTTCGCGTCGGCGAGCGCTTTCGAATCGTCACTGGCGACCGGTACCGCCGAAGGCTTCTTCGCGGCTTCGAGATCGGCCGCGAGCTTCTTGTTCGCTTCCGCGAGCTTTGCCTTCTCGTCGGTCAACGTCTTCACCTGGGCTTTTGCATCGGCCAGCGCCTTCGCGTCGGCGGACGACGCGGTCGAAGCCTTCTTCGCGGCTTCGAGATCGGCCGCGAGCTTCTTGTTCGCCTCGGTGAGCTTTGCCTTCTCGTCGGTCAACGTCTTCACCTGGGCTTTTGCATCGGCCAGCGCCTTCGCGTCGGCGGCGGATGCCGTGGCGGCTCCGGCGGCGGCTCCAGCCGCGGCGGAAGCCTTCTTCGCCTCGGCGATGGCGTCCTTCAACGCCTTGTTCTCGTTCGTGAGCGCGCTGTTCTTCGTGGTGAGCGTGGTCACGTTCTCCGCGAGTCCGGCGTTCTTCTTGGTGAGGTCGGCGGACTTCGCATCGAGCGCTTCCTTCTCTTTCTGGAGCGTTGCGAGGTCGTCTTCGAGCTTCTTAATCGCCTCCGGCTGACTGGTCTTCGCCGCAGCGAGTTCGTCCGCGAGCTTCTTGCGTTCGGCCTCGGCTGCGGCGGATTTCTTCTGTTCCTCGGCGAGCTTGTTTTCGAGCTGGGACGCGGCGGTCTTCGCGGCCGCGAGGTCGGCGGTTGCCGTAGCGGCGGCCTCGACCTTCTGCTTCAGCTCGGTCTCGGATTTCTTCGTCTCGTTGTAGGACGCCTGGAGCGTGTCGAGCGCGGCCTTGCGGTCGGCGGCGGTCTTCTGGGCGGCTGCGAGGTCGGCCGCGGTCTTGTCCGAAGCGGCCTTCTGCGTCTTCAGATCGTCGGCGAGCTTCGCATTGGTGTCGGTCAACGTCTTGATCTGGGCGTTCGCTGCGGTCAACGCGGCCGCGGCGTCGGCGTTCTTCGTGAGGTCTGCGACCTGCGCTTTCGCATCCGCCGACTCTTTCTCGGCGACCGCGAGCTTGGCCTTCGCGTCAGCGGATGCCTTTTCGGCGGCGGCGAGCTTGGCTTTCGCATCGGCCGATTCCTTTTCGGCGGCGGCGACTTTCGCCTGGGCGGCGAGGGATTCCTTCTCGGCTTCCTTCTCGACGTCCGCAAGTTTCTTCTCGACGTCCGCGAGTTTCGACTTCAGCTCGTCCGCGTTTTTCTGCATTTCGGCGGCCTTCTCGGCGTTGCCGGCGGCCTTGAGGGCGTCGCGTTCGGCGGTCAGGTCGGCGACCTGTTTCTGGAGCGCGGTCTTGTCCTTCGACAGGGCGGACGCCTGGTCGGCGGACTGTTTCGCCTTGTCCGCGATACTCTTCTGCGTGGCGAGCTGTTTCTTCAGCGAATCGACCTGTTCGCGCAGGCTCGCGATCTCCGCGATGGCCTGCTGGTTGATGGCTTCGGCGGACGGCCTGGCCCCGGACGAAGTGGAACCGGTCGTCGTCTTCGGCTGTGCGGCGGCCTTGGCCTCGGCGAGCTTGCGTTCGGCCGAGGTCACTTTCCGCTGCGCAGTGGTGATGCGGTAACTCACGACCGATTTATTCCAGTTCGGATCGGTCGAGTGAAGTTTCTGGAATGCGCTCAGCGCCTTGTTGTACGCGTCGAGGGCTTCCTGATATTTTCCGGCGTCGAAGAGCGTGTCGCCCTTCTCCATGGCGTCGCCGCCGACACGGAACGCGTCCCAGTTCGCGTTGGTGGCGGAGGTGTCCGCCGCGGCAGTCTGAGACGACGCCTCCTGCGGCACGGCGAGGACTCCGGCCATAATGGCGAGTCCGACTGCCGTCAGAATACGGGAGCGCTTACGATTCATGGTGTTTCTCCTGTTGAACTTATATGTTGATCGTTTGATTGACAGCTGTTTCGTCCGGGGTCAGATACGGCGAGAAGCGACCGGATTCGCGTCCGGACACCGACACCGTCGCGAGGAAGACCCCGTCCTCGCGGTAGGAACTCTCCAGGATGCGCGCCTTCTCGTGGAGCAGCGCCACGAGGTCGGAGCGTTCCGGCGGGATGGCGGCCCGGCAGATTTCGGAGCGTCCGCCGCATTGTTCGGACAACGCCTCGAGCAGGCCGTCGATCCCCTCCCCGGTGCGGCAGGATATGAACACCGCGTCCGGGAACGAGTTTTTGAGTTTGATCTTCGTGAGCGGGTCGCGGATGAGATCGCATTTATTACAGACCACGAGAATGGATTTTCGTTCCGCTCCGAGTTCGCCCAGCACGGAGATCGTGGTCTCCACGTGGCTGAAGACGTTCGGATTCGACGCGTCCAGCACGAGCACGATGAAGTCGGCCAGCACGGCCTCCTCCAGCGTCGACCGGAACGCCTCGATCAGCGAATGCGGCAGACGCCGGATGAATCCGACCGTGTCGGTCAGGATGAGCTGCGTCTTGTCCGGCAGTGTCAGGGCGCGCGTGGTCGGGTCCAGCGTGGCGAAGAGCTGGTCGGCCGCGTATGCCCCCGCCCCGGTGAGAAGATTCAGAAGCGTCGATTTGCCGGCGTTGGTATAACCCGCGATGGCCGCGTTCGGCAGGTTCGCGCGCATACGGCTCTTCCGCTGGGTCCCGCGGTGCTTGCGGACTTCCTCCAGCTCGGCCTTCAGGTCGGAAATGCGCTGGCGGAGTTCGCGCCGGTCGTATTCGATCTGCTTCTCGCCGCCGCCGCGCGCGCCGGTCACGCCGCCCCGCTGACGGGACAGGTGGGTCCACGCGCCGGTCAGACGCGGCAGGAAATACTGACAGCGGGCGAGTTCGACCTGCAGCACGGCTTCCCGCGTGCGCGCCCGCGATGCGAAAATGTCCAGGATGACCTCCTGACGGTCGATCACTTTCAGCCCGAAGAGGTTTTCGAGATTGCGCTGCTGCGTGGGGCTCAGCGCCACGTCGAAGATCACGACGTTCGCCTCCGCCTCCTTTGCGGCGTCGCGGATTTCCTCGGCCTTGCCGCTCCCGACGTAATACTTCGGGTTCGGAGCCTTCAATCCGGCCACGACCTGCCCGACCACGGGGACTTCGAGCGTGTGAACGAGCTCCGCGAGCTCCTTCAGATCGTCCGCGGTCGTCGCCGGATCGGCGGGATGGATGCACGGACCCACCAGGTACGCGCGGAAGACGTTCTTCCGGTCGTTCTCATCGGTCCTGTAAGTCATGGTCTGAGGCATGGGAAACGCTCCGCGAGGAAATCAGAAGCTCCCGCTGAAGAGGCTGCGATAACGGATGAAATACTGCGCGCCGGACCCGACCGTGATGACGACCACGGCGATCTGGAGGCATTTCCAGACGATCGCGGCCGTGCCGCCGTCGAGCGAGAGCCCGAAGAGATGGATCCAGGCCGCGCCGCCCACGGCCAGCGTGAACATCTGCGTGGCGGTCTTCAGTTTACCCCAGCGGTCGGCGGAGATGATCACGCCCTTCGCCGAAGCGAGCGTACGGAGCCCGGTCACCATGAATTCGCGCGCCAGGATCACGATCAGCACCCAGCCCGGGATCATGTCGTAGTCCAGCATCATCACGAACGTCGCCGTGATGAAGATCTTGTCCGCCAGCGGATCCATCAGACGGCCGAAATCGCTCTCCACATGGTATTTCCGGGCGAGATAGCCGTCCGCCAGGTCGGTGAGGCCGGCCAGCACCGCCACGATGAGCGCGATCACGTGGCAGAGGTACGCGGTGTTCTCTCCGACCCGGATGCAGGTCGGGTTCGCGCTGTCGAAATTCGCCAGCACGACGAAACAGAAGATCAGGATGATCCGGCTGACCGTGAGTTCATTGGGGAGATGTTTCATGGATTGGTTCCTCCGGGGGCGTCCCCTTCTGGTTCGTAGGTTCCGTAAAGCTCGTATGATGCGGTCCGCGTGATGGTCGCGCCGACGACCGCGCCGGGGACGAGTCCGGCGGGACAGTGCGACACATGGACGGTCTGGTCGATGTCCGGGGCGTCCATGAGCATCCGGCCGAGCCATCTGCCGCGTCCGCAATCCGTATCCAGGATCACGTCGACGGTCCGGCCCTTCAACGCCTTGTTCGCCTCGGTCGAGATCTTCTTCTGTTCGGCGGCGACCTCCGCCGCCCGCTTTTCCGCGACTTTGGGCGGGATGCGCCCCTTCATGGCGGCCGCCGGGGTCCCCTCCTCCGGCGAATACGCGAAGACGCCGATGCGGGAGAAAACGCGCGACTTCACGGCGTCGAGAAGCATTTGATAGTCCGCCTCGGATTCGCCCGGGAATCCGGTCATCAGCGTGGTGCGGATGGTGAAACCGGCCTCGCGGAGCTTGCGGATCACATCAGCCTGACGCGCCGCCGTGATGTGGCGGTTCATCGCCTTCAGCATCGCGTCGGACACGTGCTGGACGGGCATTTCGATATGGTGGATCAGGCGGCGGCACTTCTTCAGCGCCCGGATCATCGCGTCGTCGATGGACGCGGGATGCACATACATCAGCCGGATGCGGAATTCGCCGGGGAGCTTGTCGAGCGCGGCGAGGAGTTTCGGCAGCTCGGATTTGCCGCCCGTGCGGTCGCGTCCGAACGCCCCGGAGTCCTGCGCGATCAGGATGAGTTCGCGGTATCCGATGTTCACGAGGGACGCGGCCTCGGCGACTACGGATGCCACGGTGCGGCTGCGGAGCCCGCCGCGGATGGACGGGATCAGGCAGTAGGTGCAGCAGTTGTCGCAGCCGTCGGCGATCTTCAGATAGGCATAATGCTCCGACTCGACCGGGAGTCGGGGCGTGGTCTCGTCGTAAATCCAGGAGCTCGTCTTCGCGGCCAGCGGTTCCGGGACGGATTTTCCGCCCAGGAGATGTTTCAGAACAGCCCCGATCTGCGCGTGATGATCGATCCCGATCCACGCGTCGACCAGGGGGTATTTCGCCTGGATCTGTCCGGCCTTGTCCCATTGCGGCAGGCAGCCCGCCACGACGACCAGACGCCCGGCGCGGCGTTTCTTCCACGCGCAGGCCCGGCGGATCTCCTCCACGCCCTCTTTCCGGGCGGAGGCCAGGAAGGCGCAGGTATTGATCCACATCACGTCCGCCTCGTCGTCATCGGCGGTCAGGCCGAATCCGTCCACGAGCAGCGAACCCGCCGCGACTCCGGCGTCAACCATATTTTTCGGGCATCCGAGGCTGATGAGGCGCACGAGACGCGTCGGCACGGGATGCTTTTCCGAAATCTTCTTCAATGCTTTTTTCTCCGCTTTCCGGTGAAGTCAATCAATGTAATAGAATAATGTAGCACATACACGGCATTTTTTCCAGTCTTTTTCAGGAAAAAACACATCTTTTTGGCCGCTGATTTCCGTTCGGCGGACATGAACTTGCGACGCGCCCCGGAAAAGGAACGGCGAAACGGGTGTGTCCCGAACTCAGATCGCGCCCCAGGAGCGAACGTTGAAACCGTTCCGGTCGTACGACTCGCTCCCGCCGTAGCACAGCATGCCTTTTTCGGTGCCGGAGAGTTTCCGCCAGAAGTTCAGCCCGTCGAACATGCTGCCGTTGACCGTCTGACCGGATTTGATCTCGAGGGGGAAGAGGTCTTCGCCGTTTTCGACCATCAGGTCGATCTCGTGTCCCTGGGAGTCCCGCCAGAAGTACAGCGGAGGCTCGACGCCGGCATTCATGCAGGTCTTGACGAGCTCGGAAACGACATACGTTTCGAAGATCGCACCGCGCTGACTGTGAAGCGCCAGGCTTTCGGCGTTGCGGATGTTCAGCAGATAGCAGACCAGACCCGTGTCGTAGAAGTACAGCTTCGGGCTCTTGGTCAGGCGTTTGTTGAAATTCTTCTGGTGCGGACGCAGCAGAAACACGATGTAGCTGGCCTGAAGCAGGGAAAGCCACCGTTTCACGGTCACGGGAGAAACGCCGGTATCGCCCGCGAGAGAATCCATGTTGAGAATCTGCCCGGTACGGCCGGCCGCCAGACGGAGGAAACGTTCGAACGTTTCGAGGTCGCTGACGTTGACCAGAGATCGGATATCGCGTTCCAGGTAGCTCTGCGTGTATTGGGAGAGCCAGTTCGTCGGATTGATATTCCTGTCGTAAATCGGGGGGTAGCTCCCCTTAAACAATTGTTCGAACGGATCCTCTTCGGACGCCTCCGGGATGTCCCAGTCTTCGATCCCGAAGATGTCGCGAGGAGGAAGTCCGGCGAGCTCCCGATGGGACAGGGGCAGCAGCTTCATCAGCGAGCACCTGCCGGAAAGCGATTGGCTGATCGCTTCCTGAAGATGAAAATTCTGGGAACCGGTCAGGATGAACTGCCCCATCTTGTTCCGTTCGTCCGCCAGGACCATGATGTAGCTGAAGAGTTCCGGCACGCGCTGGACCTCGTCAAGGATCACCGGTTTTTTGAACTGCGCCAGGAACCCGTTCGGATCCTCGGTCGCGAATTGCCGGGTATCCGGCTTCTCCAAGTTGACGTAGGTGTAGTCTGGGAAGAGCGAACGGCACAGCGTCGTCTTGCCGGACTGTCTTGGTCCGGTAACGGCGACGATGGGGTATTGCGTGGCGGCTTCGCGGATACATGAGCTCAAATGACGTTGGATCATCGTTTTCCTCCTGTTGGTCGTTCTTTGTAAATATAACATCGAATATTAGAATTGCAAGGATTTCTTCAAAGAAAAATGCAGAAAACTCGATCTTCGGTTCTTGCAATTCCAATATCCGATGTTAGATTTGTAAGCTTTTCAAAAGGTGTTTCGGGCGCATTTACATGCTTCGCCCGGACCATGCATCGCTCCTGCCCCGACCGCTTCGCGCATGAAGTATTTATCAAAGATGATGCAGTTTTTGTCAAAAAGGCGACATTCTTTGTCACCGCTGCTTGATTTTACCCCGAAATCGTGTATCTTTTATGCCAATCATGACAGGATGTCATAATAAAATCATCGTGTCAGCAAGTCGCTGATTCAACCCTCAAACCAGCACACGGA
>Ga0310696_10006586_pt1 | contig 13754 bp, 22 predicted proteins | sample AusTroGonzalo_MG_4_FD_203885 | JGI IMG/M metagenome (GOLD analysis project Ga0310696, IMG submission 203885) | Bovine rumen microbial communities from tropical cattle in Woodstock, Queensland, Australia - Gonzalo_02 (v2) (version 2) | ecosystem: Host-associated > Mammals > Digestive system >... | reverse complement strand
AGCGCCGAAATACCCCCGAGAAAAAAACGGGTCAGAAAAAACACAGGAAAAATAACAGCGCGCGGGACACGGACGCGAATCGCGGAGGCGAAACGCGGGCGGATCGCGCGGACATGGAGGCAAAAGCGTGAACATGAGCAGCCGGCTGGAGGTCCGGAAGATCTCCGAGCTGATCCCCTACGCGAACAACGCCAGGGTCCACTCCCCCGCTCAGATCGAGCAACTGAGGCGCTCGCTGCGAGAGTTCGGCTTCGTCTCCCCGGTGCTGATCGACAGCCAGGGGAACGTCATTGCCGGCCACGGCCGGCTGGAGGCCGCGAAGGCCGAGGGCATCAAAGAGGCGCCATGCGTCCTGGTGGAGCATCTGACCGACGCACAGCGCCGCGCCTACATTCTGGCTGACAACCGGCTTTCAGAGCTTTCCACCTGGGACGAGGCCGTCCGGGACGCGGAGTTGCTGAAGCTCCGGGACGAAGGCGTCCAGATCTCCCTGCTGGGCTTTGAAGACGGCGGAATCGCGCTCGGCGACGAAGCCGAGGATGCGGAACAGTATGACGTTCACGAGGACGACTTCGACGAAGAGCCGCCGGAAACGCCGTTTACGCATCCGGGCCAAGTGTGGCAGCTCGGACGCCACCGGCTGGTGTGCGGGGATTCAACGTCCCCCCCCCCAGATGCAGCTGTGCGTGGGCGAAGGACAGAAAGCCGACATGGTATTCACGGACCCGCCTTACGGAGTCGCCATCGGGGACAAGAACAAAGCCCTGGACGAGGTGGGGGGAAAAAGCGGGCGATGCAAAGAGAACATCGCAGGAGACACGCTACCGGAGAAAGAGCTCTTCGAGCTTCTTAAAACCGCGTTCATCAACGTCCGCGCGGTCACCGCCGAAGACGCCTGCTATTACGTCACCAGCCCGCAAGGCGGCGGTCTGGGGATGATGATGATGATGATGATGATGAGCGAGGCCGGACTTCCGGTCCGTCACGTTCTGATCTGGCGCAAGGACCAGCCGACCTTCTCCATCGGGAGAATGGATTATGACTATCAGCACGAGCCGATCCTCTACACATGGACCAGCTCGCATCACAATTTTCGTAAAGGAAAATATCGCAGCTCGATCTGGGACTTTCCAAAGCCCAGAGCAAACAGGATACATCCCACGATGAAGCCGGTGGAGCTGGTGGCCAACGCGATCCTGGACGGCACCGAGCCCGGCATGACGGTCCTCGACCCCTTCGGCGGCAGCGGAACGACGCTGATCGCCTGCGAGCAGACCGGACGCTGCTGCAGGATGATGGAGCTCGACCCTAAGTATTGCGACGTCATCATTCGGCGCTGGGAGGCGCTGACCGGGGAGAAGGCGGTGCTTGTCAGTGAGTAAGACGGCACCGGAGGCGCCGGGGTATCTTGAGGCCGCGCTGAAGGAGCGCTTTGAGGCGCTGGCGCCGGATCTGGCGGCCATGGGGACGCTGACGGCGCTGGACGCGGACGCGCTGGCGCGTTACGTCGTTTCGGAACATGAGTATCTTCGCGTTTCGCGGCTGACCATGCAGGCCATCGCCCGCGGGGACAGCGCGGAGGCCGATAAGTGGGCCAGCTGCCAGGACCGCCTTCTAAAGCAGTGCATGGCAGCCGGCGCGGAGTTCGGGCTGACGCCCAGCTCCAGACGGGCGCGGGGGCTGATCGCGCCGAGGTGAGAACATGACGAAGGAAGACAAATACCGAGAGGAGATGCTGGCGCTGGGGACGTGGAACACTGCGTTCATCCCCACAGTGCACGACCTATGCGTGCTGGAGCGGGAAGTCTCCCGCGCACGGGCGGCCTGGAAGCGCACGGCACCGCCGGGACAGGCCCCCTCCCCTCTTGATCCGCATTATGCAATGATCCGCGCCATGAGCAAGGACATCGTGACGCTGCGAGAAATCTTAGGACTGACGCCCAGATCGCTGCGGCGGATCAAGGGCTTCGACACCGCCGAGGGCACAAACGAGAAAACGCCGGCGCTGACGATCCTGGACGAGGTCCGGAGCAGATACGCATGATAGGCAGCCAGACGCCGCGGATCTCTGTCGAGCCGCCCAGATTCTCCACCGACGGCGGCGGCGCGGCAATGCTTATGTCGGCTTACAGCTTTCCTCCCGACCCCTGGCAAAGGTCAATCCTTGACTGCTGGCTTGGCCGAGACGAAGCCGGGCAATACAGCGTAACCAGCGCTGGACTGGCTTGCCCTCGCCAAAACGGGAAAAACGGATGCCTTGAAGGGAGAGAGCTTTTTGGACTTTCGGTCAAGTCGGAAAAAATTTTGCACACGGCACATCAAACTGCGACCGTCAAGAAGTCTTTCCGCCGGCTGGAATCAATCTTCACAGATCGTCGGCATCCGGAGCTCTACGCCATTGTAAAGGACATCCGCTATACGAACGGAGAGGAGGCCATTTACCTCACAAACGGCGGCGGTATTGAATACTCCACGCGGACGCGGCAGCGCGCCCGAGGATTCGACGGTGTATCGCTTGTTGTTTTCGATGAGGCGCAGGAGCTGACGGACGACCAGGTCGACGCCATCATGGCGACGCTGGCCGCCAGCACGACGGGGACCCGGCAGCTGATCTACACAGGGACCCCTCCCTACCCCGGCGCCCCGGGCATGGTGTTCCGTCGCCGGCGGGCGGCCTGCCTCGCCAATCCAGGCGCTCACGACGCCTGGCATGAGTGGAGCGTGGAGGCCAAAGCGGTGGAGGACATCAAGCTGGACGACGTGGCTTTGTGGTATGCGGTTAATCCGGCGCTAGGAATCCGACTGACGGAGGCGTTCACGGCGGAGGAGCTTTCGACGCAGAGCCCGGACGGCTTCGCCCGGGAGCGGCTCGGCTGGTGGAGCCCGGTGCTGACGCGCGAGGCGGACTACGCCATCGACGCGGCCGCCTGGGACGCCTGCCGCAGTGAGACACCGAAGCCGGAAGGAAAGACCGCCTACGGCGTGAAATTCAGCGCGGACGGCGCGGAGGTCTGCCTCTGCGGCGCCGTCATCCCGCCGGCCGGGCCGGCCCGCGTCTCCATGATCGAGCGCAGACCAACCGGGCGCGGGATCGCGTGGCTCGCCGAATGGATCAACGAGCGGAGCAAGGCGGCCAGCTGCGTCGTCATCGACGGGCGCAACGGCGCGGACCTGCTCGTGGAGGATATCAAGGAGACCTGGAAAGCGAAGGGCGCCGTGATCCGGCCCAGCTCCCGGGACATGATCGCGGCAGTCAGCACGCTCACGAACGCCGTGAACGAGCAGACGGTGACATGGTTTTCCGGACAGCCGGCGCTGCGGGAGAGCGCCGTCACGAGCGTCAAGCGGCCCATCGGCGGCGGCTGGGGCTTCGGCGGCGAGAACAGCATCCCCATCGAGGCCGCGGCGCTCGCGCTCTGGGGCGCGAAGACGAGCAGACGGGATCCGACGCGGAAGATGCGGATCGGATAGGAAGGAGACTTGATAAATGGCGCTGAAAATAGACCCGTCGAGCATCGGCGGGCTGAACGATCAGGAACGGAGGCGGCTGCATGAGCTGCTGAAGGTCTATCACAGCCACCTGTCGAAAAACACGGAAAAGAACAAATACTACGAGGGCAGGATCTCCCTCGGCGAGGTCAACCTCGGCATCGCGCTCCCGCAGGGGATGCGCGGGCTGGAGATCGGCTGCGCCTGGGGGGCGAAATGCGTGGACGTCCTCGCGGCCCGCAGCATGTTCGACGGCTTCGTCGGCGTCCAGGGCGAGCCGGTCGAGGCGCTGGAGCGCATCGTCGCGGAAAACCGCCTGGTCGAGCAGTACGGCCCGGCGACGCGGGACGAGCTGAAGCTCGGCTGCACCTTCGCGACGCTGAGCGCCGATCCGGAGATCGGCTGCAAGATCCGCTTCCACTCCCCGGCCACCGCCGCGGGGCTCTGGAACGGCGCGAAGGGCCGGATCGACTGCGGCTTCGCGATCATCGACACGGCGCCGGACGAGTACAAGTCCGAGGAGTGGAGCCCGTCGGTCATCAACTTCTACACCGACGACGCGGTCATCGTCCTGCGGCGCAGCGGGAGCAGCTGGACCGCGGAGCGCTTCGTCAACAAGATGGGGCGTCCCCTGATCGAGCCGCTGATCTGGAACGCGACGAGCGACAAGCCCTTCGGCAGGTCCCGGATCAAGGAGCCGATCCGCCGGCTGATCCAGGGCTACGTCCGGACGATCGCGAACGCGACGATCGGCCTGGAGTTTGCAACGAGCCCGCAGAAATACCTGCTCGGCGTCACGGACGAACAGTATGACGCGCTGATCAATCAGAAGTTCAAGCAGTACGTCGGCAGCATCCTGGCATCGACCACAAATCCGGAGACCGGCGAGAAGCCGACCTTCGGCCAGCTGACGCAGGGCAACATCTCCCCGCACGTCGAGATGGTCCGGATCCTCGCGACGCAGTTCTCCGCGGCGACCGGCCTCACCGTCACCGACACCGGCGTCGTCAGCGACGCGAACCCGACGAGCTCGGAGGCGATCATCGCGCAGAGCCAGACGCTGATCGCGGCGGCGGAGCAGCTGAACCGCGGAAACGGGAACAGTCTGCGCACGATCGCGCTCATGGCGCTGGCCGTGGCCAGGAACGTCACGCTCGACGAGCTGACCGACGAGGAGAAGGACGTCGTCGCCCATTTCCGGAACCCGGCCATGCCGAGCGTGGCCGTCACGGCCGACGCGGCCATCAAGATCGCGAGCGTCCGCCAGGGCTTCGCGGAGACCGACACCTTCCTCGAAATGGTCGGATTCGGACCGGCGGACGTCCGCCGGATCCGGGCGCAGGAGGCCAGGGCGCGCGGCGACCAGCTGATCGCGGAACTGGAGCTCTGACATGGACATCACAGCCGAAGCGTGGCAGACCTTCATCCGGAAGCTCCGGCGCGTGAACGAGGCCGCGGCCCAGAAGGTCCTTGACTATCTGGCCGTTCATCCGGTCGAGAGCTACGCCGACCGCCAGCGGCTGATCGAATATGCCTATCTGATCGCCGCGAAGTACGGCGAGGGCGCGGCGGCGCTGGCCTGCGAGATGTATGACGCCGTCGCGGCCGCTTCCGCAGTGCCTGTCGCGCCGGCGCTGCCGGCTTCCGTCCCGAGTGTCGGCGAGGTGGCGAAGGCCGTCACCGGCACGCTGAAGACCGGGAACATGGGCATCGTGGCGGACAGCATCGGCCGGCTGGTGAAGCAGACCGGTGTCGACACGACGATGAAAAACGCGCTGCGGGACGGCGCCGAGTGGGCCTGGGTCCCCAGCGGCGACACCTGCGCCTTTTGCATCACGCTGGCCAGCCGCGGCTGGCAGCGGGCAAGCCGGGACGCGGTCAAGAACGGCCATGCCGAGCACATCCACGCCAACTGCGACTGCACCTACGCCGTCCGCTTCGATAAAAAGACCAACGTCGCCGGCTACCGGCCGGAGGAATACCTCGCGATGTACGAAAACGCCGACGGCAGCACGCCGAAGGAGAAGATCAACGCCATGCGGCGGGAGTTTTACGCGGAGAACGCCGCGGAGATCAACGCGCAGAAGCGCGACAACTATGAGAAACGCCGGGAGCGGGAGAGCCCGGCCGCGGAGGAGGCAGACGTATGAGCTCTTACGCCTACGGAAAAGCGGAGATCTGCGCGTGGATCCGGACCTGGTTCCCGCGAGACGCGGAGATCCTGGACGTCGGCGCCTGCGACGGGCTCTGGCGGCGGCTGCTGCCGGACTTCCCGAACATGGACGCGGTCGAGGCCTTCCACGACAACGCGATGCGGCTGGAGGGCTACCGGGAGATCTTCGAGGCCGACGTCCGCAACTTTGAATACGACCACTATGATCTCATCATCTTCGGCGACGTGATCGAGCACATGACCGTCCGGCAGGCGCAGAAGGTCCTCGAGTACGCCCGGCCGCGCTGCCGCGACATGATCGTCGCCGTGCCGTTCCAGTACGTCCAGGGCGAGATCTACGGCAACCCCTACGAAAAGCACATCCAGGACGATCTGACGCCGGAGATCTTCGCGGAGCGGTATCCGGGCTTTGAGGTCCTCCTCCGGGCCGCAAACGATTACTGCTATTACCACAAGGGAGAGACGCCATGAAGGTCCTGATCCACGCCTACCCGAAGCGCATGTGGTACGTCGAGGGCTGGCTCGTCCCGGAGCTGGAGCGCCAGGGCGCGGACGAGGTCGAGATCTGGAACGACACCGAGGGCAATGGCAACCTGCGGGCATGCCTCGATAGCTTCGCGGCCCGGAGCGGCGACGGCGGGACATGGCACATCCAGGACGACGTCCTCCTCTGCCGGGATTTCGTGAAGCGCTGCCGGGAGCACGACGAAGGCGTCGTGTACGGCTTCTGCAACGTGCAGTTCACGGACGATCCGCTGCAGACCGGCCGCGTCAGCGTCGAGGACGCCTGGCACAGCTTCCAGTGCGTCCGGATCCCGGACGAATACGCGCGGGAGTGCGCGGCATGGTTCGAGGGCCCGGGAAAGACGAGCGCGCTTTATCCGATCTGGGTAAAATCCGGGAAAATGGACGACGACGTCTTCCGGACGTTCCTGATCGACCGGCACGGCCGGGAAACTGTGGAAAACCTCCGGCCGAATCTGGTCGAGCACGTCGACTGGATCATCGGCGGCAGCGTCCTGCATCCGTGGCGCGGCTACATCGCCCGCGCGCACTTCTGGGACGACGAGGAGCTGGTCCGGGAGCTTAGGGAGAGCGTCCGCGGACATGTTCAGTATATCTATTAGATTATAAGGAGACAGGGCCAGCGCTTTGAGAGCCGGAGCCGATGAACCGTTACGAAACGGAGATCGGCTTCGGCTTTTTGATTTGCAAACACCGCAGAAATGCGTGTTATTTCGCCGGCGGGCGTAATTACGCAACGGTACGAGATGCGACCTCGTTAAAAGCGTATCTGAAGAAAGGACTGAGTCTATGAAACGCAGCGACATCACCGACATCTGGCCGGAGGCCACCAAGGAGCAGATCGACAAGCTCATGGGCATCAACGGAACCGACATCAACAACGCCAAGAGCGAGCTGGACGGCCTGAAGGCGCAGCTGACCGCCGCACAGGGCGAGATCCAGAAGCTGAAGGACGGCGCCGCCGGAAAGCCCGACGAGCTCAAGGAGACGCAGGACGCGCTCGCGGCCCTGCAGGCCGAGCTGACCGGCATGAAGCACGCGGAGGCGGTTCGTCTCGTGCGGGAGAAGGTCTCCGGCGAGAAGAAGGTCCCAGCGAATCTGCTCACCGGCGAGACGGAGGAGACCTGCGCGGCTCAGGCCGACGCGATCCTTGCCTTCGCCAAGGCCGGAAGCTATCCGAACGTCCACGACGGCGGAGAGGCCGGCCACGGCGGAACCGTCCAGACCCGCGACAAGTTCGCGGAGTGGGCAAAAGACAATCTTTGAATTTTTGAAAGGAGGACATTGACATGTCCGGCATTTCCACCAACCGCACTAACATCACGCTGCCCGCAGAGGTCAGCCAGGAGATCATGCAGAAGACGCAGCAGGCGTCCGCCGTCATGCAGCTCGCGCGCGAGATCGCGCTGCCCGGCCGCGGCGTGCAGATCCCCGTCATCACTTCCGATCCGTCCGCCGGCTGGGTCGCCGAGACCGGCGCCAAGCCCGTCAGTAACCCTGGCCTGAGCACCAAGCTCATGCAGGCCTACAAGCTCGCCGTGATCGTCCCCTTCAGCGATGAGTTCCGGCGCGACGCCGCGGCGCTCTACGACGCCCTCGTCGCCCGCCTGCCCCTCGCTCTGGCGCAGAAGTTTGATCAGACGGTCGTCGGCGCGGTCGAGAAGCCCGGCGAGAACTTCGACAACTTCGCGGCCTGCACCGCGCAGTCCCTCGTCAAGACCGTCAGCCATACCACCTACGACGGCCTCGTTGCCGCCTATGAAGACATCGCCACGGCAAACGGCAGTCTGAACGGCTTCGCCCTGAGCCCGGCCGCGATCGGCATCCTGCTCGGCGCCACCGACAGCACCGGCCGCCCGATCTTCACCGCCTCCGCAGCCGAGGGCGGCGTGAACCGCGTGCTCGGCGCCCGCACCATCGAGAGCCGCGGCATCTACAAGGCCGGCAGCGCCGCCGCGGACAGCACCGCGGGCAACCCGGCCATCGTCGGCATCGCCGGCGACTGGAGCCAGGCCATGTACGGCACCGTCGAGGGCGTCCAGATCCGCTTCGCGGACCAGACCGGCCTCACCATCAACTCCAGCCAGGTCAACCTCTGGGAGCACAACATGTTTGCTGTCAGAGCGGAGATCGAGCTTGGCTTCCGGGCCGACACGAGCTGCTTCAACCTGCTGACCGGTGTGACGCCCGAGGCCTGAGCATGATCAAGCTCATCAACACCCGCGGCGGCGAAACCTGGGTGCATGAGTCCCGGCTCGACGAGTATCTGGCGCGCGGCTTCAAAATAGCCGCGCCGCCGATGCCCGCGCCGCCGAAGCAGCGGAAAGTGTCGGAATCCGACACCGCAAAAAAGACCAGAAAGAAGTGATCCAAATGGCAGCTTACGCAACCGTGACAGACGTCCAGGCCCGCATGAGCCGGACCATGAGCAGTGCCGAGCAGACCATGTGCGGCACCATGCTGGACGACGCGGCGGTCATCATCGACAGCTACAACGCAAACGCGACGGCGGACGCCAAGAAGGTCGTGAGCTGCCGGATGGTGATCCGGGCACTGGGCGACGGAACCGACAGCGGCGTCCCCCTGGGGGCGACGCAGGGCAGCATGAGCGGCCTCGGCTACAGTCAGAGCTGGACGATCGGCAGCGGCGGCGCCGCCGGTGAGATGTATCTGGCCAAGCTGGACAAGAAGCTGCTCGGCTGCGGCGACCTGATCGGAAGCTACAGCCCGACGCAGGAGCTCGTTCCGCAGCCGCTGCCGGAGGTGGTCTCCGGATGAGAGGGCTTACCGTCACGCTCAAGAAAAAGACACAGGACGGCACGGACCCCTTCGGGGCCCCGATCTGGAAGACCACGGACGTCACGGTCGACAACGTGCTGGTCGGCGAGCCGTCCACCGACGACATCGCCTCCAGCACGGACCTCTACGGCAAGCGCATCGCTTACATGCTCGGGATCCCGAAGGGCGACGCGAACGACTGGACAGACGTCGCGGTCGAGTGGACGGACGCCTACGGGCGGACGATCAAGTGCCAGACCTTCGGATTCCCGATCACCGGCGTCGCGGATCTGATCCCCGGGCCGTGGCACATGAAGGTGAGGTGCGAGAGGATTGAGTAAATCCATCGAGATCGAGCTCAACAGCGCCGGGATCCGGGAGATGCTGCGGAGCGCGGAAATGCAGCAGCTGCTCGGCGAGAAGGCGGCGGAGATCGCCGGACGCTGCGGCGACGGCTACGAATCCGATGTCCACATGACGCCCGGCCGCGCCATCGCTTCCGTCTTCACCGCCACGCCGAAGGCGGCAAAGGACAACTCCAAAAACAACACGATCCTGAGGAATCTGTCATGATCGAGGAAATCATTCTTCAGCAGCTCGCGGCTGCGGGCATCACGGCCGTCATGGAGATCCCGGAAGGCGGAGGCGAGCTCCCCTTCTGCGTGGTGCAGAAGACCGGCGGCGGATCCGAAAACCATATCCGCCGCGCGACCGTGGCCATCCAGAGCCATGACGCTTCGCTTTACGGCGCCGCCTCGCTCAACGAACAGGTGATCGCGGCCATGGCCGGCATCACGGCACGGCCGGAGGTCGGCTCCTGCGAGCTCAACAGCGACTACAACTTCACGGACGGGACAAAGAAGGAATACCGCTATCAGGCGGTCTTCGATCTCGTCTATTACGACTAGGAGGTTAAACTTCAATGCCTACTGACACCAACAAGAGCAACGTCTCCGTCGGAAAGCCGAAGATCGGCGGCGCGATCTACCGCGCGCCCCTCGGCACCTCGCTGCCCACCAGCGCGGCCGCATCCCTCGCCGCCGGCTTCAAGTCCATGGGCTACGTCTCCGCGGACGGCGTCAGCAATTCCAACAACCTGTCCGTCAGCAACATCAAGGCGTGGGGCGGCGACACGGTTCTGGTCTCCCAGACCGACCGGGCCGACACCTTCAAGCTCACGCTGATCGAGGCGCTCAACACCGACGTCCTGGCGGCCGTCTACGGCTCCGGCAACGTCTCCGGCGCTCTGGCCACCGGCGTCACCGTCGAGAGCAACGCCGAGCCGCAGGCTGAGGCGTCCTGGGTCATCGACATGGTTCTGAATGGCAACACCGCCAAGCGGATCGTGATGCCCAGCGCGGTCCTCTCCGGGCTGGACGACATCGTCTACAAGGACGACACGGCCATCGGCTACGGCATCACGCTGACCTGCCTGCCCGACGGCGACGGAAATACTCACTACGAGTATATCAAGTCGGCCACGACCACATGATCACCGGCGTGACGCGCAGCGGCTTCGCCTTCGAGGTGGACGAGGCCGTCGCGAACGACATGGAGCTTTTCGAGGCGCTCTGCGATCTCGACAACGGGGACGCCACGGCGGTCGTCCCCGTCTGCCGGATCATCCTCGGCAAACAGAAAAAAGCGCTTTACGACCATCTCCGCACCGAGACCGGGCACGTCCCGGTCGACCGCGTGACGGAGGAGATCGTCGACATCTTCTCGGCGCTTCAGAACGGAAAAAAATCCTAGCCCTTGCGCACGTCGCAAAAGCGTGGCCGGACGAGCTGATCTGCGACATGGCGGAGATCTACGGCGTCTTTGACTGGCACGCGCTGCCGCTGGCCACCGCGGCGACGCTCGCGCAGGGGCTTCCCCCGTCCTCCAGGGTGGCCAGAAAACTCTCCGGGCTCGCGGCAGACAACACCGAACTGCTGCTCGCGATCATCGCCGACAGAGTCGGCCACATCGCCTGGATGTTTTCAAAAGACGGGCAGGACGGGATCAACCATCCGACCAGCATCCTCGCGGCGCTCACCGGCACCGGCCGGGCACCGGAGGGCTTTGACAACGGAGAAGACTTTGCCGCGGCCTGGGCCGCGATTATGGGAGGTGACAGCTAATGCCGGAACTTGCGAAAGCGTATGTTCAGATCATTCCGTCGGCGGAAGGGATCAAAGGGAATCTTCAAAAAACCATGGGCGGCGAAGCCGAAGCCAGCGGCAAAGAATCCGGATCGAAATTCAGCAGTGCCTTCGGCGCCGCAGCAAAAGTCGGACTGGCTGCGATCGGCGCGGCCGGCGCGGCTGCCGGCGCTCTGGTCAAGTCCTCCGTCGAAGGCTTCGCGGAGTATGAGCAGCTCGTCGGCGGCGTCGAGACGCTGTTCAAGGACAGCTCCGACATCGTGCAGCAGTACGCGGAGAACGCCTACAAGACCGCGGGCCTGTCCGCCAACGCCTACATGGAGACCGTGACGAGCTTTTCCGCCTCGCTGCTGCAGTCGCTGGACGGCGACACGGCCGCCGCGGCGTCTGCGGCGGACATGGCGATCTCCGACATGTCCGACAACGCGAACAAGATGGGCACCAGTATGGAGAGCATCCAGAACGCCTATCAGGGCTTCGCAAAGCAGAACTACACCATGCTCGACAACCTCAAGCTTGGCTACGGCGGCACGAAAAGCGAAATGGAGCGCCTGATCACCGACGCCGAAGGCCTCAATAAATCCTTCAAAGCGACGCGGGACGAGAACGGCAACCTCGCCATGAGCTTCGCCGACATCGTCGAGGCCATCCACATCGTCCAGGACGACATGGGGATCACCGGCACGACTGCGAGGGAGGCCGGCGAGACGATCAGCGGCAGCCTCGGATCGCTGAGTGCGGCCTGGGAGAATCTCGTCACGGGCTTTTCCAACCCGGACGCGGATCTCGGCGTGCTGATCGGCAACGTCGTCTCCAGCGCGGAAACGGCGCTCGGAAACCTGCTGCCTGTGGTCGTACAGGCCATGGGCGGGCTGGCCGACGCGATCGGGCAGATCGCGCCCATCATCGCGGAGAAGCTGCCCGGGCTGGTGCAGCAGGTCCTTCCGCCGCTGCTCTCCGCCGCGAGCAGCTTGCTCAACGGCGTCGTTTCGGCCCTTCCCGGGCTTTTGACGGTCCTCGGCAGCACGATCCCGATGATCATCGAAACGATCACCAGCGGCCTGTTTTCGGCCCTCCCGGAGCTCATTCCAGCGGCGGTCGGCATCATTACCACGCTTGCGGAATCTCTGACCTCCATGCTCCCGGAACTGATCCCGGTCGCGGTGGACACAATCCTGTCCCTGGTCGAAACTCTCACGAACCCGGACAGCATCGGCGCCCTGGTCGACGCGGCGATCGCCATCACGCTCGCGCTGGCTAACGGCCTGATCGACGCACTACCGAAGCTGATTGATAAGGCTCCGGTGATCATCAGTAATCTTGTCACGGCCATCGTACAGAACGTCCCGAAGCTCATCGAGGCAGCTTTCGAGGTCATCGCAACGCTCGTGAAGGGCATCATCGAATACCTCCCGAAGATCGGCGAGGCCGCCGGCGAGATCGTCGGCACCGTTCTGAAGGGCATCGCCGACCTCTGGACCGGCTTCCTCGACGCCGGCCGAAACATCGTCGAGGGCATCTGGCAAGGCATCAAAAACGCCGGCGACTGGCTCTGGCAGCAGGTCAGCGGATTCTTCTCCGGCCTGATCGACGGCGTTAAAAGCGTCCTCGGGATCGCAAGCCCGTCGAAGGTGTTCGCGGGCATCGGCGAGAACATGGCGGCCGGCATCGGCGTCGGCTTCGACCGGGAGATGGACGCCGTCGCCCGGGATATCAACGGCCAGCTGGCCGACGCGGCGAGCGCGGAGCTGACCGCGGCCGGGTCCTACAGCTTTTCCGGCTCTGGCGGGATGGCCGCCGGCGTCGGATCCGGCGCCGCGGACGTTGTCAGCGCGGTCTATGCCATCGGCAGCATGATCGTCCAGGCGGTCCAGGAGAACGGCAGAGACATCACGCTGGACGGCGAGACGGTCGCACGGAAGCTCAGGCCTTACAGCCTCGCGGAAAACAACCGCGTCGGCCCGGCCATGGTAATGACATAAGGAGGGCAGCATGATTTTTGAAGTCAACGGAACGGACATCATGCCGTTTGCCCTGCCCGGCGGCGTCACCTGGAAGCGCACCTACGTCGAAGGCAGCAACTCGATGATCATGCAGGACGGCACGCAGCTCATCGACCGGATCGCGGAGCGGTACGAGTGGTCCTTCAAATTCCGGCCGATGCCAGCCGCGGAGTTGGCGACGCTTCTGTCGCTGCTGGATCCCCGCACGGTCTCCGTGCGCTACACGGACCCGCAGACGAACACCACGGAAACCGCCGCGTACTACGTCTCGGAGATCCCTGCCGGCTATCTGACCCAGCGCACATCCGGCACGGAATACTGGGGCGGCCTGGCCGCGACCTTCTCGTCGAAGCCCGGGCTCACAGTGGGGTGAGGTGATCGCATGGCTGATTATGCTCTGGATAATGACATCTACATCGGCAGCGTCGAAGATCCGCTATATCACTACACGAACGCCCGCATACTGCGCAACAGTCCGAAGGGTGTGTTCTCGCTGGACGTGATCGGAAACGAACTGCCTATCGACACGTTCACGGTCACGATCCGCTATGACCCGATGGGCGCGGACATGATGGTGCTGGGCGTGAAAAGCGACACAACGCCGTGGGACGGCGAATATCTGGCATATCAAACCGCAGAGCG
>Ga0310696_10006585_pt1 | contig 13755 bp, 9 predicted proteins | sample AusTroGonzalo_MG_4_FD_203885 | JGI IMG/M metagenome (GOLD analysis project Ga0310696, IMG submission 203885) | Bovine rumen microbial communities from tropical cattle in Woodstock, Queensland, Australia - Gonzalo_02 (v2) (version 2) | ecosystem: Host-associated > Mammals > Digestive system >... | reverse complement strand
AGACTACAGTCGTGTTCAGTTTACCCCCGACCTTCTTCCTGCTGATGTCATCGGTACGATGATCTATTCTCAGAAAGATGAGAACTTCCAGGTGAAGAAGGGTCCAGTATTTGCTAACTTTGTGTTGGCAGATGAAATTAACCGTGCTCCGGCTAAGGTGCAGAGTGCACTTCTTGAAGCTATGCAAGAAAAGCAGGTGACCATCGGAAGTTCTACCTTCCAATTGCCTAACCCCTTCCTCGTGATGGCTACACAGAATCCCATTGAGCAGGAGGGAACCTATCCGCTTCCTGAAGCTCAGGTGGACCGTTTCATGTTGAAAGTTGTTATCGATTATCCATCATTAGATGAGGAGAAGAAGATTATTCGTGAGAATATCTTAGGTGAGATGCCAACTGTAGCCCCTGTGACGACTGCAGAGGAGATTCTGAAGGCTCGCAGCGTGGTACGTGAGGTTTATCTTGACGAGAAGATAGAACAGTATATTGCTGATATCGTGTTTGCTACACGTTATCCTGATCGTTATGGTCTGAAAGACTTAAAGGATATGATCAGTTTCGGTGGTTCACCTCGTGCCAGCATCAATCTGGCAAAAGCAGCCCGTGCATATGCATTCATCAAGCGTCGTGGATATGTGGTGCCTGAGGATGTACGTGCTGTGGCTCACGATGTTCTGCGTCATCGTATTGGTCTGACCTACGAGGCTGAGGCAAGTAATATCACCAGCGAGGAAATCGTATCGAAGATTATCAATAAGGTTGAAGTGCCTTGATGGAAACATCTGAAATCATAAAGAAAGTCCGTAAGATAGAGATTAAGACCCGAGGGTTGAGCTCTAACATTTTTGCAGGCCAGTATCATTCTGCTTTCAAGGGTAGGGGTATGGCCTTCAGCGAAGTGCGTGAGTATCAGTTCGGGGATGATGTGCGTGATATCGACTGGAACGTGACAGCACGATTCCATCGTCCTTACGTGAAGGTGTTTGAGGAGGAACGCGAACTGACAGTTATGCTGCTGATAGATGTCAGTGGATCATTGGATTTCGGTACGCAAAAACAAATGAAGCGTGACATGGTGACGGAGATAGCTGCCACTATCGCTTTTAGTGCCATCCAGAACAATGATAAGATTGGTGTGGTTTTCTTCTCCGATAAGATAGAGAAATATATCCCACCAAAGAAGGGGCGTAAGCATATCCTCTACATTATTCGCGAGATGCTCGACTTCCAACCGGAATCGAAACGTACCGACGTGAAGCAGGCCGTAGAGTTCCTGTCGAGTGTTCAGAAACGTCGTACCACCGCTTTCATCCTCAGCGACTTCTATGTGCGCAATGATTTCCAGCAGTCTCTTCAGATCTGCAACCGCAAGCACGATGTGGTGGCCATACAGGTCTATGACCAGCGTGCGAAGGAGTTGCCAGACGTAGGACTGATGAAGGTGGTAGATGCGGAAACGGGCTTTGAGCAATATGTGGATACGGGATCGAAGCGTCTGCGCCAGGCTTATCATAATTATTGGATGAGTCGTCAGGCGGAGTTGCAGGATACCTTTAATAAGAGTAATGTTGACAATGTGAGCATTGCGACGAATGAGGACTTCGTGAAGTCGCTGCTGTTGTTGTTTAAACAGAGAAGTTGATGAAGAGATTATATAGTGTTATTGTTTTGTGTGCCAGTGTCTTGCAAATGTCAGCGCAAGTATCGGTAGAGGCTGTGATAGACTCTGTCCAGATCTTCGTTGGACAACAGGCTCACGTGACATTAACAGCTCATGCTAAGGATCAGGCGAAGATAGAATTTCCTCAATTCAACCCCACCCAGTTTATCACGCCAGGTGTAGAAGTGTTGTCGAGCCAAGAGTTGGAAAAGAAAGAACAGGATAATGGTTTCGTGGCTAGATCAGTGGTTTACACCTTAACCTCGTTTGACGACACTTTATACTATCTGCCTCCGATGACGGTGAAGATTGATGGTAAACCCTATCAGAGTAAAAGTCTGGCGCTGAAGGTACTGACCATTGAGGTGGATACCACCAACATAGAGCAATTCTTCGGACCGAAGGACGTACAGAATAATCCCTTCCAGTGGAGTGATTGGAGTTTGTCTTTCTGGTTGAGTGTTCTGTTGCTGGTGTTGTTGGCACTCTGTTATTACCTCTATCTGCGTTTCAGAGACAACAAGCCTATTATCAGTCACATCCGTATTGTGAAGCGATTGTTGCCTCATCAGAAGGCTTTGAAGGAGATAGAACAGATTAAGGCCGACAAGATGGTGGCTTCGGAGAATTCGAAGGAGTATTACACCAAACTGACGGATACACTACGTAAGTATATTGAAGAACGATATGGTTTCAGTGCGATGGAGATGACCAGTAGTGAAATCATTGAGAAACTGACAGCTACTCAGGATGAAAGTGCACTATCTGAGTTGCGCCATCTGTTCCTGACGGCTGATCTGGTGAAGTTTGCCAAATATTCAACTCTTATCAATGAGAACGATCAGAATCTTGTGAATGCCATAGAGTTTATCAATCAGACGAAACTTGAGAATGTACCTGTGGAGGAGGTGGTCAAGCCACAACTCACAGAGGAAGATCAGCGTTCTCAGAAGGCAAGACGTGTACTTAAGATCGCTATCACCATCGTTTCTGTGGTGTGCGCACTGTTGTTCGTCTACGTACTGTTTACACTCTATCAGTTGTTATATTAAAAGGAATCGAATGGAATTTGCCAATAAAGAATATCTGCTTTTGCTTCTGCTTCTCATACCATATATTATCTGGTATGTGATGTACAGAAAGAAGACTGAGCCGACGATGCGGATGAGTGATACTTTTGCTTTCCGATATGCAGCGAAGAGTTGGAAGGTAATACTCATGCCGTTGTCGATGATTCTCAGAATGTTGGCTTTTGTGATGATCGTATTGGTTCTGGCTCGTCCGCAGACACAGAATTCATGGAAGAGCGAGACGGTTGAGGGTATTGATATCATGTTGGCAATTGATGTCTCTACTAGTATGCTTGCTGAGGATCTGAAACCCAATCGTATTGAGGCAGCTAAACAGGTGGCTTCTGAGTTTGTGGTAGGGCGTCCCAACGATAATATCGGTTTGACGATATTCGCAGGAGAATCGTTTACTCAGTGTCCTATGACAACAGATCATACCTCTTTGCTGAACTTGCTTCAGAATGTACGTACTGATATTGCAGCTCGTGGACTGATAGAAGATGGTACTGCCATCGGTATGGGATTGGCCAATGCGGTATCCCGTCTGAAGGAATCGAAGGCAAAGAGCAAGGTAGTAATCCTATTGACAGATGGTAGCAATAACCGTGGTGATATTTCACCGATGACGGCTTCTGAGATAGCGAAGAGTCTTGGAATTCGTGTCTATACCATCGGTGTTGGAACGAATAATGTGGCTCCTTACCCGATGCCTGTGGCTGGGGGTGTGCAATATGTGAACATCCCAGTGGAGATTGATACGAAGACCCTCAGTGAGATTGCACTTGCTACAGAGGGAGATTTCTATCGTGCTACGAATACAAAAGAATTGCGCAAGATTTATAAGGAAATCGATCAGTTGGAGAAGAGTAAGCTGAACGTGAAGAAGTTCAGTAAGAAGTATGAGGCTTATCAGCCTTTTGCCTTAGCGGCTGTTCTTATCCTGTTATTGGAAATCTTGTTGCGTATAACTATATTCAGGAGGATACCATAATATGTTCAGATTTGAAGACCCAATATATCTCTACCTGCTAGTGCTCATACCAATATTGGCACTCATTAGGTTCGTCTCTTACAGGAACCAGAAGAAGAAGCTCCGCAAGTTTGGTGATATCCAATTGCTGAAAGAGTTGATGCCAGATGTATCCCGTTTCCGTCCTTCAGTGAAGTTCTGGATTCTGTTGGGGGCTTTGGCTCTGCTCATCATTATGCTGGCCCGTCCTCAGTTAGGTACGAAGATCAACCACGAGAAACGTGTTGGTATCGAGACGATTATTGCGATGGATATCAGTAATTCTATGCGTGCAGAAGACATCGTACCTAGTCGCTTGGACCGTAGTAAGATGATGGTTGAGAATCTTGTTGACCATTTCTCTAATGATAAGATTGGTCTGATTGTCTTTGCTGGTGATGCTTTTGTGCAGCTTCCCATTACGAGCGACCATGTCTCTGCCAAGATGTTCCTTTCGAGCATCGACCCATCGCTGATAGCTACTCAGGGAACTGATATCGCTAAGGCTATCGATATGGCTACTCATAGTTTTACGCAGGAAGAAGGTATTGGTAAGGCTATTGTGGTTATCACCGATGGTGAGGATCATGAGGGTGGGGCTGTGGAATCTGCAAAAGCAGCTAAGGATAATGGCATGCGTGTCTATGTACTTGGTGTCGGTTCTGTGAATGGTGCACCAATTCCCATTCCTGGCACAGGCGACTATATGAAAGATAATACAGGTAATACGGTGATGTCGGCCTTGAATGAGGATATGTGTAAACAAGTGGCTCAAGCAGGAGGCGGTGCTTATATTCATGTAGAAAACAACAGTGCAGCTCAGGATCAGCTTGACAATGAGTTGGATAAGTTAGCTAAGAAGGAGACAACTGCAACGATTTACAGTGAGTTTGATGAGCAATTCCAAGCATTTGGATTGTTGGCCTTGTTGTTGCTGATTTTAGAAATCTGTATTCTTGATCGCAAGAATCCGCTGTTGAAGAATCTCTCACTATTTGGTAGCAAGAAGAAAGTGGTAACCACCATGTTACTATTGATATCAATGACTGCTATTGCACAGACAGATCGTCAGTTTATCCGCCAGGGCAACAAGCAGTTCCATAGTGGCGACTATCCTGGTGCAGAAGTGTCATACCGCAAAGCTGTGGAGAAGAATCCTAAGAATCCCCAAGCCACCTTTAACTTGGGTAATGCCTTGATGGCACAAAAGAAAGATTCTGCCGCTGTTGTCCAGTTTGAAAGTGCAGCACGTCTGGAAACGAATCCGCTTCGCAAGGCTCAGTCGTATCATAATATGGGTGTCATCTGTCAGTCACATAAAATGTATGGTGAAGCTATTGAGGCATACAAGAATGCGCTTCGATTGAATCCAGATGATGATGAGACACGTTACAATCTCGTTCTCTGTAAACACCAGAAACAAAAGCAGGATCAGAACAGGCAGAATCAGCAGAATAATGATGATAAGAAGAAAGACGATAAAAAAGATCAGCAGAAGCCTGAGGAGAACAAGGATAAGCAGGATCAAAAACAGCAGGAACAGCCCAAGCCACAAATGAGTAAGGATAATGCTGAACAATTGCTGAATGCTGCTATCCAGAATGAGAAACAGACGCAGGATAAGTTGAAGAAAGCTCAACAGCATCCCCAGCGCCGTAATATTCAGAAGAATTGGTAAGGATGAAAAGACTTTCGACGATATTATGTATGATGATAGCCGTTGTTGCGGCGTTGGCACAGACTTTGACTGGGTCTGCTCCTTCACATGTGGCAACGGGTGAGCAGTTCCGTTTGACCTATACTGTCAACACGCAGGATGTCAGTGATTTCCGGGCTGGTGATATTCCTGATGAGCTTGAGGTACTGATTGGTCCTAACCGTTCCATGCAGTCAAGTTATCAGATGATAAACGGTCATACCAGTTCTTCTTCCTCCATTACCTATACTTATATCGTGAGGGCCACGAAGAATGGTTCGTTCACCATTCCTCCAGCTCATGTTGTTGTTGGGGGTAAGAGCATCGCATCTAATACCTTGACCGTCAAGGTAAGCGGTTCGCCATCAGCCAGTTCTAGCGGTTCCAGTCGTCAACATGCCAACGACGAGGGTGAAATCAGGGATGCTGGAAGTCAGATATCTGGTTCTGACCTTTTTATTAAGGTAAGCGCTAATAAGAAACGTGTGCATGAACAGGAGCCTATCCTGCTGACTTATAAGGTATATACACTGGTGGGATTGACAAGTTTGCGGGGTGATATGCCCGACTTGAAGAGTTTCTATACTCAAGAGGTGGATCTTCCTCAACAAAAGAGTTTCTCTATAGAGACATTCAATGGTCGCCCTTATAAGACAACAACGTGGAGTCAATATGTGATGTTCCCTCAGATGACGGGAAAACTGGAGATTCCAAGTATCACGTTCGAGGGTATAGTGGTGCAGCAGAACCGCAATATCGACCCCTTTGAGGCTTTCTTTAATGGCGGTTCTGGGTATATTGAAGTCAAAAAGAAAATTCAGGCTCCTGGTATAGAGATACAGGTGGATCCACTACCTCAGCGTCCTGCCAATTTCTCTGGTGGTGTTGGAAAGTTTAATATCTCTGCCCAGTTAGATAAAACAGAGATCAAGGCCAACGATCCTGTTTCGATGCGTGTGATTGTGAGTGGTACTGGTAACTTGAAGCTCATCAAACAGCCTGTGGTGAATTTCCCCAAGGATTTCGATAAGTATGAACCTAAAATAACAGATAAGACCAAGTTAACATCCAATGGTATTGAAGGGTCGATGATCTATGATATCCTTGTGGTACCACGTCATCAGGGTAAGTATGAGATCCCCCCTGTTGAGTTTACCTATTTCGACACTTCTACGAATGCTTATAAGACTATCAAGAGTGAACCGTTCACTCTTGATGTAGCAAAGGGATCAGGAGCAGGAACCGTGAATGATTTTACTGGTCAGACCGATTTGCAGGAACTTACCAAAGATATCCGTTATATCAAGACAGGAGATACCCGTCAGCATTCGCTCGATGATTTCTTCTTTGGTTCTACAGGGTATTGGATTTCCCTCACAGTGTTGGCTTTACTGTTTATCTCTCTATTCATCATCTTCCGTCAACGGGCTATTGATAATGCTAATGTCACCAAGATGCGTGGCAAGAAGGCTAACAAGGTGGCATCAAAACGACTGAAGAAAGCTGCACGTCTGATGGCAGACAACAAACCAGGGGAATTCTACGATGAGGTTCTTCGTGCGCTGTGGGGATATGTTGGTGATAAACTGAACATTCCCGTTGAACAACTATCCCATGATAATATCAGCCAACGTCTTTCTGAGCGTAGTGTTGGTGCTGATACAGTTAACCAGTTTATTGGTGCTCTTGACGAGTGTGAGTTTGAACGCTATGCTCCAGGTGACCCGAAGGGTAATATGAATAAGGTATATGAGAAGGCTATCAATGCCATTGAGAAGATTGAGTCCACGATGAAAAAGACCAAGAAATCGGGAAACATGACAACGAAGACCATCTTGATATTAGTGGTATGTCTCTCTTATGTCACGACATCGTTTGCTGTAACTAAGGTTGAGGCTGACAGTGCTTATGCCCGTGGAGAGTTCCAACAAGCTATCAAGGATTACGAGGCACTTCTGAAACAGGGCGCATCTGCTGATCTGTACTATAATCTGGGTAATGCCTATTATCGAACAGAAAATATCACACGTGCCGTCTTGAACTATGAGCGTGCATTGTTGCTTTCACCTGGTGATCGTGATATCCGCTTCAACCTTCAGATTGCACAGTCTAAGACCATCGACAAGATCGTTCCAGAGTCGGAGATGTTCTTTTTTACATGGTATAGGACACTTGTAAATCTTATGAGTGTCGATGGATGGGCACGTACATCGCTGATTTCCCTGGCACTTGTTATTGTTCTGTTGCTGGTTTATCTCTTTTCAGACCGTATCTGGCTCCGGAAGATCGGTTTCTTTGGTGGTTTCGCATTACTTCTGTTGTTTGTCGTGAGCAATGTGTTTGCATGGCAGCAGAAACAGAATCTGCTCTTCCGTAAGGGGGCAATAGTGATTGCTCCATCAGTAACTGTTAAGAGTACACCAGCCAACAATGGAACAGATTTGTTTATTCTCCACGAGGGCACGAAGGTCATGATTACCGATGGTTCTATGAAAGGCTGGAAGGAGATAAGGATTGCTGATGGTAAAGAAGGCTGGATTGAAAGTACACAATTGGAGGAGATATAATGGCGGGACTACTGGAAATACTTATTGATGCTCAGGGTATTCTGCCCATTTTGGAATCACTTGATAGGGAACTCCTATTGTCTGTGAATGGTAGCGATTCTTTGTATCTGGATCGTGTAGCTCATGTGTTGACGACAGCCCTGACATGGTTACCACTCTATATCAGTCTTTTCATTGTAGTATTACGTAACAATGATAGTTTCCAAAAGGTTTTGATGATTGTTGGAGCTGCAGGACTATGTGTATTATTTGCGGGTTCTGTGGATGATATGATTGTAAAACCGACAGTGGCCAGATGGCGTCCAACCCACGATCCTGTTATTGGGGCTGTAGTAGATGTCGTTGATGGCTACAGGGGCGGTAGGTACGGCTTTTTCTCTGCCCATGCTTCTAACACATTCAGTATAGCTATCTTCTTTTGTTGGCTTGTGAGAAGTCGTATCCTGTCGATTGCTATGATTATCTGGTCACTTACGAATTGCTGGACTCGCCTATATCTTGGCGTTCATTTCCCTGGTGACATTATTGTTGGTCTGACATGGGGATTTATCGTTGGTTCTAGTGTATTTTACCTGTTTTACAGGCTTACACGAAATATGTCATCTGGACGTAGGTTAATATCGTCTCAATATACTACCACGGGTTATTTGCGTTCAGATTGTAATATTCCTATTGCAGTGCTATCATTTACTTTAGTATATGCCTTGATTAAATCCTGTATCATATGAGCGATCCCAGGCATATCCGAATCAGTGACTATAATTATCCGTTGCCCGATGAACGCATTGCCAAGTTTCCCATTGCGCAACGCGACCACTCTAAATTGCTGATCTACAAACAGGGTGAGGTAGGGGATGATGTTTTCTACCATCTTCCTAATTATTTGCCTTCAGGTGCCTTGATGGTGTTCAACAATACGAAAGTGATACAGGCACGTATGCACTTCCGTAAAAGCACAGGCGCACTGATTGAGGTCTTCTTGTTAGAACCAGCAGAACCTACAGACTACGAGTTGATGTTCCAGACGACGGCTCGCTGTTCATGGTATTGTCTGGTTGGAAACCTGAAGAAATGGAAAGAGGGTACGTTAACCAGACACATCAATGTGAAGGGACTGGATGTTTGCGTATCAGCTACCCGAGGCCCTATTCATGGTACAAGTCATACCATTACCTTTGAGTGGGATGGCAACCATATTTCCTTTGCTGAGATTATTGATACGATGGGCGAACTGCCTATTCCTCCATATCTCAATCGTGAGACTCAAGAGAGTGACAAGACCACCTATCAGACGGTCTATTCTAAGATTAAGGGTAGTGTGGCAGCTCCGACTGCAGGTCTCCACTTCACACCTGAGGTTTTGGCAGATATTGATGCTCGCGGAATCGATCGCGAGGAACTAACGCTCCATGTTGGTGCTGGAACCTTCAAGCCTGTGAAAAGTGAGGAGATAGAAGGCCATGAGATGCATACAGAGTTTATCAGTGTGCGACGGGATACTATTAGGAAACTGATAGATCATAAGGGATGCGCCATAGCCGTTGGTACTACCAGTGTCCGTACACTCGAGAGTCTTTACTATATGGGTCTCAAGGTCATGCGTAACCCTAACCTTTCAGAAGACCAGCTCCACGTAGCCCAATGGGAACCCTATGAGAAAGTTGATGATGAGGTGGTGGGGAGTATGGAGTCATTACAGGCTTTGGCAGATTGGATGGATCAACATCACCTTGAAGTGCTTCATTCCAGCACTCAGATTATCATTGCCCCTGGCTATGATTATAAAATTGTCAAAATGTTGGTTACGAACTTCCACCAACCACAATCCACCCTTCTGTTGTTGGTGAGTGCATTCGTGAAAGGTGATTGGCATAAGATTTACGATTATGCCCTTGCTCACGATTTCCGTTTCCTTAGTTATGGAGATTCATCGTTGCTGATTCCTTAGTATCCTTTTTTTCTTTAGGGAGTAAAAATTACTAGTACACGTAGTAGTAATTTTTCCTACGTGTACTAGTAAAATCTTCTACGTGTAGTAGTAAAATACCCTATGTAAAGATTGGGTCTTACTGATGTTGTTCGCGTAGCAGATCGTTGACGGTCTTCACGGGGTTGAAGGTTCCAAGAGGTACTTCAACGAAAACCGTACTCCAATTACTCATGGCACCATTCCAAAGTCCTGGCAGCTCCAGAGCCTTCAGTTCCTTACCAGCTTTAGATTTGGAGGAAATGAAACCAGTGGTCTTGTCCACAAATTCTGGTAGGTTGAATGGTTGGCCCTTGTAGTCCTTAACGGCACAGACCAGATCTACGGGATTGAAGTGCGTACCTTGAGTGAACATCTTCATGTACTCCTCGTTGGCTGTGTCAATCTGTGAGCTTTCAAGAATCTGGAGCGATACTGTACCATCCTGATTATAGGTAAGGAATGGACCGCCACCAGGTTCACCTACGTTCTTCACCACACCACAGACGCGCATTGGACGATTCAGTTTGGTGCGCAGATAGTCGGCATCCACCTTCTTTCCCTTAGCATCCGTGCAGAGTTTCTCACTGACAAACTTCGCAATCTCAGCCAATTGTGCCTCGGTAGCACCTGCATCAAGGATGCGCAGATACTCAAAGGCTTGTTTCTGCAACGATACCAGTACACCAGCAATGACCTGCTTCCATTCTACGGTCTCTGGCTTCAGACGATCGGGTACTACATTGTCGATGTTCTTGATAAAGATAACATCAGCCTCGATCTCGTTAAGGTTCTCGATGAGAGCACCATGGCCACCGGGACGGAACAACAGACTTCCATCATCATTGCGGAAGGGTGTGTTGTCAGGATTAGCAGCTACGGTATCAGTCGAGGGCTTCTGCTCAGAGAAGGTGATGTCGTACTTGATACCATACTTCTTAGCAAAGCTATCAGCCTTCTCTGCCACCTTGGCCTTGAAAAGCTCCATGTGCTCATGAGAAACCGTGAAGTGTACATGGGCCTCACCATTAGAAGCTGCATAGAGGGCGCCTTCTACAAGATGTTCCTCCATTGGAGTACGAGCTCCCTCAGCATACTTGTGGAAGAGCAGCAGTCCCTTAGGCAACTGACCATAGTTCAGTCCCTCTGCCTTCAGCATGTTGGCAGCAACAGCTTTGTAATTACCGGCAGCGATAAGGTCTTTGATACCCTTTCCTTCGTTCTTTTGGCAGATAGCATCGAGAGCCTCATAGAAAGCAAACTTTTCAATCGAGTCGAAGTACTTCTTCTCGAAATCAGTGGTGGGCACGTCGTAGTCGGCATCAACAAAGCCGAACATGTTCTTGAACATACGACTGGCTGCACCCGAGGCGGGCACAAATTTCACCACGCGCTTGCCTTCTGCCTTGTAAGCGTTCCAGATGTCTTCATACTGCTTACGTTCTGCTGCATCAGGTGCGATGATGCCACGCCCGATACCTGCTGCTGCTTCCAGCTTCAGGAAGGGGAATCCGGTTTTAAACTCATTTAATTGATTCTCAATCTGCTCCTGGGAAATACCCTTCTGAGCAATCTGTTTCAGGTCTTGTTGTGATAACATAATCTTGGTAATTTGAATTGTTTCTTCTGCAAAAATACAAACTTTTCTTTAAAAATGCACATTAATTCAAAGAAAATTGTATCTTTGCAAGGTAAAAACTGGAAATATGGCAGAATTATTCTCTTTTACATACGAAGAAAAGAAGATAATGGCAGCTCAGACGGCCGAGATTTTGGAAGAGGAAATCGGTCTGAAGGGTGATGCTATTCAGGCTGTCTATCTGATTCCAGAAATTGAAGAGGGCAAGCTGACGACGGAGCAGGTCAGAGAGGAATATGGTGACCAGGTGTCGCGTATCCTTCATGGTCTGAACCGCATCCAGCAGCTCTACCAGAAGAACCCGGTGATTGAGAGTGAGAACTTCCGTAACTTGTTGCTCTCTTTTGCTGAGGATATGCGAGTGATCCTTATTATGATTGCCGATAGGGTAAACCTGATGCGGCATATCCGAGATACGGAGAATATTGAGGCAAAGATGGAGGTATCGCAAGAGGCGGCTTATCTCTATGCACCATTGGCTCACAAACTGGGACTTTACAAACTGAAGAGTGAGTTAGAGGATCTGTCGTTGAAGTACATGGAGCACGATGCCTACTACATGATTAAGGATAAGCTCAATGAGACCAAAGCTTCTCGTGATGCCTATATAGCTGCTTTTATCAAACCTGTGGAAGAAAAGATCAAGGCAGCTGGCATCACATGTCATATCAAGGGCCGTACCAAGAGTATCCATAGCATCTGGCAGAAGATGAAGAAACAGAAGTGCGGCTTTGAGGGTATTTACGACCTCTTTGCCATCCGTATCATCATCGACTGCCCAGAAGAGAAGGAAAAGATGCAGTGTTGGCAAGCTTACTCGATCATAACAGATATGTACCAGCCCAATCCCAAACGATTGCGCGATTGGCTCTCTGTGCCAAAATCCAATGGCTATGAGTCATTGCATATTACTGTTTTAGGTCCTGAGCAGAAATGGGTGGAAGTACAGATCCGTACGGAGCGTATGGACGAGATTGCCGAGCGAGGTGTTGCTGCCCATTGGCGCTATAAGGGCGTGAAAGGTGAGACCGGTCTCGACGATTGGCTCACCAATATCCGAAGTATGCTTGAACATGCTGACGGCCTCGATGCTATGGACCAGTTCCGGATGGATCTTTACGAGGATGAGGTGTTTGTCTTTACGCCCAGAGGCGATCTTTATAAATTCCCCATGGGGGCTACGGTGCTCGACTTTGCTTACCATATCCACTCAAAGTTAGGCAACCAGTGTACGGGTGGAAGGATCAACGGTCGTGTGGTATCCATCCGACAGGTTCTGAAGAGTGGTGACCAAGTGGAGATTCTCACAGCCTCAAATCAGAAACCCCGTCAGGAGTGGCTCTCAATTGTGAAGACCTCTCGTGCCAAGTCAAAGATTCGTCTGGCTCTGAAAGAGACTCAAGTGAAAGAGGGACTCTTCGCTAAGGAGATGTTGGAGCGGAAATTCAAGAACCGCAAGATCGACCAGGAAGAGTCAACGATGATGCACACCATCAAGAAGATGGGGTATAAGGAGGTGAGTGATTTCTACAAGCAATTGGTTGATGGTGTCCTCGATGCCAATGCTGTCATAGAGAAATATATAGAGGTACGCGATGGCGAGAAAACCATCACTGGCGATAACCAAGCACGCTCTGCCAGTGAGTTTGAACTCGACGATTCAAAGATAGCAGGACTCAATACGGCACTCTCCGACGATACGCTTGTCATCGACCGTAACCTCAAAGGTCTGGATTACCAGTTGGCTCGCTGTTGTGCCCCCATCTATGGCGATCCGATCTTTGGATTCGTCACCATCAGCGGTGGTATAAAGATTCATCGCATGGACTGTCCTAATGCGCCAGAACTGCGACGTCGTTATGGCTATCGCATTGTGAAGGCCAAATGGAGTGGAAAGGGATCGTCGCAGTATTCCATCACCCTCCGTGTGATTGGTAGTGATGACATCGGTATTGTAAACAACCTGACGAGTATCATCTCCAAGGATGAGAAACTTGTGCTCAGGTCAATCAATATCGACTCGCACGACGGACTCTTTAGCGGTAATCTGGTAGTGATGCTCGAGGACACTTCGCGATTGGAGTCACTGCTTAAGAAACTGCGCACTGTTAAGGGTGTGAAGCAGGTAGATCGAATATAATTTATATCA
>Ga0310696_10006584_pt1 | contig 13756 bp, 6 predicted proteins | sample AusTroGonzalo_MG_4_FD_203885 | JGI IMG/M metagenome (GOLD analysis project Ga0310696, IMG submission 203885) | Bovine rumen microbial communities from tropical cattle in Woodstock, Queensland, Australia - Gonzalo_02 (v2) (version 2) | ecosystem: Host-associated > Mammals > Digestive system >... | reverse complement strand
AACCACCGCCCGCGCCAATGTCGATTGGATGGCGGAAGTCGCCGTAGACTTTTGAGAGGTCGTCCACCGAGCCGCCGTGGACGCCGATGGCGGAGCCGGCGGGGAAGCAGTTCCGCGCATAGCCCCTGTTGGAGGCGTAGATCCTGGCGCCGGTGCCGAGGGTGAAGTCGCCGCCGACCGTGACGGAGAGGCGGTTAGTCTGCACGGACACGTTCGCCTTGTGCGTCCATCTGCCTCCGTTCACGATGCAGTCACCCAGAATGGCGAGTGCAGGGAAGTCGCCGTCGTCGTAGGTCGTATAAAAGTCAATGATGCCGGTCGTGCCGTAGGCTTCAATATAAGTCGCTGTCTGTTCCCACGAGGCGACCGCGTGCGTCGCAGCGGCGTCCCACGTACAGCGGCGGGTTGAGAAGGCGCCGTCAAAGAGAATATGGTCGGAGGCGGTCGGAGCTCCGGCGGGGGCCCAGTTGGCGCCGTCGGAGGCATTTCCGTTATTCGTGGCGACCCAGGTCTTCTTCCCGGCGGGCGGGGCGAGGTTGAGGAGTGTGAGCGTTGTCGAGTCTGCGGCGGGAATCTCGTAGTTGCCGGCCGCAAGCGTCACGGTGATCGTTACATCTTCAGTGACATCACCATCCATAAGCGGCACCACTGGGAGGAATGCGTTTGCTGCGTTCGCAGGAATCGTCACGGCAACAGGAGCGACCCATGTGGTACCCTCCGCTCCGGCGCTACCGGAAATCGTGTAGTTCACCGTAAGCGGCCATGGATCGGCGGTCGCGCGAGAGACCTCAACGCCGCCCGTAACGCAATTGTATTCGTTTGCGTCCGTCGTCGCGCCGAGCGCCAGTTCACCGGCATAGAACACGCCAACAGGCTTTGAATCCGCGCCGCTGGCGTTCTCCGCAAGGACGGAAACCTGATAGGTCTTGTCAGCGGTGAGGCCGGAAACAGTGCCCGTCACGGTCGTGTTCGTAGCAACAGCCGTTGCGAAAGAGTTCGTCGTCGCCGCCGAGCCGTCGTCTGCGATCCACAACATGGTATCGGCCGCGTTCTTCAGCACTTCCGCCGAAACGGTGTATGTCGCCGTGCCGGTGTGCGACAGGGAGACGTCGCCCAACGCTGGCGCCGTGGCGGACGCGACCGCGATGTCCGATAGTTTCGTGCCAGCCGCGATTTCGTCGACAAGGACACGTCCGTTGTTCGTCATGTAGTTACCGTCGATGAACATCGTCTGCACGGCCGCACCAGTGATGCCGGAGGCGTCGACGTCTTCGACCGTCCACGAGAAGGTCTTGCTGTAGTCGGCGATCGGTGTCGCGTAGGCGCAGGCCTTGCCGGTGTCATAGTCAATGCCGACGATACACAGGTATGTGGTGTCGGCGGTGACGCTGCCGACGAGCGTGTTGGCAATCGTTCCGTTCCCAGCGCCCTTTCCGACCCCGAACTCCAGCGCGACGGTCGAGCCCGTGCCGATGAAATAGACGCGGAACCCGGTCTGCGCCATCGCGTTGCCGTTGTTGTACTGGTTCTCTGCGGCGCGGCAGGTGAGACCGGCGGCGGCATAGCGCTCCGTCGCATCCTTCATTTTGGCGAACGCTTTCGCCTCGATCATCATCAAGCAGCGGTAGTAGAACTTCCCTGAGGTCGGCATGGACGACGTGATCTTGCGGTTCTTTCCCCTGATGCCGGTGACGTAGCCGGAGGACAGCCAGCCGACGCTGCCGCCGCGTTTCGTGAACTGGTCGCCACTCCCCTCCGCGAAGACGGCGGGAAGTGATAGCCCGTTATTCGGAAACGTGAAGACGGTGGCCGAAATTTCGCTCCACGGGTAGTTTTTGGAAACGCCCGTCGTCCACGCTTCGCCCTTGGCGTTGTCGCTCTGGAGCTCGTGCTTGTCGGCCGTGTTGAGATACGGCGTGCGGTTTTGCGCGTCGGTCTCCGTGGCGAAGCCATCGTAGAGCAAGAGTTCGGCCCGCGCCGTGAAAACAGAAACAGATGCCATCACCGCGGCAAATGCGCCGAGTGTTCTTTGTGATGCTCTGAACATATTCATCGCTTATCTCCTTTGCTTTGAACGCAGTTGGAACTTTCAAAAACGTCTCCCGACGCCGCCGGAGTCAGCACGTCTCCGAAAGCGGCGCACGTCATCGCCGCGAGGATTGTTTCGATTTGTGTTCTCATGGTTCTGTTCCTTATTTCGGGTTCCAGACAGGGAGGCAGAGGCGGAAGCCGTAGTGCCAGTTCATCGGGCCGGGCTTCCACGGGTCGCGCATGTCGGTGCTCTCCGGGGTGCAGATGGCCTTCTCGTCGGTCCAGCTGCCGCCACGGGCGGGGCGCACGCGGGTCTTGTCGTCGCCACCGGGGGGACCGAGCGGATCGACCAGCGCAACGTCGTTCGTGAAGGCCGCGTTCGACATCTTGAGGTTAAGGCAGAGTTCCCAGATGTTGCCGCGCATCCCGTAGAAGCCCCAGGCGTTCGGCGGGTACTGGTCCACGTAGGACGTGCCGTAGCGGGCGTCCCACATGCCGAGCTCGTCCTTCCACTCGTAGTCGTCCGGCGGCTTCGAGTTCCCGGCATGCCGGAAGGCGTTGTCGTCCATCACGTCCTCCTCCCCGGCGCGGCAGGCGTATTCCCACTGCCATTCCGTCGGGACGGTGAAGCCGAGGCCCGTGCGGATTCTGAGTCTCCCTAAAGTGCAGACGTTGCTGAACGCGGCGATGGACTTGCGCGGGGTAGCCGAGTTGAATCGGGGGTACTGGCCGCCCAACAACGAATCGGCGGGGCGTGTGGCGCGGAACTGCTCGTTCGTGAACTTCGACTTGTAGTCCCCCATGAGGTAGTAGCACTGCTTCTGGGTGACGGGGAAGATGCCGAGGTAGTAGTCGTTCGTGAGGACGCACGTGTGCTCGGGGTAGTATCTCGCTCCGCCCTTGTCCCGGCCCATCTTGGCCGTTCCCGCGCGGACGCGCTTGAGCCAGATTTCCGTCGTCTTGCATGGATCCTCCACCCCGACAGTATGGGCTGGATCCTCGACCTTGTAGCGGACGGGCCAGCACAGCGCATCGGCGCCGGCGGAAACGTCAACCACGAGGTAGAGGGGCGTGTCTGCGGCGGACAGGGGCTTGGCGCTCACGGCGGCCTTCATGCCGGTGGCTTTCATGCCGGGATAGTCCGCGCCGAAGTCCCAGACGATGCGCTTCTTCCCTCCCGGCCGCATGACCGGCTCGGTCGAGAATGTCTTGGCGGAGAGCGTCCCCTTCGCGCCAGGGACCGTGGCGGTGACGCCGACGAGAAGATCCTCGTCTTCTTCGCCCTCCAAGTTGAAGTCGATGTCCACGAGGCGGTTGAACGGCCAGCGCACCTGTACCGTTACGTTCGAGACGGTGACATCCGCGAAAACGGACGCCGCCGCAATGAACAATGAACAATGAGCAATGAACAATGAACGAATGGTTTTATTCATGGCAAATCTCCTCGATAAGCTCCGCGATGCCGTCGCGCCAGCGGTAGATGACGTCCGGTTTCGTCGAGAAGCTACGCGGCGACTTCACGACCTCCTTCGGCACGGCGAGCGCCTTCAGCGCGCGATCGAGCCATGATCTCCGACGCTCAGAATCTGCAAGGCCAGTCCCGCCGGTCTTTTTTTCTCCAACTCGCAACTCTGAACTCTGAACTTCCCTGATCTTCTCCTCAAGGATGCGGCAATACCACAGATCTTCAAGTCCGTCGCGGAAGTTTTCGAGGCGCAAGGTGGCGAGCGGAAGGAGGTCGGGGCCGCCGCAGCATATCCACTGTCCGTCACCACGGAAGTTGCCGAACGAATTCGGGTTCCAGTCCGTGAACGGCCCCTTGGTTATCGGGTTCTTTGAGTTCCAGGCCATCGTCTCCCAGTACAGGAAGCCGTCGGGCTTCACCCGCTGCGTCATGGCGCCCATGAGGAGGCGAAGTTCCACGGGCGGACCCTCCATCATCGCGTTGACCTCCGGGGCCGGAGGGTCGCAGCAGATGTACCACCAGACCTGGCGTCCCTCGGCCTGCGCCTTGCGGACGGGGCGGCCCATCCAGCAGGTGAGGGGGCAGTGGTTGACGTCCTTGAGTGGAGATGAACCCGTTCCTAGATGAACGTCGTTCGCCGTCGTGAGAAGCGGCACGTCCGGGAACTCGCGGCGTAGCGCGGCAATCGTCACGGCCATGTTCGTGAAGACGTTCGGGCGCTGTTCGTCGCAGCCGTAGAGGTAGGCGTGCTTCTCGATGCCGAGGGCCTTCGCCTTCTCGTAGCGTTCGCGCAAAACGGGCAGGTCCCTTTTCCGCCAGAACGCCTCGCCCTTCTCGCCAAGCCCCATGTACCACCAGTAGCAGAGGTTGAAGAGGCCGAGCCGTCCCTGCTTCTTGAGGCGAACGAGCATGTCCCAGCGCGGTTCGTGGGTTGGATTGACATACGGGCTGTCCGGCGTGAGGTAGTAGTCGGCAAGGAAGTCGCAGTATTTCTCCTCGCGCGTCTTCCACGCCTTGAGATAGCTGTCGGGATTGGTGTTGAGCCATTTTGCAAGTGCGCTGTCGCCGCCCATGGAATTTACGTTTGCCTTGGGATAGATGCACGACACGGCGAGGGGCAGCGGCGAGACGTTCCCGACGGAGAAGTCGTTGACGCGCACCTTGAGGCGCACCGCGACGGGTTCGGCATTGGACGCGGAGACGACGAGCCGCCCGACGTAGGTTCCTGCCGCCTGGTTCGTCGGGCAAGTCACGCGCACCCAAAAGGACTGCACGTCCTCGCCCGCGATGTCGCACGATTTCTGGAAGTCGAGGATAGGGTCCGGCCACCAGCCGCGCGGCGTCTCGACGATCTTCGACCCAATCCTGACCTTGTATGGCGCCGGGTCGCGCGTCTCGACGTAGCCGACAACGCACGCCGCGACGTTCGTTGCGGCGAAGCCGCCATCCATCTCCACGGCGACCCGAACATCCTTTAGATCGTGCTCCGCCGGGGCGACGAGGAGCTGAACGCTCTCGCGCTCGCCGCGCGCGAGACGGACGCAAACCTCTTCGGCGTCGCGCCATGTGAAGGCCGCGCGGGGGCGGATGTTCTCCATGCTTGTCGCCTGGCCGACGACGAAACCGCCACTGCGACAAGACTCGCGGAACTTGAGGTAGCACTCGTGGTGCGCGGCGGCGTCGCGGACATGCGGGCGCGGCGCCTCGTCAAAGGCGGGGGGCGCCTCGCCAACGTCGAGGAGGAGAAGCCGCGCCACGCCGAAGCGCCGCGGCTCCCCGTCGACCGTGCGCACCGTCACATTCGTCACGGCGTTGAAATCGACGCCGCCCTTGATCCACCTTGTCGCAAGGGAAACGGCGCACCGCCCCTTTTCGGGCAAGTCAACAAGACGGCTGAAGGCTCCGTCTTTCTTCCCGTTTCGGCCCTTGCCGCCTTTCTTCCCGTTTCGGCCCTTGCCGCGGACGATGATCTTGACCGGGTCCTCACCGGAGTCGGCACACCAAAGCTCCACCCAGAGGCGGTCGGGCTTCTGCGGCCACGTGGTCGGGAAGTTCGTGACGACGGCCTCGCTGCGGGCCGGAGCGGACAGTTCCTCCGGCGTCGCCTCGTAGAGCGTCGTCGCGGCGCTGGCAGTGGCGGCTACGGCCGATGCAAGAATTAGTCCACAGATGATTCTCATTTTATTACCTCTTCGATCAAGTCGGCCATTTCATCGCGCCAACGGTAGAGAACATCGGGGTCGATGGAAAAGTCCATCGTCGAGCGCACAAGATCGGCAGGGACGGCAAGCGCGGCCTTCGCGTGCCGAATCCACTCTTCACTTTCAACTTTCAACTTTGAACTTTCAACTTCGCGAAGCTTCTCTTCGAGGAGCTTCGCGTACCACAGGTCCTCCAGTCCGTCGCGGAAGTTTTCGAGACGCAGGGTGGCGAGCGGGAGGAGGTCGGGGCCGCAGCAGGTCCACTGCCCGTCGCCATGCCAGCTGCCGTAGGATTTCGGGTTCCAGTCGGTGAATGGGCCTTCCATTATGGGCTTGGCCGAGTTCCAGCACATCGTCTCCCAGTAGAGGAATCCGTCGGGCTTGTATTTTTGCGTCTGCGCGCCCATGAGCGAGCGCAGCTCGATCGGGGGGCCCTCAAGCGTCGCGTTGGCCCACGGGCTTGCGGGGTCATTGCAGAAATACCACCAGACCTTGCGCCCCTCGGCCCTCGCCTTCTCCACTGGTCGGCTCATGTAGAAGCACGTCGGCGGGCAGTGGGCGATTTCCTTGAGCGACGAGCCGTCCGTGCCGAGGCGCCTGTCCTTCAATGTCGTCACGAAGAGTAGGTTGGGGAATTCGCGCCGCAGCACCTTGAGCGCCCTGCCCAGGGCCGGCTGGTTATATTCGGGCAGTTCGTCGCACATGAAGACGTAGGCATGGTCGGCTATGCCCAGCTCCTCCGCCTTCGCGTAGCGGTCGTGCAACGACTTCAGGAACTTCTGCCATCTCTCATCCTTCTCGCTGGCCTCGCTCAACCCAAGGGGTTCGCAGTAGCCGAGGTTGAACATGCCGAGACGCCTCTGGTCGCGGAGACGGACGAGCATGTCCCAGCGCGGCAGGTTCGGTCGCGTCCAGAGACAGTCCCGCGAGAGGTAGTAGTCGGCGAAGAAGTCGCAGTATTTCTCCTCGCGCGTCTTCCAGGCCTTGAGGTAGTTGTCGGGGTCCTTCTTGAGGCGCTTGGGCAAGGCGGAATCCCCGTCGAACGACCAATCGACGACGGCCGGATCATAGCACTGGACCGCAAGCGGGAGCGGCGACACGCGCCCCACCTCGAAGTCGTTGACCCGGATCGTGAGGCGCGTCTCGACGGTTGTCGCATTGGAGGCCGAGACGCGGATGCGCCCCGTGTAGGTGCCGGCGAACTGGTTTGTCGGGCAGGTCACGCGAATCCAGAAGGACTGCACGTCCTCGCCTGAAATGTCGCAGGACTTCTGGAAGCCGAGGATCGGGTCGGGCCACCAGCCGCGCGGCGTGTCGACCATCTTCGGGCGGATTCTGTAAGGCGGCGGGTCGCGCGTCTCGACGTAGCCCACCACGGAGACCGTGACGTTCGTGGCCGCGAAGTCGGTGGGGGGCATCCCCTCCATGACGATGGAGACCGCCACGTCCTCCAGGTCGTGGACGGCTGGCGCGACGAGGAGCTGGACGCTCTCGCGCTCGCCCCGCGCGAGGCGCACGGAAAGCTCCCCGGCGTCGCGCCACTTGAAGGCCGCGCGCGGGCGGACGTTCTCCATGCTTGACGCCTGGCCGAGGACGAAGGCGCCGCGGCGGCACTCCTCCTTGAACTTCACGTAGCACTCGTGGTGCGCGGCGGCGTCGCGGGCGTGGATTCGCGGGGCCTCCTCCACGGCGGGCGGCTCCTCCCCCGCGTCGAGAAGGAGGATTCGCGCCACGCCGAAGCGCCTCGATTCGCCGTCTGTCGTGCGGACCGTCACGTTCGAGACGGCGGCGAGGTCAAGCGAGCCCTTGACGCCGCCAAACGCGGTCGAGAGGCCGCGCCGCCCCTGTTCGGGGAGGTCGGCGCGGCGGCCGAAGCGCCCCCGCTTCTTTCCATCTGCGCCCTTCCCGCCATTGACGATGATTTCAACGTCGTCCGCGCCCAAGTCCGCGCACCACAGCTCCATCCAGAGGCGGTCGGGCGTCTGGGGCCATTGCGCGGGGATGTTCGTAATCACCGTCTCGCGCCGCGCCAAGGCTGACAGTTCCTCCGGCGTCGCCTCGTAGATCGTCGTCGCGGCGTTCGCGACCGTCGCGATGGCGAAGAATGCGCCGAATGCGGCACTTTGGGATGGCAACCTTTTCATCAGAGATGCAATCCTCTCTATAGGCAACGCAATTGCCGCAGCAGCAAGCAAGGTGGCAACCTTGCCCTTCCCTGCCGCTTGTCCTTTGCAGATATTTTGCATAATGACCTCCCGGAAGCCAAGGCGGCACCATGCCGCGCCAGATTTCGAGAATATTATACCACCCCAACGCATAATGGGGTAGATACACTTTTGGTGAGTAGTGGCGGGAGCGGGGGAAATTGGCGCAACGACCGAAAAAGCCGTGCGCATCTATGTCAGTCCCGGAACAGATCGTCAAGCGTAATGACAGCCTGGATGTCAAATGCGTTGGCATTTGCCTTGAGTCCATGCGCGGAAACCATTGTAAGGTGGATTGCGCTTTTCGTCCCGGTTTGCTCCGCATAGACCTCGCGCTTGACCTTGAGCCGCCTGTCATACTCGTCCGTTATCGAGAACGGCCCAGCCGTGTACTTCATCTCGCAGAGATTGACGACTTTGTCGTCGCGGTCTATCACAAGGTCGATCTGCGCTCCTGCATTTGATTCCCCGTCGCCTTGGAACCTCCATCCGTAAGTGCGCGTCACAACGCCGGAAATGCCGAGCTTCCGCTTGATTGATGCGACGTGCTGCAGCGCCACCCGCTCGAAGGCAAGTCCGCACCATACGCGCACGGCCTGCGTGGTCTGCGAAACGCTCCAGAAGTTCGGCATCAAATTGGCCTGTCCGTCCAAGAACCTGAAATAGAAAAGAACATAATTGTCTATCAGCTGATATATCAGGTCACGCTTCCTGCGTCCAGGCTCAGCATAGACGTGTATGAAATCGCATTGGGCCAGTTCTTTCAATGCGCGAGTGAGCATCCCGTTCCCCTTTGCGCCGATAGCAGCGATTATTTCGTTGCGGGTCATGCCGCACTTTCTGGTTCCAAGAGCGCGGATTATCGAAATGTACAGCTTGGGCTTCCTGAAAAGAGAAAGGAAAAGATGGTCGAACTCCTCGGAAAGTTCACCATGCGCGGCAAAGAAGAGCTCGTCTATATTCTGCGCGAACCCGATGTCCTTTCGCAGCAGATCCCAATAGTACGGAACACCGCCCATTATCATGTACCCTTCCAGAATCTGATCCCGGTTCATGACATGTCCGTTGGCTCGCACAAGTGCCTCGCATTCCGAAAGGGTGAACGGACGAAGATATATCTGGCGCGTCAGCCGGTTGTGCAGACCGCCATAGTCGTCGACAATCTTCTCTATCACCCAAGATGTAGCCGACCCGCATATTATCAGCATGATGTCGCTTCTAGCCGAAGCCCAGCCGTTCCAGAAATGATCAAGGGCACCGACGAAATCAGACTTGGGCGTATCCATCCACGGACATTCATCAAGGAAGACAATCTTTCGCCCTTCGCCTTTTCCAAGAAGAAGCTCCTTCAAAAAGTCGAACGCCTCGTACCAGTCTGACGGTCGCTTGCAGCGGGGATAACCCTGCGAGGCAAGCGACTTCGCGAATTCCTCGAGTTGTTTCGCCGTGCCGCGCTTTCGAATGCCGGTATGTTCAAACGAAAATCTGCCGAAAGTCTGTCGAATCAAGAATGTCTTGCCTATTCTGCGGCGACCATAGACCGCGACAAACTCTGCCTTCCCAGAATTCGCAGCACTATTCAATTTTACTATCTCTTCTTCCCGGCCAATTATCATTGAAAACACCCCTTTCTTTCTGATTTGGTTGACAGTATACACTATTTTGTGCCACAAGTCAACAATAGCTACAGTTATGGCACACTATCGCACAATTCTAATGATTATAGACTGCCATAACATCCTTTTCCCCTCGCCCCAGTGCCGAAGCCAGCCAGGGTATGTCTCGGCGGAGAGAACGGGAACGCCGGCCTTGCACATCTTGATTCGATGGCTCCAGTATTCACGCGGATACGCTGCGGCTCAAGTTCCCCTCGCGTATCTGGACGGGTTTCCCGTCGACAAGAAATTCTCCGCAGTCCTTGCCCCCAAACGAAACGATATGCGAACCTGCTACCGCAGTCGCGAAAACAGACATCGCCGCCATCATCATAATCACTTTCATCTGATGTAATTATACCACCCTCGACCCAAACAAGGTAGATACACTTTTGGTGAGTAGTCGACAATGACACAAGCTTAGCATAATGTGGTATAATTTTGCTGATGTCTGCGGCAAGGTTTTTAATGGTCGCCTTATTTGCCGCGCTTGCGGTTTTGTCCGCAGACGCGGACGAAACCTTGCGCCCAATAACGTCATACGCAGAATCGCTGGCGCTCTCGGACGCAGAGTTTGCAGAGAACCGACCCTTTGAAATAATGGGACAGGTCATTGCCGTCTACCCAAACAGAACCGTGTTCCTACACGATGCGTCTGGGTTCTTTGAACTCCTTTTCGACGAAGCCCACGGCTTGAAGGCCGGCGATGTCGTTTCCGTCAGAGGCCATACGAAATTCAGGCACGAAACATCGGGTGTCCGCGACCTTATCGGCGATTCGTGGACGATAAAAGGCACGGCGCAGATTCCACAGCCGGAGCAGGCGACGATTGCATCGCTCGTCGACGACATCCGCAACATACGGTTCGTGAAGGTTAACGGCACGATAACAGATGCCTTTGTAGACGAGATAGACTCGGAATGGAACTACTTCATCCTCAAGGACGGCGCAAACATCATACATGTCGCCGTAGCGGACAGCGGAGACATGCGAAAACGCCTCGCAGACTTCGTCGACGCAGAGGTGGAGGTCACCAGCGCGGCGTTCCCAGGCCACGCCGGATTCAGACGATTCATAGGGCCGTTTCTGCATGTCTGGGAAGAGTCGTGCATCCGCATAGTGAAGCCCGCGCCAAAAGACCCCTTCTCGCTGCCGGAACTCGAAGACCTAAGCGGCGTCGGAGCGAAGAAGGTGTCCTCGATGGTGAGGCGCACTGCCGTGGGCAACGTCCTTGCCGTCTGGGGCAAAGGCAACGTACTCGTGCAAGATCGCCTCGGCCGGATGATTCGAGTCGATCTTGCCGATCCAGCCATCCTGCCATCATGCGGCGACACGATTGCCGTCGTTGGATATCCAGAGAGCGACCTCTACCGCATCAACCTCGCAAGGGCACAGTTCAGAAAAGAAGGCGGCGTGACAAAGCTTACAAACGAAGCCGAATCCGTCACGCCCGAGTCCATACTGCTCGACGACCAAGGTCGGCAGATGATAAAGCCGAACTACCACGGTCGACTCGTCAGAATGACGGGGCTTGTCCGCGCACTTCCCGCAGAGGCGGGCGACGAAAGGGTCTTTTACATAGACTGCGGAAAATTCCTGATTCCTGCAGACGTAAGCGCAAAGCCCGAAATCGCCTCAGAACTCGAAATAGGCTGCCGGGTGGAAGTGACGGGCGTATGCGTGCTTGAATCTCCAAACTGGCGGCCAAGCATGGCGTTCCCAAGGATAGAGCGGCTTCTGCTCGTCCCTCGCGCAAAAGAGGACATTCGCATAATCTCGCGTCCGCCGTGGTGGACTCCTGCGCGGCTTCTCGCTTCCGTCGGCGCACTGCTCGCGGCGCTCGTCGCAATCCTCATCTGGAACCTTTCGCTGCGACGCCTTGCGGACCGGCGCGGGCGCGAGCTCTTCCGGTCGGACCTCTCCCGGGCGGAGGCGGAGCTGCGCGTCGACGAGCGCACGCGCCTTGCGGCGGAGCTGCACGACTCGCTTGCGCAGAACATGACGGGCATATCTTTCCAGATCGCCGCCGCCCGAAGCGCAAGAAGCGTCTCCCCCGAGGCCGAAGACAAGCACCTCGAGACCGCCGAGCGCATGCTGCTTTCAAGCCGCACGGAACTGCGCCGCTGCATCTGGGACCTGCGAAGCGAGGCTCTCAGCGAACCCGACTTCGCGAAGGCGATACACACCACGGTGCAGCCTGTCATCGGCAAGGCCAGGCTCGACTTGTCGTGCGACATCGACCGCTCGCTCATGGACGACTCCACGGCCCACGCAGTCCTGCGCATCCTGCGCGAACTTGCCGCAAACGCCGTCGCACACGGCAAGGCCGCGAACGTCAGAGTCGCCTGCGAGGACAGGGGGGACATCCTGCAGTTCACGGTCTCAGACGACGGCTGCGGGTTCGATCCCTCGAACTGCCCCGGACAGAACGAAGGACACTTCGGACTAAGCGGAATACGCGAGCGGGTCAAGCGACTGGAAGGCACGTTCGAGATCAAGTCGGCGCCGGGGAAAGGCGCCGTTGTGACCGTAACAATGGCAAAGGAGTCAAAACTGCCATGAAGAAGACGACCATCCTCGTAGCAGACGACCATTCGATTGTCCGCATGGGGCTTTCCGCCCTTCTTGGATACCAGCCTGATTTCGAAGTCGTCGGCGAGGCGGAAGATGGCGAGGAAGCCGTGGCGAAGGCCACGAAGCTGAAACCCGACATCGTGATAATGGACCTCGTGATGCCCAAGCTGGACGGCGCGGAGGCGACGCGCGCGATCAGAAGCGAGTGCCCGGACACGAAGGTCCTGATACTCACGACGTTCGGGACGTCGGCTGACGTCGCTCGCGCGGTTTCGGCGGGTGCGTCCGGCGCGTTGATGAAGGACATATCGAACGACGACTTCCTGAGCGCCATCCACGCGGTCGTCCGCGGCGAAAAGATCTTCTCCCAGGAAATAGAGCAGACGGTGAAGGAGGAAGCCGACGTCCCGACGCTCACCCAGCGCCAGCTTGAGATACTTCACTCCGTGACACGCGGCTTCTCCAACGCGGAGATAGCGAGGCAGTTCGACATCTCCATGGACGGCGTCAAGCGTCACGTCATGGCCATCTGCAAAAAGCTCGGCGCGTCCAACCGCTCCGAGGCCGTAGCCATCGCCCTTCGCCGCCAACTGCTCAAGAGCTGAACCTCACGCGTCGCGGGTGGTGTAGGAAGTGACGCGACGGCCGAGGCAGTTGATGGACGAGCCAAGGCCATGCAGCTCAACATTGTCGGATTTGGAGAATCACGGATGGAGGATGGTTGAGTCGGAATCGTTCTTGGACTCGACACGAAGGATGGTTGGCTCGTGGTTGCGTGGCGGTTGATTCCGTCCATATCGGGGTTGGGAAATGGTTGAATCGGCGTCGGTCTTCCGAAAGCGGACGAAGTCCGTCCAATAAAAAGCGGGCGAGAGGAATGCGGACGAGGAATAGCCACTTCACATTTGGGTACGCATAAAACCCTCTGGCTCGCGGTTTTTTGCCGGTTTGGACTCATTTTGTGTCCCCCAATGTGTCCCCCACCCCTTGAGGTGTATAGGGCTGTATGAAGGTGTATGCCGACGAAAGAGAAAAAGTGCGTTTCACCCCCGTTTTTATTGGGTGAAACGCGCTTTTAAAGTGGTGGACGATGAGGGACTCGAACCCCCGACCTTGACCGTGTAAAGGTCCTGCTCTAACCAACTGAGCTAATCGTCCGAAAAATCATGAATCGTAGAACGTCCCGCCTTGAGTGTCGATGCGCTCGGTCATCTCGTACTCGTAACGTGCGTTCGTCTTCAAAATCTCTACATACCGCGCCGCCTCCCACTTTGCCATCGGGAGGTCGTGCAGAAGATAGTTGCCGCAGTTAATGGGCGTCGCGCCGGGAACCTCGCCCTCGTAGTCGCGCAAATGCTCGAACGCGCGGAGCATTAGCGGCTGCAGCTCCTGCGGCTTCGGCCGCCCCTTGACGATCAGGTAGCTGCCGGTCAAGCATCCCATCGGCCCCCAGTAGACGATCCTGTCCTTCCATTCCTCGTCATTGCGGAGGAAGGTCGCGACAACATGCTCGATCGTATGCATCGCGTTCGGGTGGATCGCCGGCTCCTTGTTCGGTTGCTTCATCCTGATGTCGAACGTCGTCGCGTAGTCGCCGCCAATCTCGTCCACGCGGGATTCGTAGAT
>Ga0310696_10006583_pt1 | contig 13757 bp, 11 predicted proteins | sample AusTroGonzalo_MG_4_FD_203885 | JGI IMG/M metagenome (GOLD analysis project Ga0310696, IMG submission 203885) | Bovine rumen microbial communities from tropical cattle in Woodstock, Queensland, Australia - Gonzalo_02 (v2) (version 2) | ecosystem: Host-associated > Mammals > Digestive system >... | reverse complement strand
TCTCGCTGAACGAGGCGATGCCCTTCAGCATCTGTTTCTCTTCGGGCGGGGTGGAGGCTTCGGTGGCGATTTCCACGGCGGTGGAGAGGTCTTCCATCGAAATCTCACCTTTCTTTTTCTCCAAGTGCTTGTCCATGAACGAGGTGGAGTTGACCAGCAGCTTGCTCAAAGGCTTGAACAAACCATTGAGAAAACGCAAGGGGCGCGCCATGAAACGTGCCACCTTGGCGGGTCGCTTGCTGGCATAGATCTTCGGCGTGATTTCTCCGATAATCAGAATTAATGAGGTGACAATCACCACTTCCAAGAGGAAAGCCGCCACAGGATGGTTCGCCATGTCAAACAGCTGCACCATGATATAGGTAGCCAGCAAGGTGATGGTGACATTGACGAAATTGTTGCCTATCAGGATGGTAGCTAACAAAGTCTTCGGCTTTTCGCGAAGGTCGAGTACCAAACGGCTTTTCGCGTCGTTGCGCGATTCGAGGTCGTCGATGTCGGCAGGCTGAAGGGAGAAAAACGCCGTCTCGCTGCTCGAAATCAGGGCCGAGGCGATGAGGAGCAGGCACAATACGACCAATCCGATGATGGCGTTGACGGTAAATCCAGTGAAAAAGTTGTTTGAAACAACGGTCAGGAGTCCTATGAGAGGGTCAGGGTCGGGTGTTTCCAAAATCGTATGATTTAAAATTCAGGCTGCAAAATTAGTAAAATTATCCTTAATCCACGAGATAATCTTCTTCGCTAATTGACAACGTACACTTCTCTTCTTTGTAAAACACGAATTATCAATAATTTACCACGAATTATCCATGAATTTTATTTTTGATAATTAGTGAATCATTTATGGATATTCGTGTTTAAAAACTCTCATATCAGAACGGGAGGTCGTTGCCTTCTTCAGGAGTGCCCGGATTGTTTTGCGGCACGTAGCCTGGAGCGGGCTCTGGTGCATTCGTGTAAGGCTGGCCGTAGGACGACTGCGAGATGGGGCGTGCCGGTGCCAATTGCATCATCTTGTCGGCATGCACCTCAGTGACATAACGCACGATACCCTGTTGGTCGGTGTATTGACGGGTCCTTAGTTTGCCTTCGACGTACATGAGGTCGCCTTTGGCGTAGTTGCGGCGGCCTTCGGCGATGTCGTTGGCGAGGTTGCCCCACACCACGATGTTGTGCCAGTCGGTTTGCTCCACCCAGTTGTTGTCGCGGTCGCGGTAGCGTTCCGAGGTGGCCATGGTGACCGAGATTTTCTTGTTGCCGTTTTCGAAAGTGGTGATTTCAGGGGTTTTCCCAAGTCGGCCTATGAGGATGACTTTATTCAAACTTGCCATTGCGTAGTGATTTTAATTGTTTAAGTATAAGTCGATTAAGCGTGGAATGGGAAAACTGCCCAGTTCCGTTTGACGCGCCAAAAATAAATCTTTTGTTTGAATCTGCAATAATTCTTGTTCAAGTTTTATTTCAATGAACTGTGCGATGAGGGTGCGATGGGTCAGTTTGTGGGTAAAAATCGGGGATGACTTTATAATGGTAAACGGTTTGTTTTCAATAAGTTGAACAAACTCTTCGGAGGCAATGATTTCTTCAACAGTCATGGATTTTTGACTTTCAATACACGGAAAATCGTAGAGATTTTTCCAGATGTCGTTGTCGCTGCGCTTGTGGAGATAGACACAATCATTGATTCTGAGTACCAAATAATTGAAATACCTTGTCGTGACTTTCACTTTGGGCAGTTTCACTGGCTTTTGCATCACAGTCTGATGCGCGAAGGCGAGGCATTGGGCTTGTAGCGGGCAGAGTAGGCAGTTAGGATTCTTAGGTGTGCAGTGCAAGGCACCGAATTCCATCATGGCTTGGTTGTGGAGGCCTGGTTGTTCGCGGTTGAGCAACTCGTCGGCCAGTTGGGCGAAGAGTTTTTGGCCTTCATTAATATTAATAGGTGTGTCGATGTCGTAGAGGCGGGCCAGCACACGATAAACATTTCCATCGACCACGGCATGAGGCAGGTTGAAAGCGATGGAAGCAATGGCGGCGGCAGTATAATCGCCTATGCCTTGAAGCTGTTTAAGTTGCTCGAAATCAGCGGGGAATTGCCCTCCATATTGCTCCATGATTTGTTTTGCGCATTTGTGCAGGTTGCGGGCACGTGAATAATAACCGAGGCCTTGCCACATTTTCAGTACTTCCTCTTCCGAGGCTTGTGCAAGGTCGTTCACCGTGGGCCACTTTTCGATGAAACGGAGGTAGTACTCCCAGCCTTGGTTGACGCGCGTCTGTTGCAGAATGATTTCCGAAAGCCAGACCTGATAAGGTGTCGGGTTATGTCGCCAAGGAAGGTCACGGCGGTTATCCTCATACCAATTAATTAAGGTGTCTTGTATGATATTCATCGTTCAAATATTGCGAAATTCTTTATTTATAACTCATTAGAATAAAAAAATTGCACAAAACAATTCTTCGTATTGAAAATGTTCGTACCTTTGCCGCAAATTTACAACAAACATAATAACTAACCATTAAATAAGAGAAAAAATGACTAAAGCAGAAATCGTTGCTGAAATCGCAAGCAAGACTGGCATTGAAAAAGGTGCTGTCCAGAATGTTGTTGAAAATTTCATGGAAGTGGTGAAGAATTCCATGGCCAAGGGTGAAAATGTGTATTTGAGAGGCTTTGGTAGCTTCATCATCAAGACGAGAGCTCAGAAGACTGGTCGTAATATTGGCAAGAATGTGGCCATCACCATCCCCGCCCACAAGATTCCGGCTTTCAAGCCTGCCAAGACCTTCATGAACGCTGTCAAGTAAGAAAACAACAAGCTAAATTTTTTATACTATGCCAAACGGTAAAAAACACAAAAGACACAAGATGTCGACCCACAAGCGTAAAAAACGCTTGAGAAAGGATAGACACAAGAAGAAATAAGCTCTTCTTGAGCCTAAACAAGAATGATAACACAGCGTCGGTGAAATCCCGATGTTGTGTTATTGTTTTATCAATCAAAACGTTAACCCCAAAGTAAAAACACTATGTCTGAAGAACAACAGCAAGAAATTGCAAAGGAAGAAAAGACAGTGACGCGCGACTTGATTATCAACTCGCACGCTTCGGAGGTTGACATCGCTCTTCTGGAAGACAATATACTTGTCGAACTTCACAGAGAGAAGACCAATAACCAATTTGCGGTCGGAGACGTCTATTTAGGCAAGGTGAAGAAGATTTTGCCAGGCCTCAACGCGGCATTCGTCGACGTGGGCTATCCCAAAGAGGCTTTCTTGCATTATCTCGACCTTGGCCTTCAGGCCAGTTCGCTGATCAAGTACAAGAAGCAGATTGTGGCGGGCGAGGATGTCCCCATGGACAAGTTCAAGCTTGAGCCCGACCTGCCCAAAAACGGCAAAATCAGCGATTGGTTGGCCGTGGGCGACCTGCTTCCTGTTCAGATTGCCAAAGAGCCCATCCACACCAAAGGACCGAGAATCACGGCAGAGATTTCATTTGCAGGTCGTTACCTCGTCCTTGTCCCCTTCTCCAATCGCATTTCGGTATCACAGAAAATCCGCAGCAGCGACGAACGTAACCGCCTCCGTCGACTGATGCAAAGCATCAAACCTGCCAATTATGGTGTCATCATTCGCACTGTCGCCGAAGGCAAGAAAGTAGCCGAACTCGATGCCGACCTCAGGTCGCTTATTTCCAAATGGGAACAGTGCACCATAGAAATGAAGAAGATGACTACTTTCGGCAGGATGGTCAGCGAGATGGACCAGACCAGCGTCATGCTGCGCGATTTGCTGAACGAGTCGTTCAACAATATCCATGTGAACGACGAGAAACTCTATGAAGAAATCCAGAACAACATCAAGACCTTCGCACCGCAAAAGGCTGAGATTGTGCAACTTTATAAAGGCAAAGACCCCATCTTTGACTATTATAACGTCACCAAGCAGATCAAAGGCTTTTTCGGTCGCGTGGTCACCATCAAAAACGGTGTTTACCTCATCATCGAACACACCGAGGCCATGCACGTCATCGACGTCAACAGTGGCCATCGGGTGAACAAAGAGAATTCGCAGGAAGACAACGCCTTTGAGGTCAACATTGAGGCTGCCAAGGAGATTGCGCGCCAGTTGCGTCTGCGCGACATGGGCGGCATCATCATAGTTGACTTCATCGACATGCACGAAGCCAAGCATCGCAAGGAACTGTACGATGCCTTAGTCGAGGCCATGAAGCCTGACCGTGCCAAGCACACCATCCTTCCCGCCACCAAGTTCGGCCTCATCCAAATCACGCGCCACCGTGTGCGTCCCGAGACAGAAGTGCAGGTGCAGGAGAAATGCCCCGTCTGTGACGGTGAAGGCAAAATCCGCCCCGCCATCCTCTTCATCGACGAAATCGAAAACCACCTCAAGTACCTCATGGTCGACCAAAACGAGAACCATCTTACCTTGCAGGTGCATCCATTCATTTATTCCTACCTCTGCATAAATGGCTTGTTTTCGATTCGCCGCAAATGGATGAAGAAATATGGGAAGAAATTCAAGGTGCAGTCAATGCCCGAATTCCATGCATTGCAGTACAACTTCCAGAACGCCAACGGCGACGACATTAAGCTCTAACGGAAGTACTGCCACAAAAAACCTCAAAAAGCCTGCTCTCAGAGTGGGCTTTTTTGCATTGCCGTGTATGTCATTCCCTTGGGAAATCGGAGATTCGACGGAGTCAATCTATGCACGGCAATGCTTTTTTTATTACTTTTGCAACCAAATTGAATCAATTATGGCAAAAGACATCGTTTTAAGCGGCATCCGCCCCACCGGAAACCTCCACCTTGGCAACTATTACGGCGCCGTGCGCAGCTTCGTGAAGATGCAGGAAGACTACAACTGCTACTTCTTTATTGCCGACTGGCATTCGCTGACCACGCACCCCACGCCCGAAAACATACAGAAATCGGCTCGCACCATCTTGGCCGAATACCTAGCTTGCGGCATCGACCCCGAAAAGGCCACCATATACATCCAAAGCGATGTGCCAGAGACCATTGAGCTGTACCTCTATTTCAATATGAACGCCTACATCGGTGAGTTGGGTCGTGTGACTACCTTCAAGGAAAAGGCACGCCAACAGCCCGACAACGTGAACGCAGGCTTGTTCACTTATCCAACTTTAATGGCCGCCGATATCCTTCAACACCGTGCCAAATGGGTGCCTGTGGGTAAGGACCAGGAGCAGAATATGGAGATGGCCCGCAAGTGCGCCCGCCGCTTCAACAACATCTACAAGGTCGAGTTCTTCCCCGAACCGCAGAACTACTACTTTGGCGGCGACGCCATCAAGGTGCCGGGGTTGGACGGCAGCGGCAAGATGGGCAAGAGTGACGGCAACTGCATCTACCTCTTCGAGGACGAGAAGACCATGCGCAAGAAGGTGATGCGCGCTGTCACCGACAGCGGTCCGACCGAACCCAACAGTCCTAAGCCCGAAGTGATTCAAAACCTCTTCACGATGATGAACATCGTCAGCGAGCCTGAGACGGTGAAGTACTTCGACGAGAAGTGGAACGACTGCTCCATCCGTTACGGTGACATGAAGAAACAACTGGCCGAAGACTTGGAGAAGGCCGTCGCACCTATTCGCGAGCGTATCAAAGAGTTCTCGTCCGACGAGGCACGCTTAGACCGCATCGCTCGCATGGGTGCTGAGAAGGCCCGCGAGAGCGCATCCAGAACCCTTAATGAGGTTAGGAAGATAATCGGATTCAGGCAATATTAATGCTGAATGATGAATGCAGAATGCGGAATGGGGCCGAAGCCCAGCGTCACATCGCAATCATTCAGCATTCAGCATTCCACATTCCACATTCATAATTCCACATCATGGGAGACTTTGTAACCTACGAAAAAATACCCGAAAAGGCGGTACTGATAGCCGTAGCCTCGAAGCAACAAGGCCGCGAGCGTACGGACGAATACTTGGACGAATTGGCGTTTCTATTGGAGACAGCTGGCGGTGTGCCAGTGGCGCGTTTCGTGCAGGCCATGGATCATCCGAGCAGCGTGACTTATTTAGGTTCAGGCAAGTTGGAGGAGATTCACCAGTATATCAAGGCGGAGGACATCAAATTGGCCGTTATTGACGACGAGTTGAGTGCGACCCAAGCCCGCAACATGGAACAAGGCTTGGAGTGCCGTGTCCTCGACCGCACGAGTTTGATTCTGGATATTTTTGCCTCTAATGCTCACACGGCTCACGCCAAGGCGCAAGTGGAATTGGCGCAATATCAATACCTTCTCCCGCGACTGACTCGCATGTGGACCCACTTGGAACGTCAGCGCGGTGGTATCGGTATGCGTGGCCCTGGTGAGACCCAGATTGAGACTGACCGCCGTTTGATTTTGGACCGCATTGCCCTCTTGAAGGAGAAGCTGAAGGAAATCGACATGCAAAAGACTGTGCAACGCAAAAACCGAGGCAAATTAGTGCGTGTGGCCCTTGTCGGCTATACCAACGTGGGCAAGTCAACCATCATGAACCTGTTGAGCAAGTCGGAGGTGTACACGGAAAACAAGCTTTTCGCCACGTTGGACACTACCGTGCGCAAGGTGGTGGTGGAAAATTTGCCGTTCCTGCTGTCTGATACTGTGGGATTTATCCGCAAACTGCCGCATCATCTCGTGGAGTCGTTCAAGTCGACTTTGGATGAGGTGCGCGAGTCGGATATTTTGCTGCATGTGGTCGACATCTCGCATCCTGACTTTGAGGCGCAGATGGAAGTGGTGAACCAGACTTTGGCCGAGTTGGGCTGTGCCGACAAGAAGACTATCGTTGTCTTCAACAAGACCGATGCCTACACTTGGGAAGAAAAAGACCCCGACGACCTGACGCCGCCCACCAAGCGCAACGTCTCCTATGACGAACTGAAAAAGACCTGGATGGCCAAGATGAACGAAAACTGCATCTTCATCTCCGCCAAGAACCGTGACAACTATCAGGAATTCCGCGATTTGCTCTACAAGGAGATTCGCGACATGCACGCGATACGGTATCCTTACGATAATTTCTTGTACTGACCATGTATGAGGTTCTTTCGGATTTGCAATCCGAAAGCATTGAATATCAGCATTTATAATGCGAAATAAAAACAAAAGATGTATTTGATAGACACCCATACCCATGTCTACGACCATCAATTCAGCCTCGACCGCAAAGAGGCTATGCAACGTGCTTTGGATGCGGGCGTAGGCATGATGCTTCTGCCCCATGTGGATGCCTCGACCATTGCGCCGATGCTTGAATTGCACGAGCAATTTTCCGACTGCACCCGCGTGATGATGGGCTTGCAACCCGAGGAAGTCAAGGAAGACTACAAGGATGTGCTTTCCCAGATGGAGAAGGAACTGGAACGCGGCATTTATGTCGGAGTAGGGGAGGTCGGCCTCGATTTCTATTGGGACGCGACTTTTGAGAAGGAACAATTGGATGCCTTCGAGACCCAATTAGACTGGGCGAAACAACTGAAATTGCCACTTTCCATCCATTGCCGTAACGCCTTCGACAAGATGGTGAAAATCCTTGAGCACAAACAAGATGGTGGCCTGCGCGGCATCATGCACTGCTTCACTGGAACTGAGGAAGAGGCCAAAGTTTACCTTGAATTAGGTTTCCATCTTGGCTTGGGCGGCGTGACGACCTACAAGAACTGCAGTGTAAAGGATTTCTTGCCAAATTTGCCCTTGGATAGAATCGTTTTGGAAACCGATGCACCCTATCTCGCGCCAGTGCCTTGCCGAGGCAAGCGTAATGAACCTGCGTTTTTGGTACATACGGCGCAAAAGATTGCGGATATTCTTCAAATTTCCATTGAGGAATTGGCTGGCGTGACTACAGCTAATGCTCAGGTTTTGTTCCAATTTTGAGATTCCCTTCGGGAATGGAGCCGGTTGTGTTGTGAACAGCGGCGGTAAGTAACGCATACAATTTGTAAACGTCACAAACCGCCGCGTGTTAAGTAAATGATATCACTCCATTCCCGAAGGGAATCCATAAAAAAGGCCGCCGACATTGCGTCGGAGACCTGCCATTATGAAGATAAAAAAACAACTGTTTCTTCTGTTATCCGCACTTTGAATAGCCGCAGTTGCGGCAGTGCTTGCAGCCGTCTTCAAAGACGAGCTTCTCGCCGCAAGTCGGGCATTTCTCTTTCTCATCCACCATGCCATCGGGCACGTATTTCTTCAAGGCGCGGGCGATGCCGTTCTTCCAAGTGTTGATGCTGTCTTCCTCCACGTTGAGGTTCTGCACCAAGTCGATGACATACTGAATCGGCATACCATGGCGCAAGATGCCTGAAATAAGTTTGGCGTAGTTCCAATATTCTTTGTCGAATGAGCGCGACAGGCCTTGCATCATCACATCGTAGCCATCCTTGTCGGTGTAGCGGAAGTCGTAGCGCGTGGTTTCGCCTTTGATTTTTTCCTTGATAATCACACCTTTCTCGACGTATGGTGGCAGGAAAAAGTCTTCGGCCTTGCCAAGGAAGATTTCATAAGGTTTGCCGTGGAGTTTGCCCACAAAAGCAATCCATTTTTCATAATTATTCTGGAAACGCACCACATCGCATTCCAATTCCTTCGGACGAGGTGGAGCGGAATTTTCGTGAATGTCGTCGGGACGCGTACCATCTTGTCCTTTGGCTTCTTTTGAGGTCCCTGAGCTTGTCGAAGGGCCGTCTTTCTTTTCGTCTTTGGAGACCAACACACCGTCACGCGAGCCATCGCGGTAAATGGTCATGCCCTTGCAGCCACTTTCCCAAGCGGTCATATAGATTTGACTGACAAGCTCTTCCGTAGTTTCTTTCGGCACATTCACGGTGACGCTGATGCTGTGGTCGACCCATTTTTGCATAGAGCCTTGCATCTTCACCTTGTTCACCCAGTCAATGTCGTTGGCGGTGGCTTTATAATAAGGTGATTGGGCAATGACGGCGTTGAGTTTCTCGTCGTCATATTGCAGCACTTCGTCCACATTGTAGCCGTTGACTTCAAGCCAGGTGATGAACTTGTGGTGGAACACATTGTATTCCTCAAACGAGTTGCCGGTCACGTCGGTGAAGGTGACATGCACGTCCTTGTCGTTGGCGTTCACTTTGCGGCGGCGTTTGTAAGCCACCATGAAGACCGGCTCGATGCCCGAAGTGGTCTGGGTGCAGATGCTGACGGTGCCTGTCGGGGCGATGGTCAGCATGGCGATGTTGCGGCGACCTACATGAGTCATCTTTTGGTAAAGGTCTTCGTCCAAAGCACGCAAACGCTTGATGAAGGGGTTGTTCTCTTCGCGTTTGGCATCATACATCGGGAACTTGCCACGTTCCTCGGCCAAAATGACGGAGGAGCGGTAAGCATTGTAAGCCAATAACTTCTGAATTTCGGAGGAGAAAGCGATGGCTTCGTCGGAGGCATAGCGTTTGCCCAAAGCAGCTAACATATCGCCTTCAGCGGTGATGCCGATACCTGTGCGGCGACCTTGCAGGCATTTCTCCTTGATGTGTTTCCACAGGTTGAGTTCGGTGCGTTTCACTTCGTCGTCTTCGGGGTCGGAAGCGATTTTGGCCAAAATGGTGTCCACCTTTTCAATTTCAAGGTCAACGATGTCGTCCATCATACGCTGAGCGATGGCCACGTGCTTCGAAAACAGTTGATGGTTGAAGCGGGCTTCGGGCGTGAACGGATGGTCGACATAGCTGTAAAGGTTGATGGCCAACAGACGGCAACTGTCGTAAGCGCAAAGCGGAATCTCACCGCAAGGGTTGGTACTCAGCGTCTTAAAGCCAAGGTCGGCATAGCAGTCGGGTATGGACTCGCGGATGATGGTGTCCCAGAACATCACGCCAGGCTCGGCGGATTTCCAAGCGTTGTGGATGATTTTGTTCCACAAGGCGCGGGCATCCACTTCTTTGGTGTATTTCGGGTTGGGTGAGTCGATGGGATATTGCTGGATGAAAGGCTTGCCTTCCTTGACGCATTGCATAAACTCGTCGGTAAGGCGCACCGAAACGTTGGCGTTCGTGATGCGGCCTTCAGTCATCTTGGCGTCAATAAAAGCTTCGGAATCAGGGTGTTTTATGCTGATGCTCATCATCAAGGCACCACGGCGACCGTCTTGTGCGACTTCTTTGGTCGAATTGGAAAAGCGTTCCATGAAAGGCACCACGCCAGTGGAAGTCAAAGCGCAGTTCTTGACAGGGCTACCTGCCGGACGGATATGGGAAAGGTCGTGACCCACGCCTCCGCGACGTTTCATCAGCTGCACCTGCTCTTGGTCGGTCTTCATGATGCCACCGTAAGAGTCGGAATTGCCATTGTTGCCGATGACGAAGCAGTTCGACAAGGAGGAAATCTGGAAACTGTTGCCAATGCCGGCCATGGGGCTGCCTTGGGGGACGATGTAACGGAAGTCTTTCAGCACCTCGAAAATCTCATCTTCCTTCATCGGATTGGGGTAACGGCGTTCGATGCGGGCAATCTCGCGGACGATGCGGTGGTGCATTTCATCAGGCGTGAGCTCGTAGGTGTTGCCGTCGCTGTCTTTCAAGGCGTATTTGTTGGCCCATACGTCACCAGCCAGCGCGTCACCGTGGAAATATTCCTTGGCGGCGGCTTTCACTTCCTCAATCGGATAGGCATGGTATTCGACTTTCGGGGCCTTTTCAGCTACTGGCTCTGTAGCAGGAACTTCGGCTTTTTCGACCACCTGAACCTCATCCTGACGCTCGATTTGCTCTGCGGCAAAAGTGGCGTTTTTGCGCGATTCGATAATCTTGTCGTACGGACTGACTTCCAGCTGAACGGCATTCTGCTCCTCAAGCCCACTAAAAAGGTCTCCCTCCAATTCCGTTTGCGTATGGCGTAATCTCATTTCTCTGATATTTAATGCATTACAAACAAAGCAATAGAAGAAGAATCTTCTCGTTTTCAGTTTGCGAAGATAAGAAAGAAGCGGCTTTTAGAGGCCGGGAAAAGCAGTTTTCACCCGATTATTTTTCAACAAACGGTGTTGATAAATTTTTCCTTTTTGATAGTCAAAGAGATAATTTTTGCATGGCGAAAGCATACGCTCCGACAGCCACCGCCGACGAGGTGCCCAGCGTGGTGACACCCACACCAACACGTTTGCTCGGGTCGTACCAAACCTCTTGCTCGCTGAACGGCACCTTGACCATCTTGCCCGATTTTTCGGTGAAGCGGGTCAGGTCTTGCGGGTCCATCAGGTTAAAGACTTCGGTTTCCATGCGGGGAATGATGTTGCCGTTTACGTTGTAAGGCTCGTTCATCTTGCGGATGAGCATGGGCATGAACACAGGCCAGGCTCCCGAAAGGCCGCCGCCAATGACCACCAAGCCATCGGTGAAACGCAGTCCGTTGCCGAGCACATCGGCCAAAACGGTGGTCAACTCGTCCCAAGCTTTCAAAGCGGCTGCCTTGTTGCCTTGTTGTTTGCCCTGGGCGATTTTGAATATGTCGTAGGGCTGTGGCGCATTTTCGAAATCAATGCCGGCCTCGCGGGCATAGACACGGCGCACGGCACGGATGCTGACGCTGTCTTCAGCAATGGTGTTGGGATAGAGGCAGTTGCGCGAGCACCAAATCTCACCGCCAGCCGAGTTGTCGCCGTTGAGCAGCACCTTGTCGATGACGATGCCACCTCCGAAACCAGTGCCGAGGGTCACGCCGAACAGGTTTTTGTAACGCTTAGGGTTGCCTTGTCGTTCCAATGTTTTGTTCACCTCGGGCAACAATCCACTGAGGGCTTCACCGTAGACAAACAGGTCGCCGTCGTTGTTGATGAATACAGGGACATGAAACTCGTTTTTAAGCATTTGCTTCAACGGTATGCCGCCACGGAAGGTGGGCAGGTTGGGCAAGTCACCGATGATGCCGTTGGGATAGTCGGCAGGACCAGGGAAGCAAAAACTGATGGCCGTAGCCTTGGCTCCGCAGCGCGTTTCGCATTCGTGGAAGCCTGTGATGAGCTTTTGCAGCACCTCTTCAAGGGTAGGAGCCGCTGAGGGAATGGTGAAAGGTTCGATGATTTCGTGCGCGTCTTGCACGGCTGAGAACTTGAATCCTGTGCCGCCGGCATCGAGGATGAAAATGATGGGAGTGTTATTCATTTTGTTTGGCTTTTAATGACGGATTGTAGAATTTTTCCACCCAAAGCATCCACATGAGGAAGATGACGAGGTAGAAAAACACCTTAAATATATAGTCGTGCGCGATGTGGAAACTGTTGGGCCAGGGTATCTGCATCATCAGGACACCGCAAATACGAATGACATTGGTCCATTCGATGATGACCAAACCAGCAGGAATGTACCACAGTTTGTGCTTCCAAGGGCCAGGGAAAAGCACCATCAGGAAAATCCAGTGCATCCATTGCTTCAGGCTGGCGCATTCGGGAGCGATAATGACCCGAGCCCATCCTCCTTCGCTGTTGGGCGTGGCGATGAGTCTTTCGGAAGAAATGGTGGTCAGGTCGATGTGGAAAATATGGTCGAGGACCCAGCAGGATTGGCTATAGACAAGATTCACAGACCAAACCATCAGTTTGTCGACCCATTTCCCGACAGGCCAATATCCAAGAGCTTGCCATCCCAAATAGAGAAAATGGAAGCTGATAATCAATAGAATAAAAAGACCGACATTCACCGTGCTCTGGTTTTTAGGGTCTTTGCAATAGGCTTTGATGTCCTGGATGTACATAGAAAGAATTTGGGGGCGAAATTACATAATTAATGAATTATCCGTACCTTTGCATCCTAAATTTTGTGAAAATATGGAAAACGATACCCTTGTTGAACAAGTTTCTGAGACTATTCAGGACACAACTGTAGTTAATAATATGGTGGATGGCGTGAAAAAACTGGCCACTACGCCTGTTTCGAACTGGCTCCCCGATTTGGTGAAGGAATACCTCGTTCCGTTCGGAATCAAATTAGTGGCGGCCATCGTGGTGTTGATTCTTGGCCGTTGGGTCATCAATTTGGTCAAGAAGGGCCTGACAAAGATGCTGCTGCGCCGCAATGCCGACCCCTCGCTCAATTCCTTCGTGATGAGCCTCATTTCAGTGTTGTTGACTTTCTTCCTGATTATGGCCATCGTGGGCATTTTGGGCATCAACACAAGCTCGTTGGTGGCCTTGTTGGCTTCGGCGGGATTGGCCATCGGCATGGCTTTGAGCGGTACGTTGCAGAACTTTGCGGGCGGCGTGATGATCATTCTGTTCAAGCCGTTCAAAGTGGGCGATTTCATTTCGGCGCAAGGCTACGAAGGTCGGGTCAACTCGATTCAGATTTTCAATACGCACATCCTAACTCCTGACAATAAGACGGTTATCCTACCCAACGGAGCCCTTTCGACCGGACCGGTGACCAACTTCAACAAAGAGACCGACCGCCGTGTGGACTGGGTGTTTTCCATCTCGTATGGTGATGATTACGACAAGGCCAAGGCCGTGCTGCAACGCCTGTGCGATGCCGATGAGCGCATCCTGAAAGAGCCTAAACCGGTCATCGAACTCCTCAAAATGAGTGACAGTTCTGTTGACATTACCGTCCGTGTAAGGGTGAAGCCGGAAGACTATTGGGCCGTATTTTTCAATATGAACGAGTTGGTTTACAAGACCTTACCAGAAGAAGGACTACATTTCCCCTTCCCGCAAATGGATGTTCACATGAAATGATTTCCATTTT
>Ga0310696_10006582_pt1 | contig 13758 bp, 8 predicted proteins | sample AusTroGonzalo_MG_4_FD_203885 | JGI IMG/M metagenome (GOLD analysis project Ga0310696, IMG submission 203885) | Bovine rumen microbial communities from tropical cattle in Woodstock, Queensland, Australia - Gonzalo_02 (v2) (version 2) | ecosystem: Host-associated > Mammals > Digestive system >... | reverse complement strand
GTAGAACGCCTTGATTTCCTTCGGGTAGTCGGTCATGATGACGGGCGCCTTGAAATGGTGCTCGACGAGGTAGCGCTCGTGCTCGGAGGCGAGGTCGCAGCCCCAATAGACGGGGAACTCGAACTTGTGACCACCCTTAATAGCCTCCTCGAGGATGCGGATACCCTCGGTGTAGGGCAGGCGGACGAACGGGGTCTCGACGACGTGGTTCAGGCGCTCCAGCAGGCCGGGATCGACCATCTTGTTGAGGAACGCGAGGTCGTCGGCACAGTTGTCGAGCGCCCAACGGACGCAGTACTTGATGAACTCCTCTTCCAACTCAGTCAGGTCGTCGAGGTCGTAGAAGGCCATCTCGGGTTCAATCATCCAGAACTCGGCAAGGTGACGCGGAGTGTTGGAGTTCTCGGCACGGAACGTGGGGCCGAACGTGTAGATGGCACCCAGCGCGGTGGCGGCAAGCTCGCCCTCCAGCTGACCGCTGACGGTGAGGCTCGTCTGACGGCCGAAGAAGTCGTCAGAGTAGTCGATGCTGCCGTCCTCCGTCTTCTTCAGGTTGTAGAGGTTCATGGTCGTCACCTGGAACATCTGACCGGCACCTTCGCAGTCGCTGGCCGTGATGAGGGGAGCGTGGAAATAGTAGAACCCCTTCTCGTGGAAGAAGGTGTGAATGGCCATCGCCATGTGGTGACGGATGCGGAAAACAGCGCCGAACGTATTGGTGCGAGGACGCAGATGGGCAACCTCACGGAGGAACTCCATCGAGTGGCCCTTCTTCTGCAAGGGATAGCTGTTATCGCAGGTGCCGAGCACCTCGATGCGGGTGGCCTGAATCTCGGCCGCCTGACCCGAGCCGACGCTCTCTACCAGCAAGCCTTCAACACTGAGGCAAGCCCCCGTGGTGATGTCCTTCATCAGTTCCTCGTCGAACTTGGCAAGGTCAGCGACAATCTGGATGTTGTTGATGGTAGAACCGTCGTTGAGGGCGATAAAGCTTACCGCCTTACTTCCCCGGCGCGTACGCACCCAACCCTTCACAGTGACCATTGTACCGAAAGCAGGGGCTTTCAGCAGGTCGGATATACGAGAACGTTTCATACAACTTTCGTTTTTTTCGTTATTACGTTATTACGACATTTCGACCCGATTATTCGTACGCTCCCATGCGCAGCATGTTCACTTCCTTCTCGGTGAGGAAACGCCAGTCGCCACGACGCAGGTTCTTCTTCGTCAGACCGGCGAACTGGGTGCGGTCGAGACGAACCACGTGATAGCCAAGGGCCTCGAACATACGACGGACGACACGGTTGCGGCCCGAGTGAATCTCAAGACCCACCTGCGTGTGGTCGGTATCGGTCTGGGTGTAGCTGGCAGCGTCGCAGCGAATGACACCGTCCTCCAGTTCCACTCCGTCGAGCAACTTCTGCAAATCCTCTTCGGGGATAACCTTGTCCAGACGGGCATGATAGACTTTCTTCTTCATGAACTTGGGATGAGTAAGCTTTGAAGCCAGCTCGCCGTCGTTGGTCATCAGCAGCACACCGGTGGTGTTGCGGTCGAGACGGCCGACGGGATAGATACGCTCCTTGCAGGCACCCTTCACATAGTCCATCACGGTCTTGCGCTCCTGTGGATCATCGACCGTTGTGACGCAATCCTTCGGCTTGTTGAGCAGGATATAGATCTTGCGCTCGATGCTGACAAGCTGATCGTGGAAGCGGACTTCATCGCCGCGTTTCACCTTCGTACCGAGCTCAGTAACCACCTGACCATTGACGGTGACTACGCCGGCGGCCATAAACTCATCGGCCTCGCGACGCGAGCAGACACCTGCATTGGCCAGATACTTGTTCAGACGGATGGGTTCGTTGGGATCAACGACCTCCTCTGTATAGTGAATCTGCTTCTTCTTATTATACTTCTCGCTGAAACCTTTTTTCTTCTTCGGAGCGGATCCTTTGGGACGGTAGTTCTCACCGCCGTAGGGACGACGTTCGGACTGGCCTTCCCAACTGTTGCTCTGATCGTAGCGAGGCTGATAGGGACGCTGGGGATAGTCGTCACGGTTATAGCGGGGATTGTAAGGACGCTGGGGACGGTCGTAAGCACGCTGCTGGCCTTCGCCGTAGGAGCGACGCTCACGATAGGGACGCTGTTCGCCTTGATACGGACGCTGGCCTTCGCCCTGATAATAACGCTGGGGACGGTCGTAGCCGCGCTGCTGGCCTTCGCCATAGGGACGGTCGCCGTAAGGACGCTCACCATAGGGGCGTTCGCCATAAGGACGCTGTTCACCTCCCTGCCCATAACGGGGCTGATAGGGACGCTGGGGACGCTCAACTTTCTGATAACGGGGTGCGCCACCCTCGCGGGTGAAGCGGGGACGGGGCTGACGGTCTTCGTCAACCGGACGGGAAAAGCGGGGACGACGAGCGGGTTGCTGTTCGTTTTCGGCGCTGCCTTCTGTAGCATTAGATGCGTTTTCAGTGAAGGTCTTTTCTTCTTCTGTTGCCATTGTTGTTTGTTTTTTGCTGTTTGTTTTTACCTTATTATTATATAGGCCTCACGGCCATTTGTTGCTTAACCAATTCCCGTGTAGTTTTCGGGAGTGATACGACGGAGCTCTGCCTTCACGGCATCGGGCACCTCCAAGCTGTCGATGAACGCGTGCATCGATTCTTCGGTCACACGGGTGTTCGTACGGGTCAGCGCCTTGAGCGTCTCATAGGGATGGGGATAACCTTCACGACGCAGAATGGTCTGGACGGCCTCAGCGACCACATTCCACTGCCCGTCGAGATCGCGATGAATGGCCTCCTCGTTAAGGATGAGTTTGCGCAACCCTTTGAGCGAACTCTGAATGGCAATGACGATATGCCCGAAGGGAACACCCACATTGCGCAGAACGGTGGAGTCGGTCAGGTCGCGCTGCAAACGGGAGACGGGAAGTTTCGAAGACAGATGTTCGAGGATGGCGTTCGCCACGCCCAGGTTGCCCTCTGCGTTTTCAAAGTCGATGGGATTCACCTTGTGAGGCATCGCGCTTGAACCCACTTCGCCAGCCTTGATCTGCTGTTTGAAGTAATCCATCGAGATATACTGCCAGAAGTCGCGGTTCATGTCAATCATGATGGTGTCGATGCGCTTCATGGCGTCGAAGATGGCTCCAAAGAAATCGTAATTGGAAATCTGGGTCGTGTATTGCTCACGCTGCAAGCCCAACGTCTCGCCGACAAAACGGTTGGCGAAGGCAATCCAATCCACATCAGGATAGGCCACATGGTGGGCGTTGAAGTTGCCCGTCGCCCCACCGAACTTGGCCGTTACGGGAAGCGCCTTCAGCACATCCAGCTGCTGACGAAGACGATAGGCAAACACCTCGATTTCCTTGCCCAGACGGGTGGGTGAAGCTGGCTGTCCGTGCGTTCGGGCCAGCATGGGAACATCCTTCCACTGGCGGGCATACGTTTCAAGCTGGTCGATGAGTTCTTCTAACAAAGGATTATAAACCTCACTCAACGCCTCTTTCACCGAAAGGGGAACAGAGGTGTTGTTGATGTCCTGCGACGTCAGACCGAAATGGATGAATTCCTTGTAGGGAACCCACTCGGGATGCTGGTCGAAACGCTCCTTCAGGAAGTACTCCACCGCCTTGACATCATGATTGGTGACGGACTCGAAATCTTTCACCCGACGTGCATCGTCCTCCGTGAACTCCTGCCAAATGGAACTGAGGTCAAACGTCAGTTCCGGATGCAGCCGACCCATCAAAGCCACAAAATACGCGCACTCCACGCGGACGCGGTAGCGGATGAGGGCAAATTCTGAGAAATAGAGGCTCAGACGGTCGGTTTTCATGCGATATCTGCCGTCAATGGGCGATATGGCCGTAAGCTCATTCAGTGTCATGGGTGGTTGTGATAGTCTTTTGTTATCCTTGCTTCGAAATTCGGCTGCAAAGGTAGGACAAATAGGACAAATAAAAAAATATTTTCGTTCTTTTCTTATTTACTCCTCTTCATTGGAGAAATTAATGACACCATTCGAGGGTGGGACTGCATCGCCGTCGTAGATGACGTCGCTATGGGAGAAATTGGCAAAGATACTGACCGTGTCGTTTCCGGCAATACGGCGGAAAGCCAAACAGCTGTCGTTGTCAATGGGCAGCAAGTCGAAGGCTGCCTCGGGTGCCATCGCGGGATGCGTGTGACGCAGTTTACAGAGGAATGTGTAGAAATCGGTATATTGGTCGTTCGACTCCCAGTCGGGACTCTCGTCCTTCTCGAAGAATTCGAAGCGATGATTGAAGCCTACCTCCTGCCCCGTGTAGATGAGGGGCTGGCCATGAGGCATAAAGAATGTGAGCATGCCCATCAGACGGTGGGTTTCACCCATGCGCTCCATCTCGGTACCCGCCCAGCTATTCTCGTCGTGATTGCTGGTGAAGGTGAGACGCCAGTAATGGCCGGAAACTGTCTTGGCGACAGAGTCGTCCTTGACCATATAGGCAGCCATATCCTTGGCTGCTTTCTTGCCCTGCGCCACCTCGTTCATCAAGTGATGAAGCTCCCACGCATAAGACGCATCGAAAGCCTTGTGCAGTTCGGGATTCTCGCCCTCAGCCAGATAATAGGTGTCGGGGAAGTCCTTGCGGAAACGCTCGTACATCGGCTGCCAGAAGGAGACGGGAATCTGGTGGGCTACGTCGCAGCGGAAGCCATCGACCCCACGTTCCAGCCAGAAGCGCATTGCATCCTCCATCGCGGCGCACATGTCTGCCGGGCTATTCTGCCAATCAAGGGGAGCGATATCGGTCCAGTCGTACTGAACGACAGGATTGCCCTTCTCGTCGAGCAGGTACCAGTCCTTGAGATGCTCGTCAATCCAGACAGCATCGGGCGAGGTGTGGTTGGCCACCCAGTCGATGATGACGTGCAAGCCCAGCTGATGAGCGTCAGCCAGGAAAGCATCAAAATCGTCCATCGTACCGAACTCGGGGTTCACAGCCTTGTAGTCACGCGGCGCATAGTAACTGCCGAGCGTACCTTTGCGCCCCTTTTCGCCAATGGGATGAATGGGCATGAGCCAGACAATATCGACACCCAGATCGCGCAGACGAGGAAGCTGCTTACGGGCGGCGTCGAACGTTCCCTCAGGGGTATATTGACGGACGTTCATCTCATAGACAACACCGCTATGCCAGTCGGGCACATAGGGCTCGGGTTCCTGAACTTTCTTTTTGCCGCTGCAGGAAACTAGCACTGCAGCAAGGATGAGGAGTAGATAACTAAATCGTTTCATGAAAATTAGGAATTATAAAAATTGGAATTGTCACTTAAAAGCGTCGAGGGCGATGGTGGGACGACCGTTCGCAAAAGCGCCGTAGTCGTAGCCGTTGCGCGACTTCTCGCTCTCGGGCTCCCAATAGAAGATGCCGCCAAAGAAGTCGAGACCTTTTGTCTGTCCGAAAAGCCAGGTCAGCATCTCCTTAGCGGTCTCAGGCTCGGAGACAGGCATGCCCACTTCGACCAGCATCGACGGAAGTCCGTAGCGATCATGATAAAGGCTGAGGTTGTTGACGAAGGCCTGCGTAGCCGGCTTCCAGTCGGGGTAGCCACCGTTCGACCAATAGGAGGGATAAAGCGAGAAGCCCATCACGTCGTACTTCGCCCCCCCCTGCTTCATGAGGTCGTAGAACCACTGATTCTCGTCGTACTTATGGCCGTTGCTGTGGTGGAGGATGACCTTCGCCTGCGGATAGACGGCCTTGACGGCATCATAGCCGGCATTCAGCATGCGGATGAAGTTGGAGGAGTTGCTGTTGCTAACACGACCCGTCTCCCACAGCATACCTGTGTTCACCTCATTGCCCACCTGCGCCCACGTCACATCGATGCCGTTGTCCTTAAGCAACTGAAGGGTTACCGTGGTGTGCCTGGTGACAGCCGCAGTCATCTGGACGAGGTCGTAGTCCTTCCACTCCGCCGGAACAATCTGTTTGCCAGGGTCGGCCCAAGTGTCACTATAATGGAAGTCAATCATTATCTTCAGACCGAGAGCCTGAGCACGAAGTGCCTTCTTCAAGACGTCGTCTGCGCTGTTGTAGCCATTCTCAGGATTCACCCAAACGCGATAACGGACGGCATTGAAGCCGAGCTCCTTCATCAAGGCGGTGCACTCACGTTCCTCGCCGGCCGCGTTGTAGAACTTATATCCTTTAGCCTCCATCTCGGTCAGCCAACTGATGTCAGCGCCCTTGGCAAAGACAGGCGCAGAGACCTTCGCCGTATCGGCAGGCTCGGATGGATTATTATTAGGATTGTCCGGACTGCCCGGAGCACACATGCAGCAGAGGAACAACAGTGCAGAGAGTGAAATGAGTCGCATCGCCCTATTGTTTATATACAACTGAAGAATAGGCTCCCATCGTAATGCCATTGCCGGACTTGCTGACGGAACCGTTGGCAACCAGCACGTTCTCGGTGGAATAGCCGGAAAGAGGAACCGTCGCTGTCGCTGAGCTGAAATTGTGCACCACAAGCACTTTCTCCCCGTCACCGCTCATCTCCCAGATACCAATAGCGACATTGGTCGAGGAGACCTCCTTGATATCGCCTTTGGCAAGGGCCTTTGAGGTGTTCCTGGCTTTCGCGAACTTCTTATAGACATTCAGAATGGAGGCTTCGTCGCCCTGTTGGGCCTCCACAGAAATGGCAGCTGTGAGCATGGCGTTGTCCACCTTGTTGTTGACACCTTTCCTGGCACACTGCTTCCCTGCTTTATCCCAGAGAATCGGCGTGCGGACATATTCATCGCCGCCGTCTTTGGAACCCCAATAGCCCAGTTCCTCGCCCTGATATATGAAAGGCTTGCCCGGAATCGTCAGCAGCACGGCGGCAGCCTGTTTCTGCTTATCCAGATTCCTGCCGATTTCATTGGCGAAACGGTTTTGGTCGTGATTGCTCAGGAAGAACGAGGTAATGGCATCGGCGCGCTGGGCCGTATGATCCGACACATACCGGCCGACGGCACTGGCAAAACCCGAAGCGTTTCCGCCCTTGATAACGTCACGCAATTTGTAGCCGAAGTCAAACTCAAAGCAGGAGGTAAGCCCTTTGTAGTACTGTTTCTCAATGTCGTGACCGTCCCAGGCCTCAGCCACCATGAAAATGTTGCCCGTGTGCCCCGCAGCCTTGTAGGTGGCGTTGCAGTGGTCGTACCACTTCTTCAGCAGCGTCTGATTCGCCGTATTGTTGTACGAACCGATACCGCCGCATATATGCTTCACGGCATCCAGACGGAACCCATCGACACCCAAGCCGATCCATTTGTCGGCCGATGCGGCCAGATTCTGGAAACAGGGGTTATTCTCTGCCACAGAGACATCGCCATAATTCAGGTCCGGCATCCAGTCGCTGAAACATCCCATATAATAGAGGGTTTCGGTGGAGACGTCGGTGAGCTCAATCTTGTAGCGGCCGTTACCCGTGAAGAAAATGTCTGCACCGTCAGCCACCAGCTCCAGAGGCTTACCGGTCTGGAGCGTCGTGTTCCCTGACTTAGCTCCGAACTTCGAACCGGCGTTCCAGTTGGGATACTTGCGTACCAGCAGACCCCATTTTCCGTTGATGTCCATTACCAGATAATAGCTGCCTTCGCTTCGCCCGACGAATTTCACGGTCTTATCTCCAGCGCCGTCCTGCCACATGTAGAGGTTCCAGTTGTCGTTTCCGTTGGTAACGCTTTCCGTGGTCTGCGTAATGGTCAGCTTCGGCGAGCCGCCCGTCACCTGCTTCCATTCACCGGCTTTATACGTAGTGCCCTTCAGCATGGGGAAATTCTTGTATTCGGTCGAGGGATTCGAACTGAAGAAATAGTAATCACGGTACTTGCTCGTAGGATTCGCCACCGCATCCTGGAACCAGGCGTTGTCCTTACCGCTATGGTTCAGGACATAGTCCATGTAGATGGCGATACCCTTCTCATGAGCCGCAGCCAGCAAATCCTTGAAATCGGCCTCAGCCTTTTCCGTCGTTTTCTGCCCCACAGCGTACAGGGGATTCAGCGCATAATAGTCGTTCACGTCATAGGCGTGATACGAACTGGTGGGATGAGCCGGAGAAAGCCAAAGGGCTGTGACGCCCAAGTCCTGAAGGTAACCCAATCTGTTCTGAATACCTTTGAAGTCGCCCACACCGTCGCCGTCGCTGTCGGCGAAGCTATAGATCAGCAGCTGGTAAGTGATGCCTGCCGCGTTGTTGTCCACTTTCACCTCCGTTTCCGAGGGCTTGTTGTTCTCTTCCCCACCCCCGTTGTCGCTAGGATTGTCGGGTTTGCAGGCTGTCAGCGCCACCAGCGCAGCCATCAGCCAGAATAATTTCTTCATTACCTTCATTTTTTATACTTGTTGACTCGTACTTTGACTTGTAGACTCACCACCAGCCTCCTCCGCCGTGTCCGCCACCGCCGCCGTTGCCACCCGTGTACGACGAGAGGCTGACCGACTTGCCGCCGCTGACAGAGCTATCCGTAAAGCCGAAGCCGTTCCAGATCTCTGAGCCACCACTGACCGTAATGCCGCTTTCCAGCGTCGGGGTGTCCGAAGTAGAGATCACCAATGGGGTACCCATGTTGCTGTTCGATGGAATCTTGAATACCAGCGCCAACGTGCCGCCGTTGTAGAGACCGTACCACGAGCCCTTGCTGTAGCTAGAGGCCTGGTAGCATTTCTGGGTGAGGCTACTGCCGCGCTCCAGTCCGCCGACGGCGACGATGGTGCCGCCTGTAACATAGAGTTTATAGCCGCCCTCGGTATTGGCATCGATACCGACCTCGGGTTCGCGTGATGCGACAGCGAAAACGGTCCCGCCTTTGATATAGCAGTTACCGTTAGCGTCGATGCCGTCATTTCCGCTGCTGTTGCCCATTACATACCCACCGCTGATGGTGAAGTCGCTGGCGGAGTTGATAGCGTCATCGTTTGAAGAGGCATAAATCACGCCGCCGCTAATGGCGATAGTGCTCTTGCTCTCGATGGCCTCGTGCGAAGAGGCAGAAGCGACAAGTGTTCCCCCCGTGACATTGATACCCCCCGAATAACTATAGGTGGCGTTACGTCCGCTCCCGCCTGTCTGTGTCCTCGTACCCGCCTTCACGGCTTTGGCCGAAGCGGTGTAGCTGCTGCTATAGCGATATGTCGAGCCGGTATTTGTAGCCGTAACAGTACCGCCGCTGACAGTCAGCAGGCCGTCGGCTTTGATGCACTTGCCGCCCGAGCCGCTATTCTTCAACGTCAGTGTGCCTCCGGTGATGGTCATATTGCCGTCGCTTTTCAGGCCGGCACTGCCCTTGGCCTCCTTCTCGTCGCTGTCGTACATACCGTTGCCCGTAGTGGTGACGTTGATGTCGCCTTCCGAGATAACAACATCACCGGCAGCCTTGATGCCCTTTGCAGCAGAAGATGCGGCAGTAACCGTAAGCGTACTCCCTTCGAGATAGACGTTGCCGCTATCCTCATCGTCGTGATCGGTGGTCTCGCCTGTCGAGGTCGTTCCGTCGAGGTCACACTGGATGCCGTCGTCGCCCGTACCGCTGATGGTGACCGTACCGCTTTTCATCTGGAAGTAGCCGTTGCAGCTCAAGCCGTCGCCGACGGCAGATGCGATATTCAGCGTAAGGTTCTTAACCGTGATATAGCTGCCGCTCTTGACAGCGTGAGCCGTACGTCCGTTGACGGTGAGCGAGCCGTTTCCCTGCAGCTGCAGCTGACCTTTGCTGTAGAGGCAGGCCTTCTGCGAGCCGTTTGCGCCATCGGCAAGGGCGTTTTCCGTGTCCTTCTTCACACTGAGTTGGATGCGTTTCTTGTTCTGGATGTCAATGGCTGCACCGCTGGGATTGGTCAGCGTCAAGCCATCCAGCTGGATGGTGCATTTATACATACCCGTGAGGGCGAACTCGCCGTCGGAGGTGGAGCCGCCGAGCACATAGGTAATCTCGTTGCCGTCCACGTCGTCCGTGTTACCCTGGGCAATGGTGACGTGAGCGCCGCTGACGACAGGCACAACGTATTTTGCCACATTGCCAGCCACAAAGACATCAGCCGACGTGCCGTCGTAGGCAACGGTGACGGTATTGTTCTCCACGACGGAGGCATCGACATACATGCTCGTTATATCGCTGATAGAGAACTTCCTTCCCATAAAGGTCAGCGACGTTCCGTCCGAATAAGTCATCTCGCCCACCTGTGAAGCAGGGAACTGATAGGTAACGCTGCCCACGCCGACGTTGAGCGTCTGCGACTGCGTGGACAAAGCCGTCATCAGGGTTAGCACCCCTGCTATGAGAAGACGTCTCATCGGCTCATCAACTTAAAGGTCGTTTGAGGGGATTGGATATCCCCAATCCTACGGGCCACATAGACGCCCTCTGCCAGCTGCTCCTGCGCCGCCTCAAGAGAGTCGAACCGACCCAGGAAAACACCCGTCAGCGAAAACACCTCAACAGCCTTCTCCTGTCCTTCCTTAAGGAGAGGGGATTTAATTGCCGTCGGTTCAGAAGTAAAGAACATCTTGCTCAGGTCGGCTAACGGGAAAGAATATACGCCTGTGCCGTTCGAAGCCACCACCTGGCCGTTCGAGAAAGTCAGCGTGAGCGACGTGACAGACACCGTTTTCACCGTTCCGTCAGCCGTCTGGAACGCCAGAAAAGGATAGTCGTCGGCCTGTGCCGCCGTAGCCAGCGTCATCATCACAGCCAGAGAAATCAACGCTTTTTTCATTTCAATCAATATTTTTGCTGCGCAAAAGTACAACAAAATTCTCACATCAACCCAAATAATCCTTGAAAACTTTGTTAAAACGACCTTCTTTTTGACACTCTACGGATTTGAAGGACGAATTAAAGTCAAAAAGCCGAAACGTCTGAAAGAAGCGATCTGCTCGCTGCTACCCCTCGAGGCCGAATACCGAACGAGTTCGTTCGCTCTGTTCGAAAAATTAATATGCGGAAAGGGCTTTGTGAATTTGCGGAATCCGCCTCAAGAAATTGTGCAATGCCCATCGCGCAATAATTCCCTGCCTAGGAAAAATTATCTCCCTGGGCAGAGCGCAAAAAAGCGTTGGCTTTCTAAATACGGTGGCGGGCAGAGAAGTGGGTTATCCGGCTGCGGAAGGAACCCGTCTCATGGAGGGGAAAGACGAGGGTGCGGACGTAGTTGTAGGTCTTATCCTTGGCATAGAATCGTTTCTCGATACCGAGTTCCTCGACGAGGCGGCCGTTGACGTAGAGCGTGGTAGCACGATTGGTGCCCGTGATGCGGATATGCTCCGTGCGGCCGGGAACTCCCCTGTGGCGGAAGGTGTAGAGGTAGCCGTCGCGCGAGAAACCCAGCCAGCCACCAATGGGGTCGGCGAGCCAGACGCGTGAATAAGGGCTCTGGAGAAGAACTGTACCCTCGGCTTCCGCTGCCCAGGTGATATCGAAATCGACCTGATAGTCATAGCCTATCTGTGCCTGATCACTCTCGTCGATAATGGTGGACGGGGGCAGGACGGGGAGTTCCAGCTGCGTATTGCCCAGCTGGTTACAAGTGTATCCTTCACCCAATGATTTACGCTGACGGTCCCATGCGGCATAGCCGATAGAATCATTGACGGCGTGCCAAGTCTTCTCGGAAATGATCTGAACAGCAGGAAAGATACGGTGGTGGATGTCACCGACAGAGATACCGTTGTAACAGATGTCGTTCCAAACGCAGAACATACCGCCGTGTATCTGCGGGTCGCGCTCGGGAAACATCTCACCGGCAATGTTGGCAGGCGTCCACTGCTCGTAGAGCATCTTGGCGTTCAGGTAGTCGTAGTAGTAACCTGCCGCAGGCACAATATAGACCTGACGGCTGGGGACGGTAATCATCTCGTAGCCCAAAGCATACATGTCGCGGGGATTGGCGTAGCCGTTGTACCACATCTCCATCATCACGTTCTCGACCTTGACGGGCGTAGTGCCTTTGGCATGGGTGAGTTGCCCCCAAAAGACAGCCTGTTTGCCGTAGCGTTCCACCTCGCGGATAAGATGATCGACCAGTCCTCGGAACAGTTCGACAACATCCTTGTCCTTGTTGCTGTATTCGTCAACGCCGATGTGCATCCGAGGGCAGCAGAAGACGGGGTCGGGTCCGGCGAGATACTCCGCATAGAGGCTGTCGAGGAAGGGTCGGACGGTGGGGTTGCGGAGGTCGAGGTGGTTGTGCCCGAACTCCTCGCTGGCCAGCGAGGGACGATAGTGTGAAAAGCAGAGCGAATGGGACGGCGTGTCGATTTCAGGAACAATCTCTACGCCCATTGATTGGGCATAAAGTATGAAGTCGTGGAAGCCTTGTTTGGTGTAATGGCCGTCCTTTGCGGTCAGTTCAGGGAAAAGCTCGCTCTCCAAGCGGAAGGCGGCATAGGTCTCGTCCCAGTTGTCGTTATAGTAGCTGTTCGACCCGCAGTCGTTGAGATGCACCTGAAGGGTGTTCATCTTGTAATACGACATGAGATCAACAAGGCTATAGAGATACGAAAGGGGTATATATTTACGCCCCACGTCGAGCATCAGGCCGCGGATGGAATAGGCGGGTGTGTCGGTGATGGTGCCACAGGGGAGAGGCCGACCCTGCTCGTGTAGCTGTTGCAGTGTCTGGATGCCCCATAGGATGCCTTGACTGGTCTGTGCCTTGACGGTCACGCCTTTGGAGGAGATGGTGAGGCGGTAGCCTTCGTTACCGAGGGCTTTATCCTTTCCCATCTGAAGGGACACGGCGCCGCTCTTTCCTTGTCGGGCTGGAATGAGGCCCAAGAAACCCGATAGATAGCGGGCAGGGCCCTCCAACGACGCATCGTTGTAGGTAATGTCTGTCAGTTGAGTCCATTCGAGTTCACCCCGACCGGCTTTCCAGTTTTCGATGGCAGGGACGGTGAAGGGTTTCTCCTGTGCGAAAACGGTTATTGTAACGGCGAGAAGAACAACAGGCAGAAGGAGCTGGCGTTTCATGAGAATTAGGAATTTTTAAATTTGGAATTAGGGATTAATCTTCATTCTTCTTATGGCGATGACGGGATTTCCGCTTATGCTCATGAACCGCCTCACGGTTTTTCCCGTCTCTCTCTTCGCTGTATTCGGCTTTGTTTTCAGCTTTTCTGTTCTTCTTTTTTCCATGTCCTCCGCTGCGATGACGCCCACGACGGGATTTGTTGAAGGCATGGGGCTCGTACTCGGGAGCCTCGCCCAAGTCGTCGGGAACGGGCGACTTATCGACTTCGTGACCGATAAACTTCTCTATCTGACGGAAGCGTGACTGATCGTCGCGGTTGACGAGGGTGACGGCGGCACCTTCGCTGCCGGCACGGGCAGTGCGACCGATGCGGTGGACATAATCCTCGCAGTCGTGGGGAACGTCGTAGTTGAGGACAAGCTGGATATCGTCGATGTCAATGCCGCGCGAGACAATATCGGTGGCCACAAGGACGTCGATGTGACCATTGCGGAAGCTGTGCATGATGGCGTCGCGCTCGGTCTGAGAGAGGTCGCTGTGCATCTCACCGACACTGAAGCCCTTCTCACGCCCGATGCGTTGGAGGGCACGGGCAATGTCCTTCACCTTCAGTTTCGAGGAGGCGAAGACGAGGACGCGCCTGGGCGGGTTCTCCGTGAATATGTGACGAACAATGCCGAGTTTCTGGGTCTCGTGGCAGACGTAGGCGCTCTGATGGATGCCGTCGG
>Ga0310696_10006580_pt1 | contig 13762 bp, 15 predicted proteins | sample AusTroGonzalo_MG_4_FD_203885 | JGI IMG/M metagenome (GOLD analysis project Ga0310696, IMG submission 203885) | Bovine rumen microbial communities from tropical cattle in Woodstock, Queensland, Australia - Gonzalo_02 (v2) (version 2) | ecosystem: Host-associated > Mammals > Digestive system >... | reverse complement strand
GCTGTACTTACCGGACGGCGGGAGCTCGGGCATAGGCGCGTTGTTCACCGCCTCTTCGAACGTGAGCCATGCGGATGCCCTCGATTCGGGCATGTTGAAATCCTTGACCATTACGGTCGGCAATGCCGACGGGTCCTGCATCGCCTTGTTGACGTTGTCCCTGAGAAACTCGCGTTTTTTGATCGGGCCGAGTCCAGGATTCGCCTTCAACCAGCATTTCTCGTCCGTCCACTCGCTGCGGTCGTCGAGCTCGTAGAAACATGGAAGCATGCGGTCGTCGTCTATCGTCCCGTCGAGTACGCCGGTGCCGTAGGAGTATTGGTCGTCGAACAAATTCTCGCGTTCGAAACCGTTCGTCGTGATCGCCCACAGCATCGGCTGCTCTCGGGATGCCATGCCCTGCCAAGAAAGATCGAACAGATCGCGATTGGTCGTTGCGGCCATCTCGTCGAACAGGCAGAAATGCACGTCCAAGCCGTCGAGGTTGCGCGTCTGGGATGTCAAAGGCGTCGCATAGCCCATCGTTTTGTCGCATATGAGGCCGTCTTGGTCGCGCTCGACGACCGTGCCCTTGCGCACGACCTTCGTTAAGTCCGCTGATTGCTTGACCATCTTCCATGCGGCGCCGTAGGCGAGAGATGCTTGGTCTTTCGAATTTGCCACGTTATAGATCTGCGGAGACCCTTCACCGTCGGCTATGAGCATGAACAGCTCTAGCGCGGCTCCCCATGAGCTCTTTCCGTTCTTCCGGCCCATCACGACCATGACCTGCTGAAACTGCCTGTTTCCGTCGTCATCGACGAAACCGAACGCCATCTCGGTGATCGCCTTCTGGTACGGCTCGAGGACGAACTTCTCTCCGAGCCTGCCTGAAGGCAGTTTGCAGAACATCTCGATGAAGCGGACGGGTTTCGTCGCCTTCTCGATATCGAAGTGCCACCGCTTGTAGCCCTTCTCGAATCTGGGCAGCATCATCTCCGCAAGCTGCTTCATCCGCTTGCATGCGACGATCTTCCCGCTCTGGACGTCGAGAAGGTACTGCTCGGCATCTGAGACGGTGCGCTTAGGCATCCTTCTCCTGCTTCTCCCAATGGATGCACTCATCCACAAGTGGCGAGTACATCTGCAGGTCGTTGATGTCGCAATCCACTATGCGGTTCCCGTCGTTATCCACGGATTCTGCAGATTTGTGGGCGCAAGTATCGCATCCTTTTGTCACAGCTCCCTCGCTTTCTCGTAGAGGACGGTCTTGCCCGCCTGCTCGTAGACATCCCATTCGCGCGGCCCCTTGTACCTCGCATGCGACTTATCGGATGTGTGCATGCAGTCACCGGTGCCGTTGAAAGCGCAGGCGGTCTTCCTGCAACCAGGCGCTTTGCCGTCGCATATGTAGAGCTTCTTCCTCATCGCTCTCCCAGCAGATCGAATAATTCGGCGGCTATACGGCTGTTAGCAGTAGCCAATTGGTTGTACTCATACGAGACGGAGGCCCGATCGGCCTGCTTGGCCCGGACCTCCTCCCTGGTTGCGGCATGGCCGCTGTTTATGGCCGCAAGCTGGGATGACAGCTCGTCCATCCTCGCGTTGTTGGCCTTGTAGACCGAGAACTGGGACCTGACGATCTCGCCCTGCGCATCGTTCAGCGACGACGCATGGGCCTCTATCGCCGCTTCGAGCTTGCTCTTGGTAGCCAACCGACCTCCCCAAATCGCCCTAAAACGCCCTGAATCGCCCCAAATCGCCCCAAATCGCCCCATTCGCGACTCAGGGTCGGTGTCCCAAAGATGGGACGTAGACTCATAAAGCAAGTGTACCACGAATGGGACATGGAGCGGATGGGCAGACTCCTCGACAAGATACTCGGCAAGAAGGAAATGCCGGTCTCCTCGGCGGTCGAGACCGTCGGGGCGAAGCCGTACACAACGGGCTGGGACGGCTCGATGTACCGCCAGGTGCTGGTGCGCAGCGTCATCGAACGCTTCGCGGTGGCCTGCTCCAAGCTCAAGCCCGAGATACAGGGCTCCGCGCGCCCCAGGGTGAGACGCGCCATCGAGACATCACCGAACCAGTTCCAGACATGGCCGCAGTTCCTGTACAGGTGCGCCACCTTCTACATGAACAACACCACCGTCTGCGTGGTGCCCACCTACCGTCCGGGGACCGATATACAGATCGGGTTCTACCCCGTGCCGCTCTCCATGGCGGAGGTCGTGGAGCATCGAGGCGAGTACTGGCTTCGGTGGACCACCCACAGCGGGGAGCAGGGGGCGATCGAGCTGCAGAAGGTCGCCATCGTCACCCGCTTCCAGTACATGAGCGACTGGTTCGGCGACGGCAACATCCTCGCCAGCACCCTGTCCATGCTCAAGGCCCAGGAGGACGCGCAGAAGCAGTCCATCAACGACTCGGCGCAGCTGAGGTTCATCGGCCAGGTGCAGGGCCAGGTCAGGGAAGAGGACATGGCTAAGAAGCGCGATCGCTTTGCCAAGGACAACCTCTCTGACGACAACGACACGCCGCTCATGCTCTACGACAACACGTTCGTCTCGATAGACCAGCTCAAATCGCAGAACTGGACCATCCCCTCCGAGGAGATGGAGCGCATCGAGAACAACGTGTTCGACTACTTCGGCATCAACAGGCGCATCCTGCAGAACGCATACGACGAGAACGCATGGGACGCCTTCTACGAGGGGTGCATAGAGCCCTTCGCCCTCGCTCTGGGGGAGTCTCTCTCCCAGGCCACCTTCACCATGAGGGAGCGGCCCGCGAACCGCATCATGTTCAGCTCGAACAGGCTCGAATACGCGGCCGCATCCTCCAAGCGCAACATCAACAAGGACATGACCGACCGCGGCATCATGACCATCAACGAGGGCCGCGAGATACTCCAGCTCCCCCCGATAGAGGGCGGGGACATCTTCATCCTGCGCGGCGAGTACAAGGTCGGCCACACCTTCGAGGAGATATTCCAGGCCCAGCAGGCCGCGGCGGCGGCCAAGTCCGCGGGAAGGCAGCAGAACTCAGACGAGGACCGCGACGGGATGGACGGCGACAACATCCGCCCCGATTCCGACGGCTACGGCGCCCCGGGCGACACCGACACGGGCGACGTCACATCCACCAACCAGGACCGCTGGTCCGAGAACTCGGCCTAAAGGAGGCCCCAAATGCCAGCTAAGCCGGAAGAGAGACAGTACCGCATGATGAGCATGCCGCTCTTCGTGCCGACGATGGAGATCGAGGTCGACGACGACGGCATCGAGAAGCCGACGAACCGATTCGCCAGCCAGTGCTACGTGGAGGGCTACGCCACCACGTTCGATGACCCCTACCTGCTGTTCGAGAGCAAGTGGGACGGCTGGAAGTACTACGAGATCATCGACCGCCACGCATTGGACGAGGCGGACATGACCGACGTCATCTTCCAGTACGACCACGAGGGCAGGGTCTACGCCAGAAACACCAACAACACGCTCTACTTCGAGCCCAACGAGCACGGCCTGTTCATCGCGGCCGACCTGTCGAAGACGAGCTTGGCCCGCCAGATGTACGAGGACATCGCCGCAGGCAACGTCACGCGCATGAGCTGGGCATTCATCCCCGTGGAGGAAGAGACCACGGACGATCTGGAGGCAAAGGTCTCAACCACGCGCATCAAGCGCGTGAAGAAGGTGTTCGACGTCAGCGCGGTCAGCTACCCCGCCGACCCGAACACGGAGATAAGCGCACGCAACCTCGTTAACGGAGCGATCGAGGAGCGGCTTCGGGAGTCGAAGCAGCGCGAGCTTGACCGGAGGCGCAGGGAGCTTGCGCTGAAGGCCAAGGGAATGCAGATCCGTTAAAGAGGAAGGAGAAGTCATGGACTTCACCGCAATGGACGCTCGGGCCTACCGCAGCCTGAACGCCGACCAGTACCAGGAGCGCCGCTCGCTTCTGCTGTCCCTGGCAGAGGAACTGCCCGAGGACGCCACGGAAGAGCAGATCCGCTCCATCGACGAGGAGCTCGGCTTCATCAAGGCCGAGGATTCCCGCCGCAACGCCCTCACCGAGCTGCGCAACCACAAGGCCCTCGAGGTCATCGGCGGCGCCGGCAAGGTCGTGGGCAAGTCCGAGCCCGAGGAGCCGAAGGCCCGCAAGGACCAGTCGCTCGGCGCCCGCGTGTACTCCGTCATCAAGGAGCGCAAGCTGGGCCGCGACGACGGCCAGTGGCAGGTGTCGAACATCGCGTTCCGCGCCTACAACGACAACCAGACCGTCGGGGAACTCGACGGCGAGGCTTCGCCGAACTACTTCGACGAGACGCTGACCCTGGTCGACCCGACCATCCGCGAGGGCTACCGCCGTCCGCTGACCATCTGGAACCTGTTCGGCCATGAGATGACCGACAAGGACTCGGTCGCATGGTACACCGAGGGCGCGTTCGACGGCTCCGCCGCCATGACGGCAGAGGCCGGCGCCTTCGCCCAGGTCCATGTGAATGACCCGGTCCGCCATGCTGCGGAGCTGAAGAAGGTCACGGCCCTCTGGAAGCAGTCCGACGAGATCCTGACCGACGCGCCGCGCTTCGTGTCCCACGTCAACGCGCGCGCCGGCTACAACCTGGACATCGTGGTCGAGGACCAGCTTGTCGCAGGCTCCGGCGTCGGCAACAACATCACGGGCCTCGTGAACACGTCCGGCATCGCCAGCAAGTCGGCGGCGGCCTTCAACATGGACTTCATCGAGTCCCTGCTCGACGCCCGCACGTCCATCCGCAAGGCGACGCCGAACTTCAACGTCGACACGCTGCTTCTGGCCGATGAGGACTACGACACCCTCATGAAGCTGAAGAACAACGCCGACCAGTACGTGCTCGGCGGCCCCACGGGCTTCGTCTACGGCCAGGGCGTCACCATCGGCCGCAACCTGTGGAACACCATCACCATGGTCCCGACCCCCGCCCTCACGAGCGGCACGGCGATCCTGGGCGCCTTCAAGGCGGGTGCCACGGTTTACGAGCATGTCAGCGGACGCCGCTTCGACACCGGCTACGACGGAACCGACTTCAGCCACGGCCTGGTGACCTTCCGCGCCTACCAGCGTTTCGTGCTCGCAGTCGAGTACCCGGCCGCGTTCTGCAAGTACACGGTCGGCGGCGGCCAGTCCGGCCTGTCGGCCTAAGGGGGCGCCATGAACGTCGTCGCACTGGTCGACTTCCACGACAACCTCAGGGACGTGGACCGCAGGCGCGGTGAGGAGTTCATCGTATCGCAGGAGCGTTACGAGGAGATCAACGCCGCAGGAGCCGCTAGCTGGTTCAACGGCCCGTTCGTAGAGGAGGTCGTGCGAGAGGTCCCGAAGGAGACCCCCGAGTCCCGCGCCAAGAAGGCGCCGCGCCGAAGGGGAGCCGCCAAGTGACGCTCCTCGCGGACATAAGGAAGTCCCTGAGGGTGACCACCGAATCGCTCGACGGCGAGGTGGAGATGCTCATCGGGTCCGCCCTGTACGACATGGAGAGGGCGGGGGTCAACCCCGCCCTGCTCGAGGTCGGGACGGACGGCGACCTGCAGAACCGCTTCGTCAAGCAGGCCGTCACCGCATGGTGCAAGGCCAACTTCGGCTACGACGTCCCCGAGGCCGCGCGCTTCGAGGGCGTCTACGACCGGATACTCAACGCCCTGCTCAACTCCGCCGAGAACATCGCGGCGAAGGAGGACGTGGAACCGGAGCCGGAGCCTACGCCTGAGCCAGAGCCTACGCCTGAGCCCGAGCCTGAGCCTGAGCCTACGCCCGACCCAGATCCCGAAACACAGCCGGAGACGGAGGGGGAGTAGATGCGCTGGAACGAGACATGCGTGCTCGACGGCAAGGCTTACACGCCCGATGAAGAGGGCGTCATGCAGGTCGACGACACCCTGAAGGAGGTCTTCTGCAACCCGTTCGCGATCGGCGCCCAGTCCTGGTACTCGATGCACGAGATGGGCATCTCCCCGTCTGCGGAGATACAGGTCAGGACGTGCGACTACGAGGGGGAGCGAGACGTCCTCTACCGGGGCATGTGGTACTCGGTCGAGGCCGTCGTCGAGTCCGGCGACTTCACACGCCTCGTCCTCAGGCACCAGATGTCCGACTCGAGCGATGAGAAGCCCGCCGAGGCGCCGGCAGGGGGCCAGGAGGGCGGTGACGAGTCCGATGGCTAAGAACGTCACCGTCGACGCCGACCTGTTCTCCGTGGGGCTCGAAGAGCTCATCGGGAACATCCCGGTCGCATGCGCCCAGGGGCTTGGCAAGGCGGTGCAGCAGTCGGCCCGCAAGACGGCAAAGGGGCTGCGCTCCGGGGCATACGGAAGCTCAGGGAAGCACGCATGGTCCCCAGAGTACATGAAGGGATTCGCAAGCCATGCGGAGGTCGGAGGCATGGAGCCGGAGGGCGAGGTCGGCAACAAGGCCAAGCCCGGTCTGGTCCACCTCCTGGAGAAGGGCCACTTGACCGCCACAGGCAGGAGGACCACGGCCTACCCGCATATGAAGCCGGCGTTCGACGACATGAGGAAGGACTTCATCGAGCGGGCAGAGGACGCGATCGGAGAGGCATTGGAGGGCTGACATGTCGCATGCGGATGTATACGCAGCCGTATCGGGCATCGTCCCGTGCACGCACATGGAGTGGCCCAACGACACCGCGCCGGCGCCGCCCTTCGCCTGCTACTACGGGGACGACTCCCCGATAACCGCTGACGACGTAGAGGTCGCCGTCAAGCACAAGTGGACCGTTGAGCTGTACGAGAAGCGCCGCGACAAGGCGCTCGAGAAACGCCTCGGCGACTCCCTGCGGTCGAGCTTCGGCTCGGTCGGGCGCAGCGAGTCATACATCGAGAACGACAACCTGCTCATGGTCGCATACACGTTCAGTCAAATCGAAGGAGGATTCGATGGCTAGAAAAGTACGTTTCGGACTGCGTAACACCAAGTACGCAATCTACAATCCCGCAACCGGCGAGTACGGCTCCATGAAGGAGCTGCCGTGGGCCGTTGCGCTGAGCCTGTCCACTGAGGGCGGCGAGGGCAGCGACTTCTACGCCGACGACACCATCTGCTACACGTTCCTTGGAACCAACGGCGGCTACAAGGGCGACCTCGAGCTGTCCAACATCCCCGACAGCGTGCGCGTCGACCTCCTCGGCGAGGTCGCCGACCAGGCCACGGGCGTGCAGTTCGAGGTCGGCAGCGCCGAGCCCGCGCAGTTCGCGCTCGTCACCGAGATGCAGACGGACGACGGCCCCATCGGCTTCGCGTTCTACAACTGCCGTGCATCGCGCCCCGAGATCAACGCGAACACCAAGAACGACAACCCCAGCGTGGACACCGAGAAGCTGACCCTGCGCATCGCGTCGCAGGAGTTCACCTACAACGGGAACAAGCAGCAGTTCGTCCAGGGCCACATCCAGAAGACGAACTCGAACGCGACGCTCTACAGCGCATTCTTCGCCTCCGTCGTGACGCCGGGTTCCGGCCAGTCCGGCCTGTCCGCGTAAGGGAGGGAATAGATGTTCGAGCTGACCATCGACGGCAAGGCCGTGAAGGCCGAGGTCTCGTTCTACACGGCGCAGCTGTACGAGGCCGAGTTCCAGTCGGACCTCATCAAGGACTTCTTCGGCGTGCAGGCGGGCGAGGCGATCGTCACGTCCGACGAGAGCGGCCAAATCGCAACGATCGACTTCACGAAGATCAACTGGCTCGCAGCCACGAAAGCGATGTGGGCGGCCATCAAGACCGCCGACGCGGCCGCACCCGGATACACGGCCTGGATGAAGAAGACGTCGGGGACGAACCTCTGGCTCGAACGGGAGCGGCTCGCCCTGGAGATCTCCGACTGCTTCTTTCGTGCCGAAGCTCCCGCATAGGGAGTCGGAGGGAAGCGGAAACACGAGCCCGAGGCCGTACTCGCGCATGGCGGCCTTGGGCTTGAACGCGGGGCTCACTTTGAGCGACATGCGCCACATGAAGTACACGCACATGATGCAGCTCCTGTGGGAATGGGAGGACATGCACGGTGCGGACGTTGAAGAGACGAGGGAGGCCACGTCCGACGACGTGAGGTCCCTCATGAACCTGTGAGGAATTGGCGATGGCCGACGTTTTCAAAGGTCTGACACTGAGGATCGGAGCGGACGCCCGCCCGCTCAAGTCGGCCATCAACTCCATCACGAAATCGGCGGGCGACGCGAACACCCAGTTCAACCGCCTCTCCAAGGCGCTCAAGTTCGACACGGCGAACGTGAGGGCGATGGAGAGCCGATTGGACCTCGCCGGCGACAAGGCCGCCATGGCCGCGACCGCAGCGCGGAAGATATCCGCCGCCATAGAGCAGGCTTCCTCAAAGACGGTCGAGTTCAGCGCGCGCAGCGGCCTTGCGAGCGGCAAGATGAAGGACCTGGCGGCGAACACCGACAAGGTGTTCGCGGCGGTCAACAAGCTCCGACAGGAGTACAACCACGTCGACGCCGAGCTGGAACGCATCTACAACGCTGCGTCGAAGCTCTACGCCGAGCAGAACAAGATCAGCTTCGACAAGGCGAAGAAGCACGTCCAGGAGCTGGCCCGCGACATGGAGACGTCGGCAGACGCCGCCAGGGAGCTGAGGAGCCTCATCCAGAAGGCGACGATGGGCAGCGACAACGACCTGCGCAAGCAGTTCGGAATGGACGGCATCAACAACGTCGTCGCGAGCTGGAAGATAGCCAAGGAGGTCCTCGACAGGCTAAGGGCCGCGCATCGGGACTTCAAGTCCGACCTCGAGGCGATGAAGTCGGTAGAGGGCTACCGCACCGCCCAGATACAGCTCGTCGCATACGAGAGCGAGCTGAGGCAGGCGACCGAGGAGGCGGCCAGGTTCCGCGCCGAGATGTACTCGATAGGCGGCGTATCCGGATTGGATGCCGCCGTCGCGGACGCGAGGCGCCTCGATGCCGCCATAGACGCAGCGGCGACGTCGTCGAAGAACATGGCCGAGGCGTTCAAGCAGGCACCGATGAGCATCGAGGCCGCGAGGGCCAAGGCGACGGCGTTCATCACAGAGCAGAATGCCATCAAGTCGAAGCTGGAGGCCGTCGAGGCGCTCATCGAGAAGATAGGAAGCTCGAACGGGTTCGACAGGCAGAAGGCCCAGCTCACAGACGTATGGACGGCAGCAGAGAAGGCCAAGGGGGCCTATGCAGACATCGACGCCAAGCTCCAGAAGCTCGAGGCGCAGTACAACGACGTCGAGTTCAGCATCAAGGAAGCGGAGAAAGCTGAGGAATCCCTTTCAGCCGAGGCCAAGAGGGATCTTTCGAGCAACAGGGCCCAGCTCGACCAGCTCGCCGAGAGGATAGTCAAGGTCAAGCAGGAGCTGAGGGACGCCGACAGCGTGGTCAAGTCGACGGCGCTGGATGTCAAGTTCCGCGAGGCATCCGAAGAGGCCGTGCAGCTCAGGGCGCGCCTGCAGCAGATAAACGACCAGCTCAAGAGGGTTAAGAACTACCAGGCCGGGTTCGAGAACCTGAGAAGGATCGGGTACGGCCTGTACACGACGCTGACCCAGGCGATGATGAGGGTCGGCAGGTACGCCATACAGTCCGCCGAAGAGATCGACTCGGCGTACCGGGACATGCGCAAGACCGTCAACGGCACCGAGGAGCAGTTCGAGAGCCTCAAGGACGCCGCGCTGGAGTTCTCGCGCACCCACGTCACATCGGCCGACCAGATACTCGAGATCGAGGCGATCGGCGGGCAATTGGGCATAGCGGCCACCTCTCTCGGCCAATTCGGAGAGACCGTCGCGAATTTGGATATCGCGACGAACATGAGTGCCGAGGACATCGCGCTCAACCTCGCGAAGCTCTCGAACATCATGCACTTCGGCCAGGAATCCTACGACAGCTTCGCAGACGCCCTGGTCCGCCTGGGCAACAACGAGCCTGCCCTCGAATCCGACATCATGCAGATCTCCACCAGGTTCGCCGGCATGGCCGCGAACGTCGGCATGGCGACTTCCGACGTGCTTGCGTTCGCAACTGCCGCCACCGCGACGGGCCAGAAGGCCGCCGCCGCCGGCGGCGCGATGCAAAGGACGCTCGGCAGGATAGAGAAGGCCGTCGACTCCGGCGGAGAGGCGCTCGAGAAGTACGCGAGAATCGCAGACGTCTCGGCGGAGGAGTTCGCGACGACGTGGGGCGACACCGAGAACCACGGCCCTGCCAGGGCGATGCAGCTGTTCATCGAGGGCCTCAAGCGCATCAAGGAGAGCGGCGGCAGCGTCACGAACACGCTCGCCGACATCGGCATCACCGGTGTCAGGGACATGCAGCTCCTCGCCGGCCTCACCAACACGACCGACGTCCTCGCCGACTCCATGAAGATGGCGGGTGATGCGTGGGAAGGCACCGCGACGGTCATGCGGGACGGCACCATCGAGCGCGCCGGCGACGCCGCACGCGAGGCTGGCAGGAAGGCCGAGGGCTTCTCCGGCCAGCTCGCCATCATGCAGAACAACGCTCAGATGCTAGCCAACGAGATAGCAGAGGGCGCCACCCCGATAATCAAGATGTTCTCCGATGTGCTGCAGGGCCTCACGCAGGCGTTCATGGCGATGCCCGACGGGGTCAAGACGGCGATCGTAGCCATAGGCGGCATATCGGCGGCAATAGGCCCGGTCATCGTCGGCCTCGGAGCCATGGGCTCGGCCGTCACGGGCATCGGCGAGGCGTTCGCGAAGATTCGCAGCTTCGGGCTCCTGAAGGACGCTGCCAAGGACGTGAGCAGCCTGGTATCGTCGTTCAGGCTGACCGGCGAGGCCGCGAAGGCCGCCTCGGTCCAGATGATGGTGAGCGAGGGCGTCACCCAGAAGACCATCGGGTCGATGACGGTCGCGACGTCCGCCGCCAACACCTACGGCAAGGCGCTCGCCGCACCCGGAACCTCAGCAGCAGCCGCCGCGGCGAAGTCCACGGGGCTTAAAGCCGCTATAACGGGCCTGACAGGGTCGTTCGCCGCATCTGTGGCGGCGATAGCGGGCGTCGCGGTCGTCATCGGCCTCGTAGCCAAGGGCTTCATGGACCAGAAGCAGCGCGCGGACGACGCCAAGGCGGCCACGAACGGATGGGCCGATGCGATAACTGCAACGACACCCGGCATAGCCAACGCACGGAGAGACCTCGACCTGTACAACTCATCCATCGAGGCATCATGGAGGGGCGTCGAGGAGCTCGTGCAGGCATCCCTGCATCTGAAGGATGCGATCACCGAGCGGAACGATGCCGCTCAGAACGAGATAAGCAGGCTCGAGACCGCGCAGGCCGTCATGCACAAATACCAAAGGCAGACGAGCCACACCGCGGAGGAGATGGGCGAGTTCGCCGCCGCCGTGGATACGGTCAACGAGCTGTGCGGGACGCAGATAGAGATATCCGACCTGGCAACCGGAATGCTCAAGGACGAGCAGGGCCAGCTCCTCGAGAACCTCGACGCTATCGACCAGTACATCGCCAAGAAGCAGCTCCAGATAAAGGCCGACACCCTTATCGCCGACCTGCAAGACGTTACCAGCCAGAAGGAAGATGCGGCAAGGGACCTCGCCTCTTATAAGAAGGAGCTCAGCGACGTCAACTCCGAAATTGACAGGCTCGAAGAGAAGAAGAAGAGCCAAGGCGGGTTCCTTGCGCCGAGCGACCTAGAGGACCTCGAGACGGCAAGGGTCGAGCAAAAGCGGCTTACTCAGGAAGTTGAGACAGCCCAGGGCGTATACGACGAAACCGACAAGGCGGCAGAGCATTACAAGAAGCAGCTTGGCGATCTGTACGGCGTTATCGAAAACGGAACAAACAGCCTTTCAGACTATATTACCGCGAACTCTGAATGGGCGGCGGTATTCGAAGGCGCGAGCGCCGACCTCGACCTATTCAAGGACGCCATCGACAGCACGGCCCTAACGACCGAGGAACTCGGAGATATCAGCGGCGAGCAGATCCAGCGCATAGCTGAGCTGTGGCGCGACTTCGGCGACAGCATGACCATCGAGGAGATACTGCGAGAGGCAGGGGTCCAGGTCGGGACGTTCGGCGAGCAGTTCGCGGCCGAGATGCAGAAGGTCGGCCTCGACTTCAACGCGATGGCCGCAATGCTCGGGACGGACGGAGAGACGCTTGCGCAGACGCTCAGGGACCTTGGCTATTCGGCTGTCGACTTCGCAGGCATCTCCCAGGAGGCGTTCAACACCGCGCTCAACGCTGCTGCGAACGCAGCGAACGAGGGCCTCGACCCGGTGCAGGCGTTCATCGACAAGCTGCAGGAGATAAGCCAGGTCGACGTCACGACCGAGGCCGAGTTCGAGTCCGACGAAGCTGAAGGCGACATCGACGAATACGAGGAATATCTCGATGAGGTTCCCGATGAGGTGACCACCGAGGTCGAAGCCGAGACCGAGGAGGCCCAGGAGGACCTCATCCAATACTGTAAGACGGCAGACGAGGTGCCGGAAGAGAAGCAGACCGAGGTACAGGCCGAGATCGATAAGGCGACGGATTCGATCATCAGCGTGACCGACCTCATCAAGCGCATCCCGAACGCGAATCCGACGGTGAGCGTCGACGATGACGCGACATGGCGCATCAACGCCATAAGCAGGACGCTGTCCGCCATAACTACGGCCACCCATCTCATAAGGCTGAGCGCAGTCGACAACGCGAGCGGCGCCATATCGTCGTACGGCGTCGGGCATGCGCGCGGAGGCATCTTCGACAAGATGCTCGAGGCGATCCCCATGAACGCATCGGGCGCGATCAACGGCATAGTCACCCGCCCGACCCTCACGAACATCGGCTGGGTCGGCGAAGCGGGCGCGGAAGCGGTCATGCACATGCGCAACGCGGGCGGGGCAGTGGTGCCGCTCACCAATGCGCGCTACGTGAGGCCGTTCGCGAGGGCCGTCGCAAGCGAGATGGGCGCTTCGCACGGGAACGTCTTCAACGTGAACCTCAGCCTCGACTACAAGGCCGGCGACGACGCGCAGGCGATGGCACGCGACATAGCGCGCGAGCTCGAGAACCTAGTGAGCATGGAGGCGTAGCATGACGGCCCCTACCAAGAAGGTAAACACCAAATGCACCAACCTCACCTTGAAGAGGGAGAACAACTCCATCAAGGCGACGTGGAAGATACCGTCCGCCATGAAGAAGGACTCGGACGTCCATCACGCGGAGTTCGTCGAATGCGAATTGGACTTCCAGCTTCCAAAGACGACAAAGGACAAGAAGAAGGGCGACGTCTACTACGGCTCCGCATCCCATATGAAGGGCATGTCGTACACGGGATACGACGACGTGACCATCAAATCGCTGGGGATGTCGACCACGGTGACGAAATCCTACGCCCGCAACCGCTTCCATCCCCTTGTGAGCGGCAGGACCGTCTCATCCATCAAGGCCAGCGTGGCGGGAGGCAACACCCCCGGAGAGTGGAAGAGCGATTCCACCGGCTGGTGGTGGGTCAGGGGAGACGACACGTACCCGAAGAACCAGTGGGAGTACATCGACAAGAAGTGGTACTACTTCTATTCCTCGGGCTACATGGCGACGGGCACGATCACTTGGCCGTCAGGGAGCGGCGATTCGTACACCCTCGACAGCGACGGCCACCTCACATCGAGCGGCCTTTCCGGGTCGTGGGAGCAATCCGGCACCAAGTGGAAGTTCAAGGTCACGGGTGGTTCGTACCGCACATCCAAGTGGGGGTACATCTCAGG
>Ga0310696_10006579_pt1 | contig 13763 bp, 4 predicted proteins | sample AusTroGonzalo_MG_4_FD_203885 | JGI IMG/M metagenome (GOLD analysis project Ga0310696, IMG submission 203885) | Bovine rumen microbial communities from tropical cattle in Woodstock, Queensland, Australia - Gonzalo_02 (v2) (version 2) | ecosystem: Host-associated > Mammals > Digestive system >... | reverse complement strand
GACCGAGGCTTTTTCAGCTGCTTCACTTGGACTCGAACCAAGGACAACGCGATTAACAGTCGCGGGCTCTACCAACTGAGCTATGAAGCATCATCCGTCAATTCATTCTCTTTGGGAGCATTTCATTGACGGGGACAAATATAGATGAATTCTTTTCGTTTGTCAAGGCATACGTGTAAAAAAGTTCAATTTTTTAACGTGCTCGACTCCGCATTAGCGCAATTTCCTTAGCATAGCCAAGCAACTCGTTTGGCGTTTCCAAATAGAACGGCAAAGCCTTGAGCGACGGATGGTTTACGACATTCACAAGAGCGTCCAGCCCTATATTTCCGCCTCCAATGACCTCATGGCGGTCTTTATGGCTTCCCATCGGATTTTTGCTGTCGTTCAGGTGAATTGCACACAAACGCTTGAGCCCAATCACCTTGTCAAACGATTCTAGCACATCGTCCAAATGATTCACGATATCGTAACCGCCATCAAAGACATGACACGTGTCCAGGCAAACGCCAACCTTTTCATCGAGTTCCACGCGGTCTATAATCGCACGCAGTTCTTCAAAAGTCCGACCAACTTCCGAGCCTTTCCCTGCCATCGTTTCCAGAAGCACCTTTGTCTTCAGATCCTTGTGCAAGATTTTGTTCAAGTGTTGCGAAATGAGTTCTATCCCCACTTCGACCCCTTGCTTTACGTGGCTGCCCGGATGGAAATTGTACATGGCTTTCGGAAAGTGATCCATGCGGAACAAGTCATCCTTCATTACATCTTGTGCGTACTGCCTAAGCGACGGGTCTGCAGCACAGGCGTTCAGCGTATAAGGCGCATGCGCCAAAATCGGAGCAAACCCATGCGCATCCATAAACGCGTTCAGAGCTTCGGCATCGGCCTTGTCAAAGGGCTTTGCAGCGCCACCACGCGGATTACGCGTAAAAAACTGGAACGTATCGGCCCCGATGGATAGAGCAGTCTCGCCCATCGCCAAAAAGCCTCCCGAAGAGGATAAATGACATCCTATATGCATACTAGAAATCGTAATTGATGGATACCAATCCGTAAATGTCCCTGTAATTTTCAGATTCATTATCCGGACGATAGTTGAAGAACGCACCAAGCATGCATTCCGTGCTGAGCCGTTCCGTCAGCTGGAGCTTTACCCCCGCCGAGAAATCCAAATCCATTTCCATCTCCTCCACATCCTTACCGTCTTCTTCGCGGCTCATAAAATTCTGGCGGATGTTTCCATGCAGCAAGAGGTCCAGGAATCCAGGATTAAGCTGAATCGTCGCATTATCCATGAAATTCCATTCGAATTCGCTCATCTCGTTACGGTTATAGATCCTAAATCTTGGAGTCACTGCCACCGTATTGCGAACGCGATCAAGCGTCGTCGTCAATGAGATTGGATAACGCGCATCAAAGTAATCGCCACCATGGAAATAGTACCCCAAAATGCCATAAGTCTCGTCCGAAAAGTCGAAGCCATCCAGCAAGTCGTCTTGTACAAATCTCGACAAGTCCGTACGATAAGTCCAGACGCCACCCACCTTCAAAACGTTTTTCGGGAATCTAAACGTTGCCGCAAGTTCAATAGTATGCTTCATCAAGCGTTCTTCGAACTGAGTCGCCAAGTATTCTTCATCTTGCAAGGCGGCATATTTCGCCCAACGGGCAGAATCGATCTGGATGGTTTCATCATCCATTTCCACATCAACAGAAGGCTTTCCCTTTTGAACGTCAAACCAGGAATCCAAATAAATTCCCGACGAAGCAAAGTAATTGCCATGAAGCCTCTGCGGAGTGCTACGCGTGCGGTAATTGAGAGCATAGCGCGCCAGCACTTCAATAGAATCGCGCACCTTAAACGTATTCTTCAAGTTGAAATCGTGAATATACAGAGTTCTTGCAGCATCCTGTTCGTGCTTTTCAAGCCAGTTTTCATCGGCGCCCGGCAAAAGTCCAAGCTTGGAACCTTCGGCAAATCCAAATACGTTATACGCATCACCATGACCCGAAGCGTTTTCGACATTCAACTCATAGCCAAAATTAAGCTTCCAGAAATCCTTGATTTGCTGATCCAACTTGGCGCCCAACTGGCGAGAATTCTGCAACAAGTCCGGCGAACCTGCGCTATAGTAATTGCGCCCCACAAAACGGAAGTAAACATCGATTTCTGTGGAGTTTTTCTTCCAGTTGTACGCTCCAGACAAGGCCAAATTCTGAGCCGTCCATTCGGTCGGATCATCGCTTTTTTCATCACGGTGCCTTTTCAGAGCATCCTGAGCGAGCTTCAAAATCTGCTTAAGCTCTGCACGCATATCTTCAACGCTCATGTCCATATTGTCGCCGAAAACAAGTTCCAACTCATCGCGAGTCATACGGTTCACCAGCGAAGAATTGCTCATCAGGCGGCGCAACTGAGCAAAACGGGAAATATCAAGACCGGCCTCCTCAAAAATCGCATTCACGGCTCGATGGGCCACAACGTTCACCGTATCGGAACCACCGAAACCGATCTGTACGTTATATGTACCTCGCCCACCAAGAACCTTGCCATTCACCTCGCCAAAGAAAGTCTTCGAAGAAAACATCGGATTCGATAGATTTACATTGTCCGAAGTTCCATCGCGCAAATAAGGATCTTCCAAATAATCCTTGCTGCCGATAAACCCAACCGAGGCATCAATATTGTCCGTGGCATTCCAAAGGACTTTACCTCCGATCAACATTTTCTGGGCTTCCACTTCATCAAGACCAATATACATGTTGTACTGATCCGGATCTTTTTTCCCAGGCAACTTCGGAGCGCGATTTTCACCTCCAAAAACGCTGAACACAAGCAACGGATTTTCGGACTTGTTCATGTTCAAATTGAAATCGTAACTTGCGCCAAAGACATCTACACCCGACAAATACATGTCGCCACTAGAAACGTAGAAATCACCCAAAACGATTTTTTGGAGACGATCTTCGTAAGAAGCCTGTACAAACTTCGGATTGAACTGGTTCCAATCGTCCCGAGAGAGGTCCACGTTAAACTCTATTTTTTGCCCTGTCGGAGATTCCATCTGCACAAAGGCATTCCAAGCTCCATAAAAACCAGGAACCTGAAAATAGTTTCTGTACTTTCTGCCCGGATAAATAGAATCCTTGCCGTTCTCAAAGACTTTATCCGATTCATTCTTGTCGGTAACAACAGAATGGTAACCGAATTCAGCGCCCACAGAACCATTTACAGTCCAAGAAGATTCCGATTGTAATGCATCAGCAGAATCCACGGCTGATTGAGCCAAGGCGGGGATAGCCACAACGGATGCGAGAGCAAGTCCTCGAAAAATCATTTACCAACCTCATAAACCTTATACGTCCTGACAGCATAGCCACTCTTGTGAATGACTTCGATATCAAAGCGATTCTTGTGATCGCGCTTCAGTTCAACAGGAATTTGGTAATCCAAATTCTGGATTTGAGACAAGCGCTCCTGCAAAATGACCTTACCGTTTTGGCGAACGGTAACTTTATTCAAGAAACAGGGATCATTTTCGGGCAGACGGATCTGGAACTGCAAAGTCTGTATAATGACATCTTCAACATGTGGAGGCGCAGGCGGAACCGGCAAAAACTCATGCCTTTTACCAAAGACCTTCACCGAGAACGGTTTCATGGGATAGCAACCCAAGGTTTTTCGAACGCTATTGCGTCCTGCATCATTTTCTGCAACAAATTCGTATTCATGGACACCGCTACGCAAAGCAACACGCTTGGGCATACCACGCTTGACGCCCACTTCCGAAATCGGCGTTCCATCCATCAATGATAAAAGACGAGCTTCGGTCCCCTTCTGGACGTCGGACACGGTCACATTGGCAATGCAGCGCAAGGAATCATACGAAGAATACTTGATCTGCGGGACATTCAATTTCGCATCATCCTCGGACGTTGACGATTTCAAATCTTTAGAAGACAAAGATTCCTGATAAGCGGCATCAGCCGATATCGCCGCAGCCTTCAATTCTTCCAAGGACAAACTCGTATCTGCAATGATGGCGTTTAGCATTTTTGCAAAGCCCATTTCACCAGACGACTTAAGATTCAAAATAGCAAAGCCACCTTTGCCAATCACGGTTTGCCCATCGGCAATCACAAGGGAATCACCAGAAATCGTATCGTTAACCCACAATTTTCCATCGATTAGCCCCGCAAACATAATCGTCTGGTTGCCACCGATAGCGCCCTCCGTACCACGAATCGAAGCCGCAGCCGTCCCCGTACGAAACTCAGCATTATTTTTCTTGGCTTTAAAGCCCATGTACCCTTTTTGAATTTCGGATTTTATGACAAAGCCGTCATCGTTTTTTTCAACATATTCACGAATGTTGACCGTAGAATTTTCACCGATCTTAAGACGATTGTTCACATCGCCATTCAACCTCAATTCCACATAACCATCTTCGCCTGTTTCAAAGCAATCCAGCTGGCGGAACGCTCCCGATTGCGAAGCTACGCTCTTTTTGGATTCATCGGTACAGTCATTTTTCGTGTACTTGTATACAGGCCCATTAGGATTCTCGACATAACCAACTTTGGGATTGCCTTCTGCGGCAAAAGCGCATAAAGGCACAATCATCGCAAGCAAAAAGCACGATAAATACAGACGCTTGAGCATACAATTTCTCCATTAATCTTCTTACAATAAATTTACTTTTTCTTGCGTAATTTTGGGTCAATAATATATAAAAGATGATGTAAAACACACATCACCCGCCAGCGAGCTTGACCGTATAGCCCCTCTTCTCGAGTTCAGCCTTGAGCAAGTTGCGCTTGTCGCCCTGAATTTCAATATTGAAATCTTTGACAGAGCCGCCTACACCACACTTTTGCTTTAAGACACGAGCCAAATCCTTGAGTTCGTCTTCATCCACCGGCACACCCGAAACAACGCTTGCCATTTTGCCGCCACCAAGACGTTTAAGCATAATGCGGACAACCCCATCGCCTTGCGGACGACTCGCCTTCGGCTTTTCTTCCTTAATTCGACCGACGCCGCTTGCAAATACCAATGTAGAACGTTCTTCAATACCCATTTGTGACCTCGTTTTGAAACAAAGATAGTTAATAGTTAAGTGGTGGGAATGTCATACAAAAAATCCCGATCATTGCTGACCGGGATTCGTTTTTTAAGCTTTAAGTCTTACTTCTTAGAATTCTTCTTTGTGTTCTTTTTAGATTCCTTCTTAGAAGAAGAAGAGGCCTTTTCGTTTCCGCGATGCACCGGGCGACGGTAACCGAAGCGCTTGAGCATTTCGTCGCTAGACTTCAGCACATCGCCAACCTTGGAGGTTTCCTTGATCGGCGGCACCACGCAGCGCTGCTGAGAACGGATATCGACCTTAGTCTTTACGATGTACGGACCCGTACCATAAAGACGTCCAGACTTGTCCTTCAATTCGCCATTAATATCCGGCTTCATTTCGAAGAAGAACTTCACAAGGCCGGCCTTGTCTACAAATTCCGGATCGTCGACAGCATAGTTGAACTGGTACTTATCGACAAACTGGCCACCCGTCGTGTAGAACCAAAGCGTTACACGGGCATTCGTGTTGTAGAGCATAAGCTTGCTAAGGTCGCTCTTGTTCTTGCTAAAGTCTTCACGGAAATCAGCAGAGCAGTATTTCTTAACGTATTCATTGACGTCAGCCGTTTCACTACCATCAGCGTCAACACCATCCAGCGGAATCAAGTTGTCATGAATAACGATATCGTCCAAAGTAGCAAGGCCACCCACGGCGCTTACGATAGGCACCTTCATGTCAATCGTAACCGTCGGACCAATATGGCCATCATATCCCTGATAAGGTTCTTCGCCCGAGCCTTCCTTTGCTTCGTCAGGATTGCCACGAACCACTTCCTTTTCCTTCTGGGTAGTCGGGTTCAAAATGCTAACAGCGTAAGTCTGGTTTTCGTCAGGCGGATTATTGGCATAGTACTTGTTCACAGAGTCGATAGAGACGATCACCATCGGCTTTTCAAGACTGATATTGACATCCTTAGCCTTCTTCATCATCACGTTGATTTCGGCAATCGTTTCATTACCAGCCTTATCGCGATAGATACGTTTAATGGTATTCACACCCTTTTCAAGGCTCTGGAAGCTCAAAGTATCCTGCTTGACGCAGTTGTCTTCGTCACCATCGATAGCAATGCACCATTCGACATCGACATAGTTTGCAAAGACCACATCGCCATCAGACGGAGAGAGAATCTTGACAATCGGAGCAAGCTTATCGAGCACCATGAACACGGAGTTGTCGGCAGAGTTGCCATAAATGTTCGTGTAGGTGTACGTTACGAGATAGCCCCTGTCACCTTCTTCATTGGCAACAATCTTACCCTTTTCGTCAACGACATAGGAAACCGTAGTCTTGTTGTCTTCTTCACCCTTAACATCGTAAGTCACCGTAAAGGCGCCAACGCCAGTCTTCAGGTCAATTTCGTCCTTATCCTTGGAATCGCTCTTGCTAGAAGAACTCTTCGGCACTTCGACCATCAAGTTTCCTTCGGAATCGCCGTAAAGGATCTTGCCCGTTTCGGCATCAGCCTTGTAAGAAACCGTAACCTTCTTGCCTCTGACCTCGACAACCGTAGAGACTTCGATGACTTCGGTCATTGTCTTCTTGCCATCTTCGTCAAAGACAGCGGTCTTCACGACTTCACCCTTATTGTCCACATAGTAAGAGACGGTAACGGTATCGCCATTCACGACCTTATCGTAAGAAATCTTGGTCTTATCGCCAATCGGCATTTCATAGACATCGGACTTCGGATTCTTTTCAAGCGAAATTTCGGACTTGGATATATCGACCATATTCTTGACGGTCTTATCCGTTATGGCAATCGTATCCAAGACAACAACGACATTGAACGTTGTATCCTTGCCAGAAGCAGAATCTTCCACAGAAACCTGAACATCCTTCGTCTTGTCGTTCACGTAAATGGAAGAGTCCTTCTTATCGACGTTTTCGACAACCGTATAGATGTTATCCGCAGTAACCTTAGTCTTCGTAGCATCGATATCGACCTTCGGAGCAGCCGTGCTATAGCACACTTCAATCGTATCGGCGCCTTCGACATCCTTATTGGGAGCCTTATACTTCTTGACAATATACTGGCAGCCTTCCTTCAAGGTGTCAAGACTAGACATGGTCTTGCCATCCTGTTTCCATTCCACCTGGATGACTTCCTTGTTCGTGTAAATCGGGTCTTCCTTCTTTGGCTTCAGGTAGACAGAATTACCAGCTTCGACACGAGTAATTTCAACGACAGACTTTTCAATGACGTTACCGACCTTGATTGTAATATCCGTCGTATCCGTGAATTCACCATCCGTCACATAAACCTTGACGACGTAAGACTTTTCCTTTTCGTAGTCAAGATCGCCCTTCAGGATAATATCGCCATTCGGTTTGATTTCGAACTTTTCATTTTCTTCGACAGGATAGAACTTCAGATCGCTGAATTCCTTGTTCATCGTATCCGGATCCTTGGCCTCGACCGGACCCTTCTTGGTTCCAGGCTTAGAATCTTCCGGGAAGATGAATTCCTGAGGTTCAATCTTCGGAGCTTCGTTCACATCAATGACCTTGATGACGATATCGCTCGTAGACTTAAGACCATCGGCATCCTTGACTGTCACCTTGATAGTAAACTGCTGAGTCGTTTCATAGTCGATTACAGCATCCTTGGCAACGTGAATTTCACCTTTCTCAGAAACCGTCACATACGGGCTTTTTTCGGCAAGCGAGAAGAGCAGTTCGCCTTCGCCATCCGGATCGATAGCCTCGATAATACCAATAAGGACACCCTCTTCGGAATTTTCTTCAACTTCGAATTCCTTCGTCGTGATTTCCGGCTTTTCCGGAGAATCCTTAATCTGAATCGTAATCGTAGTCTTGGTCGTGAGCTTCGGATATTTCTTGGAATCCCTGTCGGACAAGGAGACTTCCAACTTATACGTCAGCACCTTTTCCTTTTCAAAGTCAAAGACGCGCTTTGCCTTGAGCGTTCCATTCGGCTCGATATCGAACAGATCCAAATCTCCGCCAATAGCCTTGTACACATTATCCGTGTAGACCTTAGCCGTGTCGATATCTGCAGAATTCAACTTGCCAAATCCCTTAGAAACACTCTTTGTATCGTTTTCATAGAGCGAGAATACAAGGCTACCCGAGATAATCGGCATTTCGTTCACATCGATAATATTGATGGTCTTTGCCACTTCAGAAACAAGGCCAGCTTCGTCCATCACGCCTACGAAAATCTTATGAACGTGCGGTATAGATTCGTAGTTCAGTTTAGAAGCATTCTTTACAATAAGGCAAAGTTCGTACTTGGATCCGCTCTTCTTGATTTTGGCATCGAAGAGACGATCCGCATCCGTATTGCCAGCATCCGTCACATACGGAACAAGAGTTGCCACCTGACCATCATCTTCATCGGTAACTTCATAGCAAGCGATTTCCGTATTCTTAATCGGTTCTTCTGCCGTATTTTCCTTTACATCGTAGCTCGGCTCGCCATCATCGTGGACAATCGGCTTATCCGGATCATCGATGATCTTGATAGTCACAAGAGTCTTTGCTTCGTAATCTACAAAGTCTGTTCTACCGATCTTTTTACCATAAGCCTTACCATTATCGGTAGCCTTAGCCCAAACCTGATACTTGCTCTTGTCTTCGTAGTTCAGAGCCTTCTTGGACAAGAATATGTTACCATCTTCATCAATTTCGAAGATAGAGGCGTCTCCAGAATTTGCGATATAATCAGAAAGTTCATACCCAAGGACACTCCAAGAATCTTCATCATCGGCAACAACGGAACCGACAAATTCGCCCTTCGGAGCTGTTTCATGGATTTCAAATACATATTCCTTAAGCTCGTAAGTCGGAGCGTCGTTTACATCGTTAATAAAGATGGTCAAATCCACATAGGTAGAAAGCGAAGTATTTTTACCATCCGTTGCCACAACGCGAACATGGTATTCATTTTGAACTTCATAGTTCAAAACGTCATCCTTAACCTTGATGTTTCCCTCATTGTCAATCTTAAAGGCCTTGTAATCATCAGGATCGAGATCGGTTGCAACGAGATCAAATGTCGGTTTTTCGCACTTGTGATTGTTGGAGCAATCGTCATCTGTAGCCGTGATAACACCAACCAGAGTATTCACCTTCGAATTTTCATCGACATACATCGGAGGAGGCGGATCTTGCAATACAGGAGGTTCATCGACATTATTGACCGTAACGGTCACGTCAGCCGTTTCCGTAAATTCATTATCGGTGACAACAACAGTAAACTGATAGACGGGCTTCTTTTCATAATTGAATTTTGCATTATTGACCGTAGTGATCATGCCCGTGCGTCTATCGATATCAAACAAGGCGGCTTCTTCACCTTTAAGCGAGTAGTAAAGCGTTCCGAAGTTTGTATTATAAACATCCGGGTCAGAAGCTTCGGCCTTGCCAAGCTCCGTTTCGTTCACAATATTTTCGTCCACCGTAAATTCATAGGAATCCTTCTTGAAAGAAGGTTCTTCATTCACGTCGATTACGCGGAGCTTGGTTGTCTTATCCGTTTTGTTTCCATCGGAATCTGTCACGGACAGGGTAACATCAAAGACACCCTTGTTAGAGCCTTCGTAGAGTTCTTCGTAATTCAATTTTTTCTTTGTCTTAATAACAAATGTGCTCAGATGGTTTGTTGTTTTGCCTTCCTGCACCACTACAAAAAGCTTGGAAAGATCAATTGACGAAGCAGGATCGTTATTCGTGATAGAGATCTTGAGCTTATCAATATCGCCCACATCTTCGTCATAGACAACAATTTTCTCGTCTCCAGTCAATTCTGTATCGGCAGGCTTATTTTCTTCAACTTCATAAAGATCCGAAAGCACTCTGAATTCAGAAGGTTCATTAATATCGACAACGTTGATGATTACGTCCTTATACACAGCGATAGGCGGATTATCCGCATCGGTAGAAGCGTCTCTCACCATGACCTTAAACTTGTATTGATTCTGTTCTGCAAAGCGGAGCCTTTCACCTTTCTTCAAGGTGATTTCACCCGATGTTTCGTCCAAGTCAAACGGGAAAGCCTTGCTTCCATTGACTGCATAAACTTCATTCACAAAATAATGCAGGTTGTTGAAGCCGTTCGGGTGCTTAGCGCATGGTTTTGTCGTAGAGCAATTATCCGGGTCAGTCGCAACAATCGTACCTACATGACCTAGGCTTTCAAGCGTTTCATCCACGGAATACGGGCCATATTCAGTAAACACGGATTCTTCATTGACATCCGTTATAGCCACATGGAATGTAATCGGGAGAGATTCGCCATTACCCTTAGCCGTAATCGTAATATCAAATTCGTTGCCACGTGTCGCAGCGGTACCATTCGGATTCAAAACGAGAGCTTCATAATTGAGAGCATCATCTGTTTTAGGATATATCACGCCTTCAATAACGTCAAAAAGATTATCAAAACGGGCATCAGAAACAGAAGTCAACTCATACACGGGGTCATCGCCCAGGGCATCAAATTTAGCTTGATCTTCAGCTGACAAACTTTCCTTTTTGAAGCTGATATGATCTTCAGAATTTTCTTTAATAAACTTAGTGCCATCAACATAGCTCGGCGGAACAACTTCCTCGACATCCAAAATCTTTACAGTTATCGTAGCTTCTGCGGTAAGGCCTTTCTTATCCGTAACAACGACCGTAAATGTCTTGGTATTATTCTTCGGATATAGTTTATTGTAAGCAAAATCGCTGACGACAGAAATACGGCCACCAGAACTAATTTCAAAGTCCGTAGAGCCCTTGATTTCATACTTGCTAATGCCAAAGTTGGAATTGTACACGTCGACATCGCCAGCATCTACCGGAGCGTACTTTGTACAAATCTGATTATCATCATACGATACGCAAACTTGCGTTCCCGCATCGGAGTGTTCCAAAATGTAGAAGGTGCCATCATTGATCCAGGGATTTTCATTAACGTCGAGAACGGCAATTTTCGTCTTGACCGTTACAATATTCGGAGTCGGAGATTTCTCATCCTGGATCGTAATTGTTGCCTGGTAAGTAGCATCATGGCTATTTTTATTGTACAAATATTCGTAATTGAGCAATTCCTGATTTTTCACGCGAATGGCAACCGTACGGATACCGTCATTATTGCTCGTCTGCACCAATTCGAAAATATCATTCAGAGTCTTGCCCTTCAATTCCTTTGATGCGGCGGCGGCACCCGTCAAGGCACCAGACAGCTTATAAGTCAATGTTTCATATTTGTTCGAGATCTTGTCGAAATCCGAGACCACGAATGTTCCGACTTCAAAACCCTTCTTGGAATTTTCATTGACGGAGTAGCTGGGATCAATTTTAATTTCGGATGGCTCGTTGACATCTTCAAGTTTTACCGTGATATTTGCCGTGGCGGATCCACCCTGGTCGTCAGAGACCTTGACCTTAAACGTCCAGCTGGACTTGGCCTCGTAATCCAGCTGACTGCCATCCTTGACAATAAGCTGATTAGTGCCCTTCTTGAAATCGAACGGAATTCCCGTAGTGGCAATTTCAAAGGACATAGGATCGCCATCTGGGTCGTTTGCCTTTACAAGCCCATTCGGCACAAGCGTGCCTGCGGGCCAATCGCTACCATCCGTATCCTTTTCAGGGATTGTGAATGTCTGGGCTGCAATTTCCGGATTATCGTTTTCGTTATTGAGCTTAACGGTAATCTTGAACCGATCAGAAGTCTTAGCGCCGCCACCGACACTGCTAGGCACGGTTTCCGTGCTCCATTCGGTTGCAGCATTGTCCGTTACCGTCGCATAGACGACGTACTGATTCTTTTCCTTGTAATTCAGCACGGCATCGGCCTTCACCTTGATGGTCGCGGTCTGGTCGCTGTTCTTGACGATTTCGAACAGGTTATTGAAAGCCGTGTAGTCGGAGCCGGAAACATTGACCAACTTATAAGTGTAAGTGTCCTTGTTTCTTTCATTGGAAACATCTTCAATCTTGATTGGGCCACCCGCTACGGCATGGTCCAATTCATTGACGGTAAATGTAGCGTCGGAACCTTTAGGCTTGTCGTTAACAGGAACGACATTTATCTTAGCCGTGTAGACTTCGGACGTATTGTCGCCAGAACCAGAACCCCTGACGCTGTATTTAAAGGTCGTATAGTCGTTGCCAAAATCGTTAGCGGCAGCCTGATAAACGAGTTTTCCCAAATTGGCAACAGCAATAGGCACATCCGTCTTAATCGGCGTCGCCTTCTTATTGTTGCCAAGAGTAATTGTACCGTTATCATCTAAAAGAGCCAAGGTTCCCTTCGGGAGGCTCGTTATAATGACGGAGGCAAAAGATCTCGTGGGATGGTTGTAATTGAAATTGCTTGAAGCAAAGGTATACGGATAGTCTTCATAAGCCTTGACGGTCAAGTTGCTATTGCCGGTAGGCAGCTCGTCCATATCCTGAATAAAGATGTTGAAGCCGCCCTTAAGACCGTCATTATTTTCCTTGGCCTCGAAATTGTCCGCGGAAGGCTCTGCCCCCTCAAGATTATAAATGTTGAGCCAAAGCTTTTCATCGGCACCTTCTACAAGGCCGTCAACTTTAGCATTGATGTAAATGCCTGTTTCAAGACTCGTGCTACCGGCCTTGATCTTGGCCGTTTTACGGGAAGCGGCGGTACCATCGCAAATCGGGAAGTCGTGCTTGGAATCGCCCAACTTTACGTCATCCTTTCCTGCAAATTTACCGGTCACCGCAGAAGAATTGAACTCGAAGCAATACTCGAACGTGACATCTTCATCGCCGACATCGCTAAGCGTCACATTGACCGTTTTCCATTCGTCATTTTCTGGGAATGTCGCAGTTGTATTGCTTAAAACGAGTTTCGGATATTCCTTGAAAGGAACAAATTCAAAGTTTTCGCCAATAATTTGGTTACCAATATCCAATACTTTTGCAAGCATCTGGCCTGCAAAGTCCATGTTACGTCCAATTTTAATTGTGCCAGCACTCATAAAAGTGCCGACAACAGGAGAATTGTCCGTATTATCGAACGTAAAGCTGTTTTCACTATAAATTAACAGATTACCTTCATAAGAGCCTCCGCACGTATAGTGACTTGAATTACAGCGGGGCAAGGTTTCATTTTCGTACTGGACAAGAATATGGGGATGGTCGCTAAGCTCCAGATTTTTGACAAAAACTCGAGTAGTGTGTCCACCGGCAGGCATATTCACAAGCAGGACGCTAGAAGAGCCAAACTTGATATGATCGATGAAAACATCGTAGGAGCCATTCTGCGGAACAGTTATCGTGGCTACATCTCGATCACCAATGCTAAAACCTTCTTCATACGTAACGCCACTCAAAGTCGGAACTTTCAAATTTTCTCTATACTGCGGAACTTTGGCACAATCACCACTAGTGGTCGTTCCTTTACACTTCGTTCCCGTAGCATGGCCACTTACAAGCGACGTCTTATAGCGGAAAGGCCCCGTAGTAAGGAGAGTCTTTTCTTGTGGTTCAATGCTGCCACCAACAATAATGGCACCGGCCAGTTCACCTTCGTTTCCAGGCTGGGTAAGATCGCCGTCTGAAGTGCCAATCCAACCGGAGGGCTTTTTAAACAACGGCTGGTTGCCAAACGAAATTCCCGATTGCCCCCAGAGCTTATAGTTGATGAGA
>Ga0310696_10006578_pt1 | contig 13764 bp, 5 predicted proteins | sample AusTroGonzalo_MG_4_FD_203885 | JGI IMG/M metagenome (GOLD analysis project Ga0310696, IMG submission 203885) | Bovine rumen microbial communities from tropical cattle in Woodstock, Queensland, Australia - Gonzalo_02 (v2) (version 2) | ecosystem: Host-associated > Mammals > Digestive system >... | reverse complement strand
GTGCGGCGCTGTTCCTCGATCAGCTGCACGACGGCGTTGTGGAGCATTTGCATGTGCCCCATTTCCTGCTCCGCCAGCGCAACGAAGGTGCGGGCCAGCTCAGGCCGGTCCTCCTTGTGCTCAATGGCGCATCGGGCGTATTTCTCGGCGTCTCTGATCTCCTCCTCGATCATGCGGCTGAGCTTCTTGATGAGTTTCATAGGCTCAGGCCGTGGCCGCGGGGTTGGCTACCCACTTTCCCATCACGCCGAGGATGTACTGGCTCTGGGCCGCGTTGCTGGCGTCGGTCTGCACAGATCTGTACTGTTCATACAGCCTGTCATACTTGTCCTGCAGCAGCTGAGTCTTGATGCCGCAGCAGCAGCTGTCGAGCTGGAAGCCAAGCTGCGCGATGGCGCTCCTGGTCTCCGAGCCCTGGGCCTGCATGGTCCTCTGCAGCTCATTGAAGGCGTTGATCGCCGCGAGGGTATTGCTGTTGTTCTGCGCCTGCAAGCCCATGTTCTGATCGCTGAAGAACTTCAGGGTTTCCAGGTTGTTGTTGGCGCTGGACAGCAGGACATCCCGAATGCCCGCCTGCGTGGTCTGGTTGTTGATGGCCGCGTTGACCACGCTCTCCACGTTCTCGCTGCCGCCTCCGAAAAGGTTGCCGCCGCCGAACAGGAGGATGATCAGCACGAAGGTAATCAGCCAGCCGCCGCCTCCGCCAAAGATGCTGGATTCGTTCATGGTTTCACTCCTTTCGTTTATTGTTCACCCTGGCCAGGTGTGAATTACAGATATTGCTCAATGGTGCTCAGAGCCTGTCCCTTCACCGTCTCATAGTCCACGCCCTTCTGCTTGGCTATGGACCGTGCGGAGCCTTCCAGGTCGTCCAGATCCACGCCCCGCAGCTCCGGCCGCGTCTTTGCCAGGCCTTTCAGGAACTGCTGCGGTGTCTCGCCCCGCAGGGCCGCGCCCACGGCCTGCATCAATATCTGGCTAAAGATGTTTCCCCCGCCGCCACTGAGAAAAGAAAGGATCGGATTCATTCGTCCGCCTCCTTCCTTGCAAATTCAGCGATCATGCCCCGGATTTCCGCCCGGAACGCTTCGAGGTCTGCTTTCGTGATGGTGTCGCTCCCAAGCTCCGGTGCATCCTCCAAAGTAAACCGACCGATCTTCACCGGGGCCTTGTTCCCGTTGGCGTCCACGCTCAGAAGGAAGAACGCCGCCTCCTCCTTGTCGAACACCGCCGCGCTGCACGACGGTCCCAGGGTTTCGAGATACTGCCGAGCCCCGGCTAGCCCGTCCACGATGGGGACCGTGGAGATCACCTTCTGCGGTTGCGCTTGCGGAACCGGCGTCGAAGGCTGCTGCATGAGCGCCTGAAGCTGCTGTAATTTCTGCTGGAGGTTGTCAAGCTGACCCGTTCTGTAGGCGTCCATCGTTACCCCTCCTTTTTGATAAAAGGGTAACAAAAAAGACGGCCACCCGAAATCAATCGGATGGCTGTCTTTCGTCTGTCTTTAGTCTACAAAAAGTCTATCCTGCGCTTTGTAGACTATGACCTTGATCCGCTGTGTGCTGAGATCAAATTCTTCGGCCAGCGCCTCGAATTTCACCCCGTCGCAGTAGCGGCGCTTGAGGATTGCCCGGTCCCGCTCGTTATGGATTCTCTCGTCCACGCGGGACCGGATTTCGCTGTTGGTGTAGTCTTTCATACCCTCCACGGTTGGCGGCGCGTGTGGGCTTTAACTTACTTGAGTCTCAATCCGCTGGACTGTCTCGGCGCGGCGTTCGTTGCCGGTAGCCGCAGGCCGCTGCTGGGCTTCGTCGCCTTGGGCGCTTCCGGCAAGCGCAGCGTGGGGATTCTTGCCGGGGCATTGCTTCCCGTTCCCTTGCCGCCGCCACTCTTGGCGTCGATGACCTTCTGCCCGGCTTCCTTGTCGTAGGGGTTGTTCTTCGTGGATTCGCTGCCGGTTAGGATCTGCCAGAGGGTGCCCTTGATTTCCTTATCCTTGCTTTCGCTGGTGCTGAAGGTGAAGCTGTCCAGGGTGGCGTTCCACTCGGCCTGCTTTTTCTTCCCGTTGCCATCGAGGTCGAGATAGTTCTCACGGACCTTGATGTAGTCGTCCATGCTGACGCCCGCATCTTTGGCCAGGTTCCAGTTCCGCTTCATGTCGTCTGTCATGACGGCGGTGACGGCCTTCTCGCCTTCCTTACCAGCGGCGTCGTAGACCATCCGCCACTGTTCATGGCCGCTGGCCTCGCTGCCTTCCATCTCTGTCGCCAGCTTCCGGGCGGTCTCGTCGCTTACTCCGCCCTGAAGGAATCCGGCGTAGTACCGTTTGGCCTCGGCGCTCATGGTGTCTGCTTCCTGCTTGCTGGCCTCCGGGATCTTCGCCTCCGCGATGATGGTTTCCGCTGCTGCGGTCTCCTCTGCGGCCTTGACCAGCTTGCCGTACTTGTCTGCCACGACCTCCTCGATGGGGGTGCCGCTCTGCCAGGCTTCGTAGTATTTGTTGTAAGTGTTGCTGCCGTAATCCTCGCCCCTGGCTTCCATCATCTCCTTCTTCGCAACGAAGTTGGAGAAGTTCCCGATCCAGTTCAGGACCTCAGCCTGGTCAACTCCCCGCATGGATTTGTACCAGCCGGTGTCCATAACGGCGGACATTGCCTTCTCGGTAGTCTGGCCTCTGGTGCGCTGGTACTGCGTCCGCTCGTCCGGGGTCAGGGTGTACTTCTGATCGTCCACCGTAAAGCTGTACGGGGCGTTCCGCTCCGGCCAGATGTTGGCGTTCTCGGTTTCGTCGTACACCCGCTCCAACTCGCTGACGATCTTATTGGATTTGTACACGCTGATGTTTCCGGGATTGAGAGTCGCGTTCAGATAGTTCAGCAGGGGTTTCTCATACTTCTTATCTTCTCCCAACGGGGTGATCTTCGGGGCCAGCGTCTGCCGGAGACCGGGGATGCTGTTCTTCGCCTTGTCCCGCATCTGGTCGCTGATCTTCTTGCTCCGGTATTGGTCGCGGTAGGTCGTGTCTGTCGCCTGCGCCAACTGCCGCACCGGGCTAGGAATGAAACCGGACAGGGAGCTGGACGCGATCTCCAGCAGCATCTGGTTCATCAGCGGCATCTTGTCTTCGGCCTTGTCGTCGTAATACTGATAGACGTTGTAGGCATCCCGGAGGGTCTGCATCATGCTCAGAGAACTGATGCTGTCCCACACAGCGGTGATACTGTCGTTCCAGATGCTTTCAAGGTTTCTTTCATCCTCGTTGGCCACCAGAGTCGCAAGGCCCATCAGGGCGTCCAGCGGCTCCAGGAAGTTGATGTCGATGAGGATGTCGCCGTCCTCCGGTTCCGCGCTCCCACCTTCGATCTTACGACCCAGGGCCGTAAGGTTCAACTGAGTGCCGTTGAGCCCCTGCGCCTGGTGAGCTGCCTTCGCGTTCTTGTCCTCATCTTCATCCCGCCGCAGCAGGCCAGCTTTGGCAAGAGCCGCAAAGAAAGTGATGAGCCCGGTGCCTGTGGTCGCTCTGCCGATTGCCAGGGCCGCTTTCCGCTGTGCTGCATTCGTCTCGTAACCCTGCCGTCTGGCATTGGCCAGCTGGCCAAGGTTGAAGATTGCCTTGGCGTATCCCAGCGGGGAGAATTCAATGGCCCGGTGTACCAACGCTCCGGGGACCTGCGTGTACTTCGTCACAAAGTCACCCAGGCCGAAGTCATGGACTTTCTTGCCTTTGAGCTGCTTGCCGTTCTGCTCGCCGACGCCTGCCAGATTCAGCGCGTCCTTGATGGAGGAAAGCATGGTGCCGATCAGGGAATCATCCTGGAAGCTGCGGTACAGCGCCATCTCTTTGGCGAACTCCTGCGCTTCTTCCAGCGTCATGTCCCCGCGGTCCACAAACCGCGCCAGGCTTTCCAGCGTCTCTCCCATGACGGAGCCCTTGTGGAACTCGTCGGTGGTGTTCAGTTCGTAGCCCATCGCTTCTTCCAGGTGGGAAAGGATCTTCCCCACGGTCCTGGAGTTGGCCATGTTCCACGTCCGCCGACCGGCGGTGCCATACTTGCTTTTCTGACGGTCATCAACGCCCACGTCAAGGTTGACTTCCAGAGCATTCCGTTTTGCACCCTGGATGGCTCCCTGCCGCTTCTGCTGGCTGGCCCAGCTCTTGTTCAGTCCCACGGTCCGCTTGCCGGTCATGAGCCCCAAGACCATGTCAGGCAGCATGCTCACGTTGTTGGCCGCGCTGTCGATCAGGTCGAACACCTGGTTGCTGGTCACGTTCCGCAGCGCCGTCCGCATATTGAGCAGATGGCTGATGGTCTGGTAGGTGCTGATCATCTCACCGGCGGAACGGTTCTCGAAGTCTCCCGCGATGCTGGCCAGCTGGGCCAGAGCAAAGTCCCGCAGGTATTCAATGTCCGTCTCACCGGAAAGCGTCTTCTCGCTCAGACGGCTGAGTTTCGTGCCGCGTGCCGCAGCCTGCTCACGGATGAGCTGCCGCAGCCCTTCGGCGTCGTCGTCTTCCATCGCGTCCAGTGTCTCGCCGAATCTGGCCATGTCCGCCACCAGCTCCCGCTGGCGCTCCCGGCTCATTCCGCCGATACCCAGGGCATCCACCACGGCGTCCTCCACGTTGCTATTCGTCAAACCGCCCAGCCGGATCAGGTCCAGCAGTCTGTCCCGCTGTTCCTGCGTCTTGGGCTTCTTCTCCGCGAACATCTGCTGGAGCTTCCGGTCTGCCCGGCTCGCCAGCTCGTCCATGAAGGCACCGGTGATCCGCTCCGCCGCGATGGCGGCGTCGCTGCTGGGGATGTCCAGCTCCCGGATGAGATAGTCCGCAACACTCTGGGCCGCTTTGTTCTTGTCGCCCCGGCTCTGGGTCAGCAGTTTCTGAAGGTTCATGTCCAGCTGCCGGGCCGCGTCGGTGGTCATGCCGCCCAGCCGCAGCCGCTGGTCTTCTGCGCTCTCCTGAAGGGCGATGCCGGTGATGTGCCGCCGGACCGCGTCCTTCAGCTGCTGGGTGAAGCTCTCGTCGTAGTCCGCGCCCATGCGCTCCTTGACCTGCTTCACCAGCTCGTCGCCGATGCGGTCGATGGTGCTGTTGGTCGCTCCCGCGCTGGTCAGCTCCAGGATGCGCTTCTCGCTGATGCCCAGCACGTCTGCGCTCTGAAGGATGGCGTCCAGCATGGTCCTGTCGGTGCCTTCCGCGTTGTATGCGATGGTGGCCCCCAGGAAGCTGTTCAGCGCTTCCAGTTTCTCCTGGTCATCCGTATAGGCTGCGCGCAAATAGCTCTGCGCAGCGGCCCAGGCGGTGCCGTAGGCGTCCCTGTTGGCCAGGTAGTCGGTGATGGTGTCGATGGCGGTGCGCTTCGTCCCCTCGGCCTTCTTCCGGTCGGGCAGGGCGTGCTCTTCGGCGAAGCCCACCAGGTCGCTCAGGATGGTCTGCATGGTGGTCTTGGTGCGTTGCTTGGGTTCGCTGAAGCGCCCGGCGATCTTCCGGGCCAGCTCCTCGCCGGTCAGGTTCAGCCAGTTCTCCACCGGCTCTCCGTGGTCCTTCTGCTGCTTCTGGTTGAACAGCCTGCCGATCTCCCGGACCAGCCGCTCCGCGTCCTTCCGCCGCTGGACCTCCGCGTCCAGTTTCTTCTTATCGACCTTGCCGTCCTGCTTTTTGCTAGGTTCCTTCTGGCCCTTGGCCTGCTTCATGGCATCGCTGGCGGCACCGTCGTATTCCTTCTCGATGCCGTCCATCAGCTTCTTCTTCGCCGCGTCCACCTGCTTCTGCTGGGCGGGATTGAGCTTGAAGCGGTCGTGGATGTCCTTCGCGCCCTTCATGGCTGCGCCGGTTCCGGTGCGGGTGTACTTGGCAAACGCCTGGATGAACTGACCGCCCTTGGTACCGTGCTCCTGGATGGTCTTCGACCAATCCCAGAAGCGGGAGTAGTCGCCGGTGGCCCTGCCCTCGGTGCGGTACCGATGGAGGATGCCCATCGCGGTGTCCAGGTCGCTGCCGCCCCAGTCGTAGTCCGGCTCGGAGAGCTTGCTGACCTCGCCGTCGAAGTCCGCCTTCAGGCGGCCCAGGGCCTCGTTCATGCTCTTCTTTTCGCTGACGGGATCGTAGGTGTAGTTCTCCTCGTCCGCTTCGTCCATCTGGGCTTCTACTTCGTTGAAGAGCCCGGAGTATTCATAGGTGTTGCTGCGGACGCGGGAGACCTTCCGCTCACCCTTGACGCCTTTGTTCCGCTTGGACTGCCGCAGGGCGATGGCTTCGGGAGAGAACTGCGCCGCCACTTCGGGGTCGATCTCGATGGAGTAACGGGTGTCCTTTACCTTCGGGTTGAACCGCTCGCTGAGGGGGATCATCTGCCCATCGTCGTTGTAAGTGGCGACGTCCGCAGATTTCAGCTGTTCCGGTTTGAAGGCTACCCATTCGATACCGTCGTGCACGCCGTCAAAGCCAAGCTCTGTGAGAATCTTGCTGGTGGTCGTACCGTTCTTTTCAGCTGCTTCCTTGAGATAGTCGAATACTCTGGACTCGGTTTGCAGCTTGGACAGAACGTGCGATTCATAAGTCTTTCCGAGATCATTCGGATGCAGCGGTCTGAAATATTTGTCGTAGACGGCCTGCGCCTGCTTCTGGGTGAGAGACATCTCGAAGGGCTTTGTGATGTTGGCGAACAGCGTCATCTTGTTCTTGCCGAAGTTCTTGAACTCGGTTTCGCTCGTCGAAACGTAGTAGCCGTCGCCCAGCGTCCGATTGCTCCCGGCGCTCTGATCCATCGGCCTGAACTCGTAGAAGTTCTTGTTGGTGTAGTGGTAGACGTACCGGAGCTCGCCGGTGCTCGCACTCCGCACCTTGCTCTTCGGCATAGCAGCGTCCGCCGTCTCTCTGACAAGCCGCTGGGCCTTTGCGATATCCCCGTCTTCAAGAGCCGCCGTGTAATCTTCGTCGCTGGCCCGCTGTGCAGGCTTTCTCAGTTCAGGCTCTTTCTTCGGTGCTCTTGTCTTGTCGACGTCCTCCTGGAGCCCCCGCATGATTTTCCGCATCTCTGCGGACATTTCTTCATAAACGGCTTCGTCCAGGTCTTCTTCGCTGATCTCGGTGCTGGCCTTGCCCTCCTGTTTACCCTTCAGGAAATCATCGACGACGTCCTGTGCCACGGGGAACTTCTGGTGACCGCCGGTGTACTCATTGAGCATCCGCTCGGCCTGCTCCATGTTGAACTTCGGTTTAACCGGGAGCTGGGGAGATCCCTTCCCGGAGTTGTCGTACATCTTGAAGTCGCTCAGGAGCTTCCAGTAGCCGTCGGTGCTGCCGTCCTTCTGGAGAGAGAAGCTGCCGTCTCCGTTGTCCACAAGCAGTTTGTAGAACTTGGGCGTCCGGTTATTCTCGGCACACATGCGAAGATAGGCTTCCGCGTTTTCCTTGCCGGTCTTGCTGAAGTCCCAATAGTTGTTGGGCATGTAGTTCGCGGGGCGCTGGGGCTTGCCGTTGGCGTTGTAGACCTTCTCCACATAGGATTCGTTCTGCTGGTCGGTGTAATCCTTCGTGCCCTTCGGGAGACCGATGGCGTCATACTGTGCCTTCGACCACTGGCTCCGGTGGAAGGGGATGATGAAGTCGATGAACGGGTCCGCCATGGCTGCCTTCAGCTGTTCATCGTTGAAGGTCACCAGGATGGTACCCACATTCTTGCTGTAGGCGTTCCGCAGTTCTTCCGCATCGGAGCGCTTCATACCCTCGACTTCATCCAGGATGATATGGCCGTCCGCGTCCACGCCCTTGGCGATCAGGCTCAGGTTGATCTTCAGCCCTGTGTCGCCCAGCGCCCACGCAAAGTCCGGGACCTTGGTGTACGCCTGTCCTGCCAGCCCCACCCGGCTCATGTCCATGATGACCTGCATCGTGTCGATCAGGTGGATGATCTCAAAGTCGCTGAAGCTCTGGAGACGCAGACCGCCATTGCGATTCTTCTGATCGACGGTGCCATCGTTCTTGAACTTCTTCAGGATCTCGCCCTGATATTCAGTAGCCATCTGGAACAGCTTCGGCTTCCGCTGGGCCAGCTTATTCATGAACTTGACGTATTCGTCATAGACTTCGGGATGCTCGGCCCGGAGCGTCTCCTGCCCGTCGGAGGTGTTCATCTCCGCCATCGTGGGAACGTACATCCCGGTTCCCTTCATCTCGTTCAGGAACTGCTGGGTATACTCGCCGATCTTCACCCGGCTGCCTTCCACATAGCAGAGCCCGCAGCTCACTTCGTAGCCGCGTTCCTTCATCATGGCCCGGATATCCAGCAGTTCATCCGCAGTGATAGCGGTGTTCGGCAGGGCCTTCTGGATGGCTTCGATGGTCCCGGTGTAGAGCCGCCGCTTCTTGCAGATGGTGGAGAAGTCGATGCTGCCACCGTACTCGGTGTTGCCAATGAAGGAAGACCTGTTGGGGCTGGGAGTGTAATCCAGGCGGACGCGGTCGTTGGCGATGATCTTGGCGATGCTGTTGATATCGTTGATATATTTCTTCGCCTGCCGGTTGCTTACGCCAAGCTGCTCAGCCAGATCCGCCGCTGCCGCAGCGCTGTTCTGGACATAATCGGAAGCATTCCAGGTCTCGATACTAAAATTGCCGGGGTTCGCAGACTCGGTCTTGCTGTCCAGGGCAACGCCGACTGTTGCTTCGGCTTCGATCGCGGCGTCGCTGGCTCCAATGTCGCTGTTCAGAGTAGTACCATCTGGTTCAGTGATAGTTTCGCCCTTGACTTTTCCTTCAGATGTGCTATCATACGAATCAGAAGGATTTCCTGCCATCGACGGAATAAACCGACCTCCGTCGACACCGGCATTCTTGCCGGTGAGAACACCCGAAGGAGAGGGTGCAGTGGCAGGAGCCTTCCTTTTTTCATGCACGTTTACCAGATCATACAGATGGGATGTCTCATCTTCGTCCAGTCTGAGAAGCAGTTGGGCTCCATAGATGTTATAATGGTCTATCGCGTCTTCATTATCGTTCAATTCTGGAATTGCAAATTCCGTATCATAACGATACCAACCATTTGCAGCATCCACATTGTGCGCTTCTTTGACGTTGGAGAACCATTTTCCTTTTTCAGCAAGTCGGAGCATCTCGTCCAGATTCTTGACTGCCGCCATCTTTGCTTTCTTCTGTGAAGGGCTGAGAAAATAGGTGTCGTCGGAATACATATATTCTCCCGGCAACTCCGCGCCAAGATATACAGGGCGAGCATCAGCAAGGACTGTCTCAAATGGATTATCTTCGTTAACAAGGCTCTCCAGATATGCCAGAGCTGCACTCCCTTCGGTAATTCTACCTTCGAGGCTTATTACGGGCATATACTTCCCTTCGATGACCTCTATGCTGTACTCACCGTTGCTGATTGTTTTAGTGGGCTTTTCTTTCTCCGCCTGCGCAACGCCTTTCCGCTCCACCGCCCGGATGTCCTTCGCCGCAGCCTTGGTCACCTTCGCCAGGGTACGGTTCGTCCCCCAGGGATCGAGCAGGTCGAATCCTGCGCGGTAGTCGGCCAGCATCTCCTCAATGATCTTTTCGTCGGTCATCTTGGCATCGACCTCAGCATGATACTTCTGCGCATAACGGTCGATGATCTGGCTAAGATAAGGCGCTACTTTCTTATCCGCCAGCAACGCGTCCATCACGGCCTTGCGGTAGCTGGGATTCTCCTTGATCAGGCGGTGCAGTTCCTCATGGGCCAGCAGCTGCTGCCAGCTCACATTCGGGTTGTCCGCCTGCACGACGATATTCTTCCTGTCTGCGCTGACGTAAGCACGGACCTGGACTGGCTTGCCGTTGGCATCGAGTTTGTTCAGCCGCATCTGGCCGCTGATGAATCTGAGCGTGACGCCCTGCTTCGCCAGCCTCGCTACGGCTTCCTCGGCGTCGGGGCCGAGAATCTTGGCCACGACCTCTACGGCGAGCTTTTCGTCCGAACCGTCCGCGACTCCCAGTTCGTTGGCGCTCAGTCGGTCGGGATTCCCAGCTTCTGCTTGATTCGTGATGCGATTTGCTTCGCTTCTTCGCTGCTGTTGGTCGTTTGCGGTCCTGCTGTTTCGGACAGCCTGGAGGAGTCTACCCAGACCGGCTCTCCATTCTGCTCGATCAAGTACCGCGCTCCCTGCGGCTTCGTTTGCGGCCTTTCGGAAGTCTGCGGTTTCTTTTCTTGCCCGCTCTGCCTCGGAAGAGGCGGTAGTTTCAGTTTGTCCATTGTTGGCCTCCTGTCTGTTTTCGTTCAGCGTACCATTTGCCGCGCCGATAGTCAAGCGCGACGGCACCGGCGGGGTGTTCTGCCGCTCCGCCGCCGTGATGCGCAGGCCGCTCTCAGGCGCGTTCTCCTGCGCTCTGGGCACGGGAGGGGTGTTTACCCTTTCTTCCTGCTGCGCGTTCTCCTGCGCGGGCAGGGGAGCTGCTGTGGGTTCTTGCGCGGTTTCCTGCGCAAGCGCTTCTACTGCGGCGTTAATCTGCTGACGGCCTTCGTTGCCGGACTTGATGTTCCCTTCGAGGACGCCAGCATCCCGCAGCGCCTGGAGGGCCTGCGGGTTTTCAAGGATGGCTCGGGCGTCACCGCCGGTGAGGGTCTCGCCGTTCTGCACCTTATTCATGGCGTAGCCCAGCGGGTCCGCCTGCCGTGCGGTCTGATTCTTCTGGCTCTCGATCACCGGGGCCTGCATCTGGGGAGCCGGGTTGTTCTGCTGTTCGTACTGCTGGCGGAGCTCCATCTCTCGCAAGGACCCGTTTATCATGTTCTGGATGTCCACGTTCCGTAGAGAGTTATCGATGTTGTTTCGGAGCGCACCAGCGGCATATCCTGCCTCTTTAATTCCACCCATACCGGCGCCGGAGATCAGACCGCCGAGGAAATCGCCCAGCACCTGAGTGCCCCACTGCCCGAATGCCGCCTTGAGCGCTTCCTTCTCGCTGACGCCCTGCTCCATCAGTTCACGCTGACGGGCGAACAATTCCGATTTGTCGCCCATAATGAGCTGGTCCATCGCGGTGTTGGCCAGCGTGGTCATAAACTCCTCGCTGCCTTCGGTAAAGCTCTGGCTTATCGCATTCCAGATATGCGCTCTGGCGGTGTTCGCGTAGCTGGGTTCAAGGATCTTGTCCATGCTGATCTTCTCAAACAGGGCTTCCATGATGGCGGAGCTGATACCGAAAGCCAGCGCTTGCCCGTCCGTTGCGCCACGTTCCCTCGCGTCACGAATTGCGCGGGTACCGGCGGCAGTGCCCATGTTTGCCAGCGTCAGCGGTTCTGGGATGCCGAGGGAAACCAGCAGCGCAGATACGCCGCTGTCTGCCATGCTCATGCCGGTCTGATAGAGGAATCCGGCGACCTTGGCGTACTTCTCTGGGTTCTTGAATCCAGCCCGTTCCAACTCATCTGCTGCCAATCGCACGATGTAATCAGACGCGCCTTCCCGATATGCGTCAGTCTTGAGACCGAAACTCTGCGCCGGAGAGTAATAGTTCAGCGGATTGCTGGCGCTGGTGATGCCGACGAGCCGGGAGATGTTCTGCCACGCCATATCGACGAGGCCAACCCCAGACATAAGCTGTGTCCCAACGGACCTCACGCTTGCGCCGATGGGGTCGTATTCACCGTAAGCCCGCGCCTGATCCTGGATCATCTCCATCTGGCGCTGACTTGCCCGGTTTTTCACATAGTCGTTGTAGTAGGTCTCCGCCGCGTCCGACCCCTGCGTGTTCCAGAGGTAGAAGAACATGGCGGCTTCTTCGTCATTGACGTTCCGTGCCGCGCTATCCGTCACGCCCTTACCGTCGATACCGGCGGTGCCGCGATAGTAGATATCCCGATACAACCTCGCCTTTGCATTGGAACCTGTCGCCGTCGCCATCCCGGCGTCAGCGACCGCCTGACTGCCATGACTGTTTTTCAGAAAGTCAGGGTTATCCATGAGGGGGAGATACTTCTCCCGCTCCTTCTGCAATTTCTTTTCCGTCGTGACGAATTTGTGTAGCTCCGCCGCCTTGTCCGCCTTGGTTCTCTGAGCCTCCATCCGTTCTCCGATGGCGCTCAGACGGGAGGTATAGGTCGGGTCGTAAAGCCGCTCCTGAATGCCCTGATTGGACATTCCGAGCATTTGCTCAGACGGAGTAACGCGTCGGCCCTGCACGCCCTGCGTGTAGTCCGTCGCCATACGGTCCATAGTATTTGCGCGGGCGGTCTGTTTCAGATAGTCGTTGAACAACTGGCGGTCGGTGCGGGTATCGGGTTCCACCGCTTTGACGGGTGCTTCCGGCACCTTCGACATCTGCGCCTGCATGAATACCTGATACGGGGTCAAGCCGTTCTTACCGGCGTTGGCCTGCACCCCAGCTTCACGGGCTTGAGATTCAAGTTTCCGTTGGTTTTGCTCGGTGATGAATGGCGCTCTCTCTTCAGCCTGCCGGTCGATGTATGCGGTGCTGTACTTCTTCACCAAATCCATCGCACTGACAGCCACATTGGAATCATCGGGGCTGATGGCACTGATGCTGTATTCGTTCAGCCGCTGCTGCCGCTCACGCTCTCGACGTTCCTGTTCTTCTCTCTGCTCCCGCTCGTACTCCTCCAGGAGCCGGTTGACGTTATCGACGGTGCTGTAATGCTGATTGGTATATCCGTTCTCCTGATTCTCCCGATATTTCTTGTTGACGTTAGAGATTGCCGTCTGCTTGGACATTTTCTGCCCTCCTTACCTGGTCATCTGCGTATATCGTGCTCCGCCGCCGCCGCCGTTGGAAACTTCTCTATCCCGGCCTGCCTCTTTCCATTTCTGCAAGTCTCTCAAGATCATGTTGCCCTCATAGTCCTGGATCTGATGGCTGGTCGTTAGGTTTGAGATTTCTACCAGGAGCGCCCCGTAGTCCATACCCAGATCCCACTTATTTCTGATGTCCTGATACGCCTGTTCGTACAAGGCGGTCATGCGCTGGCCTTCGGGATGCGTCTTGTCTTTCAGGTAGGTATAACCGTTCAGTCGATACTGTCCTTCGGGGAGATCGTCTTTGGGCTGGGGGTTACCGCCACCACCGCCGCCAGAATAGCTGCCGCCTCCGGTAGTCTTGTTGTAGTCACCCGCAGGGATTCCAAGAAGCTCCGCGTCGGCGTCGCTCACAATCCCGGTCGCGGAGTACCGCTTCCAGGCGTTGTTGATCTCCTGCTGGCGCATTTCATCGTCATACTCCCGCAGGCTCTGCTGCCACTCGGTGTCGTTCCACTGGTCGCTGATCGCATCCCGGCCCACGCCGTAGTCCCACTCCTTGTTCTTCCAAGCCTGATCGTCTGCGTACTCTCGGTCATACCTGGCCAGCTCGTCCGCATACTCCTGGTTATACCGCTGATCGCTCACCGCATCCCGTGCCATCTGATACGCCCACTGCCGTTCCTTTTCGGAAAGCTGATCCCCGTACTCCCGCAGGTACTGCTCCCACTCCGTGGCCTTCCAGTTCTGGCTGTCGGCGTATTCCCGCAGCTGCTGCGCCCACTCCTGGTCGTACCGCTGGTCGTTGATGGCGTCCCGCTGAGCCTGGTAGTTCCGGGTATAGTCCCTGTTTTCTTCGTTCCATGCGCGGTTGTACTGTGTCTCGTCGTCGTAGCGGTAATCGCCCACGGCGTCACGATACCGCCCGTAATCGAAACTGCGGTCCGTGTTGTACTGACTCAGCCGGTCGCGGTACTTGTCGTAGTCCTGCTCCCCGTACTGATTGTAGCGGTCCGCCACGTCGAAGTTCCG
>Ga0310696_10006575_pt1 | contig 13769 bp, 5 predicted proteins | sample AusTroGonzalo_MG_4_FD_203885 | JGI IMG/M metagenome (GOLD analysis project Ga0310696, IMG submission 203885) | Bovine rumen microbial communities from tropical cattle in Woodstock, Queensland, Australia - Gonzalo_02 (v2) (version 2) | ecosystem: Host-associated > Mammals > Digestive system >... | reverse complement strand
TGTTCAACATCAACGCCTTCGCCGACAAGTTCTTTGTGGACGCCCTATGGAACACTGACGAAGGCCAATCTGTGGGGTTGGGGTATTTCCGCGAACGCGGATTCCTCAACCCCATTATTGAGCGCTTCCACCTGGGCTACAGTCCCTCGAAGTGGGAGGCTTTCACCGACTACGCCAAGCAGAACGGCTACCAACCCGAGTTCCTCGAGAAGGTGGGCTTCAGCATCAAGCGGCAGAACGGCGAGTACTACGACCGTTACCATGGTCGTGTGATCTTCCCCATCCACAACCTCACCGGCAAGGTCATCGGCTTCGGCGGGCGCATCCTGCAGGCCGACCCCGAGAAGAAGCTGGCCAAATACCAGAACTCGCCCGAGTCGGAGATCTACCAGAAGAAGGAGACCCTCTACGGCATCTATTTTGCCAAGGGCGCCATCGTCAACAAGGACGAGTGTATCCTGGTGGAGGGCTATTTCGACGTTTTGAGGATGCACCAGCTCGGCATCGAGAACGTGGTGGCCAGCTCCGGAACGTCATTGACTATTGAACAGATCCGTTTAGTAAAACGATACACCAGAAACATCACCATGCTTTACGACGGCGACGCTGCCGGCGTGCATGCGGCCTTGCGGGGCACCGACATGATCCTCGCCGAGGGCATGAACGTGCGTGTGGTGGTGCTGCCTCCCGAGCACGACCCCGACAGTTTCGGCAAGGCCTACCCTACCGAGACCGTTGTCGACTACCTGACCAAGAACGCCAAGGACTTCATCCGTTTCAAGACCGAGCTGCTGCTGAAGGACGCCGCCAACGACCCCATCAAGAAGGGCCAGGTGGTGCGCAGCATCGTGGAGACCATCTCGGTGGTGCCCGACCCCATCTTCCGCATCACCTATATCAAGGAGACCAGCCGACTGCTCGACCTGCCTGAGGAGACCCTGATGACCGAGCTCAACAAGCTCTTGAGGGCCAAGTTCAAGAAGTCGCTCGGCGTGGAAGGCGATGTCATCCCCGACGAGCCCGTGGTGACCCAGCCCCAGGAGCAGCACGAGGAGGACACGTTGCCTGCGGGCTACTACCAGGAGCGCGAGCTGGTGAAGCTGCTGCTGGTGTACGGCTCGGAGCTGGTGACGAACCGTTACGAAGACGAAGAAGGACAACCCCAGGAAGTGGAGTTGAGCGTGGCCCAGATGATTGTGGACGACCTCATCGGCGACGGGATCACCTTTGCCGACCCGGTCAACCGCGTGGTCTTCGACGCCTTCGACCAGGCCATCGGCACCGGCGAGCTGCCCAACGACCAGTTTTTCATCACGCACGAGAACGAGCAGGTGTCGCAGCTGGCCATCGACCTGCTGACGTCGCCCTACAAGCTCGACCAGTGGGACCGGCACGGCATTTATGTGAAACGGGAGGAAAACGACCTGCTGACAACTGTGCAGAGCGCCATCCTGCGTTACAAGGACCAGGTGATCGAAGCACGGAGGAAAGCGATAGAAAAACAAATCAAAGAAGAGCAAGATCCTGACAACCAGTTGCTTCTGCTGAAAGAGAAGAAGAAGTGGGATGACCTTCGGGTGCAGATCAACAAGCTGTTGGGCATTGTGATTGCCAAATAGAAAAATCGAGATACAAATGGCCATTTTCAACAACAGAAAGCGCTGGCGTGTGCCGGCGGGACAGGAACCCACCGAGTTGGACCGAAAGGTGATGTACTTTGAGAAGCAAGGTGCCTTGGTGCCGAAGCGCAACTTGATACGCACCCCGGAGCAGGTGGAGGGCATCCGCAAGAGCGGGGTCATCAACACCGCCATCCTCGACTTGGTGGGCGAGCGGATCCACGCCGGCATGAGCACGCTGGAGATCGACCAGTTGGTGTACGACTACACCATCGCGCACGGTGCCACGCCAGCTTGCCTGGGTTACGAGGGGTTCCCCAAGAGTGTGTGCACGTCCATTAACGAGGTGGTGTGCCACGGCATCCCTTCGGCCCATGAGATCCTGAAGGAGGGCGACATCATCAACGTGGACTGCACCACCATCCTGGACGGCTATTATGCCGACGCGTCGCGGATGTTCGTCATCGGCAAGACCACCCCGCAGAAGCAGAAGCTCGTGGACGTGGCCAGGGAGTGCCTGGAGATCGGCATGGAGGCCGCCAAGCCGTTCGGTTTTGTGGGCGACATCGGCAATGCCATCGAGAAGCACGCCCACAAGAACGGGTTCAGCGTGGTGCGCGATTTGTGCGGCCACGGCGTGGGTTTGAAGTTCCACGACGACCCCGAGGTGTTGCATTACGGCAGGAAAGGCACGGGCATGCTGTTGGTGCCCGGGATGGTGTTCACCATTGAGCCGATGATCAACATGGGCACGTGGAAGGTGTTCATCGACAGCGACGACGGGTGGACGGTGGTGACGGAGGACGAGTTGCCGTCAGCCCAGTGGGAGCACACGTTCCTGATGACAGAGACGGGGTTGGAAATCCTGACACATTAATTCTTAATGAATTTACGGGTAACCCCCTCGATGCTGAGGAAATAAAAACCTGCAGGCAAGCCCGACACGTCGATACGGCGGCTGTCGCGGCCCGATAAAACCGTCTGTCCCAAAAGATTGCTGATTTGGTATATCCCGTTGACTGAGACTTCCAGCTGGTTTGAGACCGGATTGGGATACACGGTGAACCCGCCACACGCATGTTCTTCCACCTCCAAATGAGCGAACACCAACATCTTCATCGTCACCGGCAGATGGTCCGACCCATCATACAAGGCCTCGGCGACCACGGGAGGCACCACATCGTTGCCGTTTTGGTCGACGCTCATGTCGAAATGCCGGCCGTCGTTGCCCACGGCATGGAACGAGTTATTAATGTAACGGATACGGTTGAAGCCCATATACACCTCATCCGACATCAGGATGAAGTCGAAACGGTCGTCGAGACCGCCGCTCGAGAAGCATTCGTCGGAGTATCGCCGTGTGGATTGGGTATGGAAAGGCGCAAACTGTGGGTTGCTGTTCCAGTTGCCCACGCCACCCACGCCGGCCAGGGGGTCGACGAAGCAGATGCTGGGGTTGCTATAGGTGCGGGTGAGCAGCTGGTATCCCGTCTCGCTCGACTTGTACATGTTGAAATCGCCCATGATCAACGCGTTGTCGTTGGGATAATGGGCGTTCACGTAATCCATGGCCACCTGCATCAGGGCACGGCGTTCGGCCTGGTAATTCATGCCGGCTTTGGGATGGGCCACGATGCAAATCAGCTTGATGGTGTCGCCCGACTGCAGGCTGGGCGTCTTCATATACAGCTCATACACATCGGTGTCGCGCGGATTGGTACGAAGGGCCACATGCTTCTTCAACTCCATTTTCCGCGAATCGTAGAAGATATGGTTGATGATGTTGCTATGCGCGTAGTTGATGATGTTGTCCGACTTCCAGTAATCGGCCCCGTTGATGTTCAGGTTATGCCTCAAGAAGCCGTCGAGCAGCGCCTGGGTAGCGCCAAACTCGCACACGGTCAGGATGTCGGGTTTGACATAGTCCATCAGGGTGCGGATGCATTCGTCTTTGCGCTGGGTGTTGTTGTTGGTCTCATAGCACTCGGCGAAACCGCTTTGGTAATTGCCGTATTCGAGCAGGTTGTACTGCATCACGGTGAGGGTATCCTGGGCATGGAGTGCGAGAACCGGCAGGAGCAAGAGGGTCCAAAAGAGAAAAAAACGCTTCATTTCCACTTGTGTTTGTGCAAAAATAACTAATTTTGCGCATCATAACCTAAAAATAACACGATAATGAAGAAACTGACCCTTTTCACAGCGGTGATTGCACTGGTTTCCGTTTTGACTTCGTGCGGACCTGAAGATTATCAGAAATTCGTCGGCGTTTGGGGTGTGGAGCGCCTCGACTATTACAACATCGACTATGCAGGCAATCCCATTGAGAGCACCATTGAGACCTACACTTTCACTCCCGGTGACCAGCAGAGCGGCATCGACCTGGTGTTCCGCGACAACCGTACCGGTGAGATGCGCGACCGCAGCCGCGACACCCTTTTGATTGGCAGCATCGTAGAGGGCGACACCATCATCGACACCATTCCGTGCCCCGACACCACCTTCGTCACGAAGTTCACCTACTCGTACCACGAAGACGACAACATCCTGTATATGAACATGCAGACTGCTGTTCCTTACACCTACAACATCAACATCGAGTCGTTCAGCAACGAAAAGTTCGTTTACACCAACAAATACTTGATTGATCCGCCTACCGTGGAGAAGGCCTATCTGGTCCGTCTGAGCCAAAACGCCAGCGGCGCCAAGTCGTCGAAGCCGTCGAAGCCGGTAAAGGTCCCCAACAAGCCCGGATCGATGTTCGGAAGCCGTTAAGGCTATTCCACCAACAGCACCAAGCCTTTCAGGTAAGCCCCTTCGGGGTGGTAGATATTAATAGGATGGTCGGCGGGTTGTGAGAGTTGATATAAGATTCTCACGGTCCGCCCGACTTCTATTGCGGCTGCCGTGACGATGCTCTGGAACATGCTTTTGTCGATGGCTTGGGAGCAGCTGAAGGTGAAGAGCAGTCCGCCTTTGGCGATGCGGCGGATGGCTTCGGCGTTGATGAAGCGGTAGCCTTGCAGGCCGCGATGCCTATCGTGGTGCCGTTTGGCAAACGCCGGCGGGTCCAGTATGATGAGGTCGAATTCGTTTTCGCTCACCTCTTTCACGTATTCTTTCATGTCGGTGGCCACGCAGGGGTTGTCGTCGACGGAGAACCCATTCAGCTGCAGGTTTAAAGCCGCGGTATCCAATGCTTTCTGCGAGGCATCGACCGTGACCACCCTTTGGGCGCCGCCTTTCAGGGCTGCCACCGAGAAGCCGCCCGTGTAGCCGAAGGCGTTGAGCACCCGTTTGCCCTTGGCCAGCTGGCGCACCAGGTCGCGGTTCTCCCGCTGGTCGAGGAAGAACCCGGTCTTCTGCCCGTTTTCCCAGTCGACGAGATAGCGGCAGCCATGTTCCACGAGGTCCTCTTCGATACGTTCGCCCAGCAGGTAGCCATCGGCCACGGCATCGTCCTTGCCCATGCGGCGCATGGCCTCCGCGCTCTTGTTGTACACCGCTTTCAGCTCCAGGTCGGCAAGCAGCTTCAGTGCGCGGACGATCTCCTTCAGGTGGAGGGCCATGCCCTCGGTTTGGGCTTGGACCACGGCGGTATGGCCGTAGATGTCGACGATCAGCCCGGGCAGGCTGTCGCCCTCGGAATGCACCAGGCGGTAGCAGTTGGTCTCAGGGTTGCCCACCAGGCCCATGGTGCGGCGTACTTCCAGGGCATGCTGGAGCTTGTCGAGGAAGAACCACTCGTCGATCTTGCGGTTCTCGAAGCACAGCAGCTTGACGGCGATGCTGTCCGACTCGCAGAAGCCGGTGCCCAGGATATGGCCTTGGTGGTCGGTCACCGTGACGGTGTCGCCTGCCTGAAGGCCCTCAGGACCTTCGGCGATGGCGCCTGAGAACACCCAAGGGTGGAAACGGCGTACGGCTTCTTCTTTGCCTTGAAACAGGCGTATGACGGGATAAATAGGGGTGTCGTTCATAGGAAACAGTTTTTGCAAAAATACGAAAAACGATTATTTTTGCAGTAGAAAAACATCATCCTCATGAAAGAAGACAACAGCTTCACCTTGAGTGGCCAGATCGTTGACCTGGTCCGGTCGCACATCTTCCCAGGCACCGTTACCGTCAATGACGGCAAAATTGCCGAAATCACCGAAACGCCAGAGGCCGAGCCTAGGTTTATCCTACCGGGCTTCATCGATGCCCACATCCACATCGAGAGCTCGATGGTGCCCCCGTCGGAGTTTGCCCGCATGGCGGTGCCCCATGGCACGGTGGCCACGGTGAGCGACCCGCATGAGATTGCCAACGTGATGGGTGTGGAAGGCATCGACTATATGATCAACAGCGGCAAGCGCGGGCATTTCAAGTTTTATTTCGGTGCCCCGAGCTGTGTGCCGGCCACCCCGTTCGAGACCTCGGGAGCTACCCTCGACGCTGCCGCCATCGAGCAGCTCATGGCGCGCGACGACATCCATTATCTCGCCGAGATGATGAACTACCCGGGGGTGCTGATGGACGACCCTGAGGTCATGAAGAAGCTCGATTCGGCCCACCGTCACGGCAAGCCCATCGACGGACACGCCCCCATGGTGACGGGCGACGACCTCAAGAAGTATGTCGGCGCTGGCATCGGCACCGACCATGAGTGCAACACCATCGAGGAGGCCCGGGAGAAGTTGAAGCTCGGCATGAAGATCCTCATCCGCGAAGGCAGTGCGGCGAAGGGCTTCGACGCCCTCATCCCCTTGATGGAAGAACATCCCGAGATGCTGATGTTCTGCTCGGACGACAAGCATCCCAACGACTTGATCAAGGGCCATGTCAACCTGCTGGTGAAACGTGCCTTGGCCCAGGGCTACAAGCTGATGGACGTGCTACGGGCGGCCTCGTTGAACGCCGTGCGGCACTACCATCTCGACGTGGGCCTGCTGCAAAAGGGTGACGACGCCGACTTCATCGTGGTGGACAACCTCGACGACTTCAATGTGATGCAGACCTATGTCAAAGGCAGGAAGGTAGCCGAGAACGGCGTAGCCTTGATGCAGCGGCGCAAGGAGGAGGCCATCAACAACTTCCATGCGATGCCCATCCAAGCCGAGGCACTTCAGGTTCACTATGAGGGAGAGCACATCAAGGTGATTGCCGCCATGGACGGCAACCTGCTCACCAACACCATCATAGCCACGCCGAAGGTGGTGGATGGCAACATCGTGAGCGACACTTCACGCGACCTGTTGAAGATGGTGGTGCTGAACCGTTATGAAAAGGCGCAGCCGGCGGTAGGTTTCGTGAATGGCTTCAGCCTGAAACGCGGCGCCATTGCCACTTCGGTGGCGCACGACAGCCACAACATCGTGGCGGTGGGGTGCTCGGACGAAGACATTGCGCGGGCCATCAACCTGTTGATTTACACCAAGGGGGGCATGGTGGCGTGCAGTGAGACGGAGTTTGCCCTGTTGCCCTTGCCGGTGGCTGGGCTGATGAGCCTGGAGGAAGGCGGCCGTGTGGCCGAGGATTACGAACGTGCCGACCGGTTGGCGCACGAGTTTGGGTGCACGCTCTACAGTCCGTTCATGACGCTGTCGTTCATGGCGTTGTTGGTGATTCCGGAATTGAAGTTGAGCGACAAGGGGTTGTTTGACGTCATGAAGTTTGGGTTCACCACTTTGGGATAATCTTTTATTTTTTTTCGATGAAATAAAAAAGGGTGGCCGTAGGGCCACCCTTTTTTGGATTGACGATGGGGTCAATTACTTGACAACGCTCACGCGTTTCACGCTAACACCGTTGACGGTGCTGATGCGGACGAGGTAGAGGCCGGCGTTGTATTGGCCGAGGTTCAGCTCGAGGCGGTCAGCATCGACGTCGGCATCGTAGACCACTTGGCCGAGGACGGAAGCCACAGTGATGTGGTTCATGCCTTCAGCTTCGATTGTCACGGTGCTGTTGGTCGGGTTAGGATAGATGTTGTTGACGATGTTGTTGTCGTTGACTTCATCGTAGAAGGCGGAGTAGGTCACCATCTCGGATTCGCAGTCGTCGTAGATGGCCACGGCGCCGATGGTGTAGTCGCCAGCGGGCATTGGGCCGTCGAAGCCGAGGAAGATCGGATGTGTTGAGGCACCGATGGTTCCGAGCAATTCGCCTTCGAAGTAGATGGCCACTTCAAGAGCGCCTTCAGGTTCGGTCCAGTCGATGACGAAGCCTTCCTGGTTTTGGTAGTTCATGTAGTAGGCTTCGAGGTTGCTGACGGGATCGCAGGCTTGTTCGACGACTTCGACAGTCTCGCACTGTTCGCAGGCCATAGCGTAGTTGCTGTAGGCCACTCTGATGCAGTACTCGTGAGTGCCGGGTTCGACGCCTTCGTCGACGAAGCTGTTGCCAGTGACAGGACCAGCGATGAGTTCGCCGTCACGGAAGATCATAGCGCCGAGGACGTCGCCAGTGGGTTGCGGGCCCGGGCCAGGACCAGGACCAGGAGTGCCGTTGCCGTCAAGTTCATAGATAGCAATGTGCTGCGGGCTCTGTTGGACATCGCCGAAGAAGCAGGTCTTGCCGTCGTAGGCACCGACGAAGCAACCGCCAGCGCTACCAGTCACAGCAGTATTGTTGTTGAAGTTGAACACTGCGCTGGTACCGAGGGTGCCGGTGGTGATGTTGTAGTCATACACACCGTTGTCACCGTTGTTGAAGCAGTAGACGTGCTCCACATTGTCGGTATCCTTGTAGTAAGCCACGTCGGAAGCGCTTGTCGGTTCCGGACCAGCTTGGACGATAGCACCAGTACGGTCGATGAGGGTCAGGGCGCCAGACCAGTTGCCGACTACCCAGAAGCCATCACGTTGCGGATCATAGGTGATGCAACGCATAGCACCGTAAGGTGTAGTGAACTGGCTGATCAGGGTATGGTTGGCCAGGTCGAGGCAGTAGACGGTGCTGGAGTTGGCCACACCGTAGAAGTACTGACCGTCGTAGGTCATGCCACGGCATTGACCAGAGCCGCTGATGTTGAACTCTTCGATGAAGTTGCCCTGCATGTCATACTTGTAGAACATGGAGGTCGAGCTGGCGCTCCAGGAGCTGGTATAGATGTTGGTGCCATCGCTGGCCACACCATACTGGTAACCTGAGGTGCCGTCGAATTCGTAGACGAGATCCCACATAGCTCTGTTGACGTTGCTCTTGGCGGGAGCGGTGAGGGTGACCTCATCGACATCGAGGATGAACATGTCAGTGCAGTTGAAGTGACGGATGGCCACCCAGATGTCCTGACCGGCGTAGGCGCTAAGGTCGGCAGTGAATTGATGCCATGTACCTTGAGCTCTGGTTTCGCCGTTACGTCCGATGCTCATGGCACCTTCGCCCTTGGCAGTCATTGTCCATTCCTGGACCATGGTGAAGTCGGAGGCGCTGGTGTTGTTGCCAGTGGAGACAGCCACACCGAAGTGTTCTTGATAGTAGCTGGCATCCTGAGCGCAGGCATAGAACGAAATGTTGGTGTACTGACCCTTGGCGGGGCTAATCAGGAAGTTGTCGGGAGTCAGAGCACCCACAACATTGCTGTATGAGCCGGAGCACATCAGGTCAGCTGAGGATTGGTAACCTGAGTTGGCGAGGCTTGCGCCAGAGACGAGGTAGATACCGCCAATTTCTGAACCAAGCACCCAGCCGTAGCTGTCGCCATCGGCATCGAGTGAAGTCCAGCCTTCAGCGCCGCTATCGAACGTGTAGGTGGTGGTGCCACCGGGGTTCGGGTTCGGGTTGGGGTTGGGGTTCGGGTTGCCGCCTTCGGGCAGGGTGAAGGTGAGGGTCACATCCTGGCCATCGACGGTGGCGGTGTAGTCGGTAGCGCCATCGTAGTTCTCGCAAGGATTGTAGATCCAGGTGTAGGAAGCCCATTCGCCCATAGCGGTGGCGTAGACGGGAGCCACTTCGGTGACGTGTTCTGAACCTTCTTCGAAGCCTTCCACATCATGTTGCAAGTAGAGGTTGTCGGTTTCGCCAACGTAGGTACCATCGAGTTTCACCTTGTAGTACAAGGCAGCGCGATTGGCCTTCGGAGCCACAGGAGCCATGGCGAGTTTGCCGCTGTTGGAGACGGGTTGGATAGGATCGAGGATCTCGACGACTTCGCCCTTGGCGCCTTGTGCGACATAGACTCTAATCATCCAGTTGTAGCCAGAAACGCCGGCACCGGCAAGGTCTTGCCATGTGGAGCCGTCCAAGGAGACCCAGCGGCCGTTAGGATCGCCGGAGTCGACGCATGCGCTTGCCACATAGTCGGAGCTTGAGGCATTGTAGAACACGACCCAGAGGTTCTTGGTAGGATCGATGGTGATGGGTGACGGGAATTCGAACTCAACGAGTTGATCGGTGTCAGGCATGCTGATGTCCATGGTGCCGACGGCGGTGGCGGGAGCTGAGGTGCCATCGTTGTAGATGGTGACGCTACCGGTGAATGCGCCGTTAGTTCCATAAATATCATCATGTGAGCCGTAGTTGGCGACCTTGGTCACCATGTTGCCGGTGTAGGAGCCAGCGGGGAACATGACTGCCCAGTAGAAGGGGCCATTAGCGCCGATGCCGGTGCCTTGGACATCATCGCCATAGTAGTACCACTGACCAGCGCCGGGTTGCGGGCCCGGGCCAGGAGTCGGGTTGACGGGGGTGAAGCCGCCGTTCCACATGGCCCAGCCGGTGGGTGACACATAGAGGTCTTCGATCGGGACGAGTTCTTCGTAGAGGATGACGTTGAACACATGTTCGTCTTCAGTGATGCTCACAGCTTCGCTGTAGTTGCCGTATTCGTCGAGTGACACGTTGAGGCTGTAGTCGCCCTTGCGGACGTTCTCGAGGATGGCGGTGCCGTTTTCGTCGGCGGTGGCGGTGTAGCTACCGAGGGCGACGTTGGCGCCTTCAGCTGACAGGCCGCTGTTGAGGGTCACGTTGACGGTGACTTCGGAGTACATATCCTTTTCGATCTCGTTGGACCAGACGATTTCTGCCAGGCCGTCGAAGTTCTGTTCAGGAATTTCGAGACCGGCTTGGATGGCGATGTTGTCGACCATCATGTAGTCACCAGTCGGGTTGACGCTGCTGTCCTTGGTGTAGCTCCAGGTGAAGGTGTGTTCACCGGCGGTGATTTCATAGCTGTAGTTGTTCCAGCCGGCGACAGTGGCGCCGACGGCGAACTGCTGTGTACCGTCGATGCTGAAGATGCACTTATCCCAAGCGGTGGAAGAGCCTTCGCCCATGCATTCGGCGTCGAAGCTGATGGTACCATCGGAGGCAAACAGGTAGGTGAGCTCAATGGTTGATTCCGAGCTGGCGACACCGCCGTTGGAGCTCATGATGGCTTTACCGCCGTTGCCGTCGACGACGATCCACGGGTAGGTAGGAGTGACGGCGTTGTTGAACACGGTGGGGATTTCACCATCTTCGAAGTCGTAGGTGGTGAGGGAACGATCGGCGGGAGCGGGGTTGCCTTCGTAGTAGGCTTGGACGCCCCACTGATACACACCGTAGGTCAGGTTGGCCCATTCGGCGTCGACATAGGTGGAGTCGGTACCGGCGACGGTGGCGACCAGTTCAGCGACGGGTTCATCGAGGTTGTTGTCGCGACGATAGATGTTGAAGCCGTTGAGTGAGCGGTTGCCGCCCTTGGCGATTGTGGCTTCGGAGCCGTCGCCGAGGATGATGTCGTCGACATTGAGGATGAACATGTCGGTGCAGTTGAAGTGGCGGATGGCCACCCAGATTTCCTGACCGGCGTAGGAGCTGAGGTCGACGGTGTACTGATACCAGGAGCCTTGTGCTCTGGTGCCACGGATGGCATTTTCAGCAGTGTTGATGCTCTTGGCGGTCATCGTCCACTCTTGGATGGTGGTGAAGTCGGCAGCGCTGGTGTTGCCGGCGGTGGAGACGGCCACGCCGAAGTGTTCAGCGGCGTAGGAGGCGTCTTGGGCGCAGGCGTAGAAGCTGATGCCAGCACCATTTTGAGCGTTGATCTTGCTGGGGGCTACCAGGTAGTTGTCAGGAGTCAGGGCTTGACCGGTCTGGTTGGCATAGGAGCCGGAGATCACATAAGCCTCGGAGGCGTTGTGACCAGTGCCGGAGAGGCTGACGCCAGAGTTGTGGTAGATGCCAGGATTGGCGCTTGATACCCAGACGTTACCGTCGCCATCGGCGTCGATGTTGGTCCAGCCCATCAAGGTGCCGTTTTCGAAGTCATAGTTCATGCCACTCGGCGCAGGAGGAGCGGGCATGTACATGGTGATGTTATCCACATACACGCAGTCGTCGTTGCTGTTGACGGAGCTGTCCTTGGTGTATTCCCACTTGTAGGTATGGGTGCCGGCAGTGACAGCGTACTCTTTGTAGGTGTAGTCCATGTTACCGCTGAGGTTGCCTTGTTCCACGCCGTCGATATAGAAGTGGAACTTGTCGTAGTTAGCCTCGGTGGAGACTTTCACCATGAAGCCCATCAGAGCGTCGTAAGGCACTTCGACGGTAGCTTCGATGGAGGAGCTGGCGCTGGCTTGGCCTTCGCAGGTTGACTTCATGCAGTAGGTGCCTTCGTAGGGGTTAGTGGTGGTCACTTCCCAAGGATAGGTGGCGGGAAGGGTGAATTCAGCTTGGCTGAAGTCGCCGGTCTCGAAGTCGACGATCACAGAGGCGGGGACGAAGTTCCATTCCACGAGCACGTTGTCTTCGTCTTCCTGTTCGGTAGCGGTGACGATACCGACGGCGGTGTAGACTTCGTGCATGGTGATGTCGATGTTGTCGGTAGTGGTGTTGTAGGCCACCATTACATCGTCAGGATAGTAGCAATCCTGATAGCCATCCTTGGCGGCGTAGGCGACGTACATGCCTTCGAGGACTTCACCGGTATACTGGCCGTTGGCGTCAGTAGTGAAGGTGAAGGACTGGTAGGCGGAATAGGCGTCGTTACCTCTGATGACGACGTTAGCGTCGGCCACGGGGGTGGTGCCGTCTTGTTCGTACACGGTGCCGCTCACGGTGCCGTTGCCGGTCATACGGACCAGGATCGGGGCTGAGAGGGCTGATTCGCCTTCGGTGTAGACTGAGCTGACTTGGAATTCGTAGCCAGTCATGTTGTAGTCGAGGTCGTTGACCACATAGCCGGTGGTGGTGAGAGGTTCATCGTTGAGTTTCACACCATCCTGGTAGAAGTTGTAACCGATGAGGGTACGGGTGTTGGCGTTCCAGGAGAACACGGCTGAGTCGCCGGGATAGAGGTCGGCCACGGCCACTTCGAAGCCAGTGACAGGAGCGATGGCGGTGGTGAAGCCGACGATTTCGGAGGCTGATTCACCGCTGGTGTTTCTGGTCTTGACTTGCATGAAGTAGGTCTTGCTGCTCATCAGTGAGGTCACCTCATAGGTTTCGGCGAGGTTGTGAGTCCAGTCGATGAGGATGTCGGTGGGAGGATACTGGGTACCCAGGATCACCTGCATTTCGTCGGCATACTGGTCAAGTGTCCAAGCGAGGGTCACGGGAGTGGTCACGCCGGTGAGGCCATCGGTAGGATAGGTGATGACCGGGGCGGTGGGAGCCGGGACCGGGTCGAGAGACATGTTGACGGTGAAGCTGGCGGATGTGGAGGCAGCCACGATGTAGTAGGTGCCGGCGCCCACATACATGGCGTCGATGCTCTCGGTGTTGGTGGGAGTGGTTGTGCGGTTACTACCACCCATGGTAACGGTAACGTCATCGATGAACAGGTAGTTCATGTCATAGCTGTTCCAGTGGCGGAAAGCGATGTACTTGGTACCAGCGGGGAGGGTGACGTTCTTCTCAAGCCAAGCGCTCATTTCACGGGTGCTGTTACCACCCTTCATGGAAGCCTTGGTACCACCATTGCCCTTTGCGGTTCCAGCGGTTTCTTCGAACACAAGGGTGAAGTTGGAAGCGGCTGTGCCGGTTGAAGAGGCATAAACACCGTAGTGATCCGGGTAGGCGGTGTTGGTAGCCACATAGTATTGGATGCTGATGGCGTTCTCGCAAAGCGGGGAAATCATATAGTTATCAGGATCCATGGAGGCGTTGTTCCATGACCATGAGCTGGCGCAGTTGGAGCCGCTGTGGGCGTTGCCGATGCCGGAGGAGGCGGGAGTGGCGTTGGTCCAG
>Ga0310696_10006574_pt1 | contig 13769 bp, 10 predicted proteins | sample AusTroGonzalo_MG_4_FD_203885 | JGI IMG/M metagenome (GOLD analysis project Ga0310696, IMG submission 203885) | Bovine rumen microbial communities from tropical cattle in Woodstock, Queensland, Australia - Gonzalo_02 (v2) (version 2) | ecosystem: Host-associated > Mammals > Digestive system >... | reverse complement strand
ATCTGCTTGATGTTCTTCTTCTTCAGGTGCTTCTGGAAGGCGAGTCCCTGTTGCTCGGCACCCTTCTGTGAGGCATCCAACCCGAGGCTGCGCGGCTGGTCGCTCCAAGGGGCAAACGAACCGCCGCTATGGCTGATGGCAGCACAGAAGAGGCCCTTCGCCAACGGCGAACCACAGAGCATGCTGCAGCTGATGGCACCTGCCGACTCGCCAAAGATGGTCACCTTCGTAGGGTCACCGCCGAAGTTCGCAATGTTGCGCTGTATCCATTTCAGGGCGTATATCTGGTCGAGCAGACCGTAGTTGCCAGAATGTCCGTCGGGCGACTCTTTCGTGAGTTCGGGGTGAGCCATAAAGCCCAAGGCTCCCGTACGATACTCGATGCTGACGATGACTACTCCTCGACGAGCGAGATTCGTCCAAAGGTCGCCACCATACCACTCCGTTTGGAAACCGCCGCCATGAATCCATGCCATCACAGGGAGCCTGTCGGAAACCGACTTGGCAGGTGTGGCAACGGCCAGATAGAGGCAGTCTTCGCTCATCATGTCGGCCGTACGGCCAGGACGTGTGGGCTGCGGCGGTAAAGGACCGAAAGTGTCGCAAACCCTAATGCCCTCCCAGGCCTTGGCAGGCTGAGGCGCCTTCCAGCGCAAATCGTCAACAGGTGGCGCTGCGTATGGGATGGCTTTATAGACGGCAAGGTCTGAACCGTCAAGGATTCCTTCTACTTCGCCCGTTTCAACGTGCGTCTTCAACAATGGCTGCGCCTGTGCGTCAACAGCCAAAACCAGTAGTCCTAAGACCAGTAAATAAAAATACTTTCTCATATATTTCACTAATTCTGCCGCAAAATTAACAAAAAGTGCCGATTTGGCAAAATAATCGGCTACTATTTTGCCATATCAATGAATTTTATATTACCATTTAATGTTTTTTAGGGAAAAATTTTTCAGCAATCTCGTTTATTTTGCTTAATTTTGTAACTGCTTTTATAAGACAGAGATAACAAAACCAACCTTTGTTTGCCTATATTGACACGCAAAACATTGATTATGAACGACTTTAGAAAATATGCAACACAGCACTTGGGCATGAATGGCCTGGTGCTCGACGATGTGATGAAGGCGCAAGCCCAGTACCTTAACCCCTACATCCTTGAGGAACGTCAATTGAACGTGACGCAGATGGATGTTTTTTCACGCCTGATGATGGACCGCATCATCTTCCTCGGCACTCAGATTGACGACTACACCGCCAACACGCTACAGGCGCAGTTGCTCTATCTGGATAGCGCCGACCCTGGAAAGGACATCAGTATCTACATCAACTCGCCTGGCGGTAGCGTACATGCCGGACTTGGCATTTACGACACCATGCAGTTCATTTCCTCTGACGTGGCCACCATCTGCACGGGTATGGCAGCATCAATGGCCGCCGTGCTCCTCGTGGCAGGACAGGAGGGCAAGCGCTCTGCACTACCCCACAGCCGCGTGATGATTCACCAGCCACTTGGTGGTGTGCAGGGTCAGGCATCAGACATGGAGATTGAGGTGAAGCAGATACAAATACTGAAGAAGGAACTCTACACCATCATTGCCGAACACTCGCACACCGACTTCGACAAGGTGTGGGCCGACTCCGACCGCAACTACTGGATGACGGCCGAGGAGGCAAAGGAGTATGGAATGATAGACCAGGTGCTGAAGAAGAAGTGAGTTAGGGGGCTCAGAATGAAAAAGACATGTAATTTCTGCGGTCGGTCAGACCGCGAGGCAAAGCTGCTCATAACGGGTATCAACGGCTTTATATGTGAGGAATGTGCACAGCAGGCCTATCAGATAGTGGTGCAGCAAGGACTCATAGAAGGAACCTCCCCCAACCCCTCCAAAGGAGGAGGCAAGGGCAATGGGAAGTTCAATCCCCGCAACGTGCCCAAGCCGATGGAAATCAAGGCTTATCTGGACCAGTACATCATCGGTCAGGACGAGGCGAAACGATATATGTCCGTAGCCGTCTACAACCACTATAAGCGATTGGGACAGCCTGTGGACAAGGACGGTGTGGAGATTGAGAAAAGTAATATAATAATGGTGGGAAGTACTGGCACGGGCAAGACGCTCATGGCGCGCACCATCGCCAAGCTACTCGACGTGCCCTTTACCATCGTCGATGCCACGGTGTTCACCGAGGCGGGCTATGTGGGCGAGGACGTGGAGAGCATTCTTACCCGTCTGCTCCAAGTGGCCGACTTCGACGTGGAAGCTACACAGCGCGGCATCGTGTTCATCGACGAGATTGACAAGATTGCACGTAAGCAGGACAACCCGTCCATCACCCGCGACGTTTCTGGTGAAGGCGTGCAGCAGGGATTGCTGAAACTGTTGGAGGGAACCAACGTGAACGTGCCGCCAAAGGGCGGACGTAAGCATCCCGACCAGGAGTATATCTCCGTGGACACACGCAACATTCTCTTCATCTGCGGAGGAGCCTTCGACGGTATCGAACGGAAGATAGCACAGCGACTGAATACCCACACCGTGGGCTACAACTCGGTGCAGAACGTACGCAAGATAGACAAGAACGACCTGATGAAGTATGTGTCGCCACAAGACCTGAAGAGTTTCGGACTCATACCAGAAATCATCGGCCGTCTGCCAGTGCTGACATACTTGAATCCTTTGGACCGCGAAGCTTTGGAGCGCATCCTCGTGGAGCCGAAGAATAGCATCGTCCGACAATATCAGAAGCTGTTCCAGATGGACGGCATAGAGTTGACGTTCACGCCCGAGGCGAAGAAGGTGATCGTAGACAAGGCCGTGGAGTACAAGCTCGGTGCCCGCGGACTGCGCTCCATCGTGGAGAGCGTGATGATGGATGCCATGTTTGAGGTGCCGTCGAAAAAGACCAACAAGTTTGAAGTGACAGCGAAGTATGTCGAGGAACAGCTGGCAAAGTCACACTTAGAGTAGATTGAAGATTGAACAAAGAAAAGTGAAAGGAGTATAATGACAAAGACAAAAACATTAACTGAAGCCCTGAAGAAATATTTTGGCTTCGACACCTTCAAGGGAGACCAGGAAGCCATTATACAGAGCGTGCTCGACGGTCAGAACACCTTCGTGCTCATGCCCACAGGTGGTGGAAAGAGTCTCTGCTATCAGTTGCCGTCGCTGCTCATGGATGGCGTGGCCATCGTCATATCGCCACTCATCGCTCTGATGAAGAACCAGGTGGACTTCATCAGCCACCTCAGTGAGCAGGAGGGAACAGCACACTTCCTCAACTCGTCGCTGAACAAGACGGCCATTGACCAAGTGAAGAAAGACATCGTGGAGGGACGCACGAAATTGCTATACGTGGCTCCGGAGTCGCTGACGAAGGACGAGAACGTGGAGTTCCTGCGCTCGGTGAAGATTTCGTTCTATGCCATCGACGAGGCCCATTGTATATCGGAGTGGGGACATGACTTCCGACCAGAGTACCGCCGCATCAGACCCATCATCAACGAGATTGGCGAGGCACCCATCATCGCACTGACGGCGACGGCTACTGACAAGGTGCGTACGGACATCAAGAAGAACCTGGGAATTCTCGATGCGAAGGAATTCAAGTCATCATTCAACCGTCCGAACCTCTACTACGAGGTGCGACCCAAGACACGTGAGATAGACAAGGACATCGTCCGTTTCATCAAGCAGCACGAGGGTAAGAGCGGCATCATCTACTGTCTCTCGCGCAAGAAGGTGGAGGATTTGGCCGAGGTGCTACGTGCCAACAACATCAAGGCCGCAGCCTACCACGCCGGTCTGGAGACGAACAAACGCTCGGAGACACAGGACGACTTCATCATGGAGCGCATCGATGTCATCGTGGCAACCATCGCTTTCGGCATGGGTATCGACAAGCCCGACGTGCGCTTTGTCATCCACTACGACATACCAAAGAGCCTCGAAGGCTATTATCAGGAGACGGGACGTGCCGGACGCGACGGCGGAGAAGGTATCTGCCTGGCCTTCTACAGTAATAAGGACTTGCAAAAACTTGACAAGTTCATGGAGGGCAAACCCGTGGCCGAGCAGGACATCGGTCGCCAGCTGCTACAGGAAACAGCGGCATACGCCGAGACTTCACTGTGTCGGCGCAAGATGCTACTCCACTACTTCGGCGAAGAATACCCCAAGGACAACTGCGAGAACTGCGACAACTGTCTGCACCCCAGTGCCCGCGTGGAAGCAAGCAAGCAGCTCGTCACTGCATTGAAAGCCATACTCGCCATCAAGGAGAACTTCCGTACGGACTATGTCATCGACTTCATCATGGGCCGCGAGACCGACGAGATTCTGGCTCACAAGCATCATGACTTCGAGGAGTTCGGTTCAGGCGAGGATGACAACCCGAAAATCTGGAACCCCGTCATCCGACAGGCACTCATTGCCGGATATCTGAAAAAAGAGGTGGAGAACTACGGACTGCTGAAGGTCACTGCCGCAGGAAAGAAATTCATCAAGCACCCAACGACGTTCATGGTGGCAGAAGACCACGAGTTCAGCGACGATGCCGACTTGTCAGCTGCCGAGGGAGGTACCAGCGCCCTTGACCCCACGCTGTCGTCGATGCTCATGGACCTGCGCCGCAAGTGGTCGCGCAAGCTCGACCGTCCGCCTTACGTCATCTTCCAGGATGTTTCCATAGAGCAGATGGCCACCTACTATCCCATCTCGCTTGAAGAACTGAAGAACATCCAGGGAGTGGGTGACGGAAAGACGCGACAACCATACGCCAAGGAGTTTGTAGAGCTTATCAAGAAATACTGTGAGGAGAACGAGATAGAGCGTCAGGCCGATATGCGCATACGCACCAAGGCCAAGGACTCTATGCGCAAGCTGAAAATCCTGCAGAACATTGACCGGCGCATTGCCCTCGACGACATCGCCAACGCACTGGGCATCGACTTCGACGAACTGCTCGACGAGTTGGAGGGCATCGTGCTCTACAGTGGTAACAAAATCAACATCGACTACTTCCTTGACGAGATTATGGACCCCGATGACGTGAGCGACATCTACGAGTTCTTCCGCGAACAGGAGACCGATGACCTGGAGGCCGCCTACGAGGAGTTCTCCTCCGACATTCCAGAAGCCGAGATACGCCTCGTGCGCATCAAGTTCATCTCCGACATGGCTAACTAATTGTCAAATTGTAAACACGCAGCCAATTGTCAAATAGTAAATTGTCAAATAGTAAATGCGCAGCCAATTGTCAAATAGTAAATTGTCAAATAGTAAATGATCATGCGTTTTGCCCTCTTCGGTAACGTTCACCATCCAGAGAAGTCGGCCGTCATACGTAGGTTGCTCACCGCACTGAAGCGCCATGGGGCACAGATAGCCATTGACCAGCACTTCTACGACTTCCTCTCGAACCTGCCCGACAATCCTCTCAACGCGACCCACTACTCCGTTTTCACTGAGATGCCTTCCTGTGATTTTGCCCTCTCTCTGGGTGGCGACGGTACGCTGCTGAAGACTGCCAGCCGTGTACGCTCGCGCCAGGTGCCTATCGTGGGAGTGAACATGGGCCGCATGGGGTTCCTTGCCGATGTAGGAGCAGATGACGTAGAGGCCTGTGTAGACGCACTCTACGAAGGTAACTACAGCGTTGACGACCGTGCACTCATCCAGGTGAGCACCAACGGCGAACACATCGAGGGCTACGACTGCGCCCTCAACGACGTGGCCATCCTGAAACGCGACACGGCATCGATGATTTCCATTCGTGCCAGCATCGATGGTGAACACCTTGCCACCTATCAGGCCGACGGTCTCATTGTCTCCACGCCCACGGGAAGTACGGCCTACTCGCTGTCCAATGGTGGGCCTATCATCACCCCACGTACTGGCGTGTTCCTGATGACTGCCGTGGCTCCCCATTCGCTGAACATCCGTCCCATCGTCATTCCCGACTCGGCCACCATAGAACTGACCGTCAGTAGCCGTAGTCACACCTTCCTCGTGGCCATAGACGGCCGCTCGCAGAGTCTGACAGAAGGAGCCACGCTCCAGCTGCGCCGTGCACTCTACACGGCAAAATTAGTAAGGCGAAGTGGCTCGAACTATTTCTCCTCACTTCGCCAAAAACTGATGTGGGCCGCTGACAGCCGGCTATAAAGTCAAATCGATGCTAGTGAAATAAACCACTCAATGGTTTTGGCAAGTAATCTACGAATTTTTGCAGGGCTTGCCAAACAACTCCTTCCTCCATGTGGCTCAAATTTCCGATACGACAGAAAGTGTGCCACAATGGCGTACCTTGCGGAAGGCCGTTATCACCAATAGGGCCGCTGTGCTGCTGCCAACGCATCAGTTTGTAGAAACCGACTGTCACCGTAAGTCCCATCAGGATCACAGCGCACGTCTGGGTGTTGATGGAAGCGCCACAAAGCCAGAGCATCAGCCATACAAGAATAACGATAAGGTTCATCGAAAGGATGGAAAGGGACGCGCCAAGATGCGAGAACCCCATGTCGATGAACAGGTGGTGCAGGTGCGACTTGTCAGGCTTGAACGGCGACCGTCCTCTCAACATTCGTGCAGTCATCACCCGCAGGGTGTCAAAAATCGGTATGCATAGCACGGCCAAAGGCACGGCTACCACGCCGACACCATGAGCCTCTAAATCCTGACAGCGACGCATCGACAACGCTCCTATAGCGAAAATACTCATCAGGAGACCTAACATCATCGTCCCACCGTCACCAATAAACATTTTCGACTTCACTCCAAACACGTTGTGGAAAAAAAACGGTATCAGTGCCGCTGTCACAATGACAGCTAGGGATGACCAAACAGGCGGACCGGTGAATATGAAAAGCACAGCGAAACAGGTGCAGGCCATGATGCCATAGCCTGATGAATATCCGTCGATGCCGTCAATCATGTTGATAGCATTGATGATTCCCACACCACCCACTAACGACAACGGAATGCCCACCCACAAGCTTATCTCGTGAATGCCGAAGAGACCATAAAAATTGTGTATGTAGAAGCCAGTGAGCGCTATATAGCCCCCCACGATGCCGAACTGCACGAAGAGGCGCAAGACGGCCGGCAGGTTCTTCATGTCGTCCCACACACCCAGCACTAACATGGTGGTCAAGGCCATGAGACTCCAGCTTATACTCGCCCTATCTATCAGAAACCACATGGCAAGACATCCTGCAAGAATGCCTGCATAGACCGCCACGCCTCCCATCACTGGTATAGGCTGCCTGTGTATCTTACGTGCATCAGGATTATCCACAATATTGTGATTCAGTGCATAGCGCAGAACAAAGGGATAGACTACTGTCGTCACTATTAACGACAGAAAAAATAAGATGATTAGTATTTGCGTCGTGCTCATTGTCTCTTCAATCTTCAATTTTCAATCTTCAACATTCAATCTTGAATAGATTTCAAGATGTTTCTCTATCACTTTCTCTAAGGAGAATTCCTGCTCGGCTTTTTCTCTTGCTGCCTTGCCCATTCTGATTCTCAGTTCTTTGTCCTCTATCAGGATGCGCAGTTTCTGGGCCAGGGCCTCACTGTCTTTAACAGGAACCAAGAATCCGTTTACGCCGTCATCCACCACGTCCTTGCATCCGATGGAGTTGGTTGTAACAATGGGTCTACCCACGGCACAGGCATCAATCAGTGACTTAGGAACACCCTCACGGTAATAACTCGGGAATGCCATGATGTGGCACTGCTCCAATATAGACTTGATATCCTTCTGGAAATCCAGCCACTTGATATATCGTCCGTCACATCGCGCTTCCAGTTCCTCCTTCGATACCGCGTCGAAATTCACGGCTAAGCGGCCGCATAGCCAGAACTCCAACTTCCCTTCATAGTCTTTCCGCAGTTTCTCAGCCGCTTCAATCAGTTCTAAGACACCCTTTTCCTTGACCATCCGGGCCGTGAAAACCACTTTCAGCGTTTCACTTTCTGACTCAGGCACATACTTGAAATCATTCAGGGCGACACCAGACCCCTTGATGAACTCAGCCTGTCCCTCTTCGATGACGCCATGCTGCAGGAACATGTCTTTGTCCTCTTGGTTTTGGAATATCACCTTCACTCTCTTCCGTTTGTTCGAGAAGCGCAAGACGGCCAGTATTCCCCTTGCCATCATTCCCAACTTTTCGCCGGAGAAGATGGTGCCAAGTCCGCTAACAGCATTCACCACGCCATGAACATGGGCAAATTTGGCCGCAAGCCCGCCCCACAGCATATTCTTCAGTCCTACGTGATGAACTACGGCCTCCCTGTTCTTTTTATATAAGGTATATAGGAACCACCAAGTTCTCAGTTCCTGAAACGGATTCACCCCCGTAGGATTGATAGGCAGTTCCAATACCTTTAGCCCCATTTCCTCCACCTCGTGCCGACGTCCCGTATCCTTACACACCACAGTAACATCCCACCCTCCTTTCTGGGCAGCCAGGGCTATCTCCTTGCGATGCGAAAGGAAGAACCGGTCCTCGTTGACTATCATCAATAGTTTCTTCATAATCTTCAGTTATTCATGACGTAATCCGTTTAGAAAAATGCTCGGAGAGAATCGGAAAGTATCTAACGGGAAAATCATCAGATGATTTGCCAAATCACAGCAACGCCGTCTGGTCGATTTCATCTTTTTCAATAGAAGCGAATCGTTTTTTTTCTTCCCCTCCCTGTTATGTCCCATGTTCCCAGTCTTCATGATGAACAGATGTATCCGTCTCGCCTTCCGCTTCCATTTTTCATCATCAGCATAGAATGGCATAGCCTCCTCGGGCATACCTAAGTATTCTACGGCATACATCCCAAAGGCTCTCCACTCGCTCATCACTCCCATGCTTTTCAGCCGGGATTCGAGCTTCTCTAAGTTAAGAGAATCCTTAAACGACCACAACTGCCTGCACCAGTCACAAATCTGCCTGATGCCCACGCCCTCCTTATAAAAATGATTCAGGAAATGAATAAACACATAAATCACATCGTTCTCACGACCAAGCAAGGGTATCTGCACATCACCGTCCGTCCAATATCTCACGTCGCCGCCATAGAATGTTTCATTACACACCTTGTCGAGCTCCTTGTCTATGCGGAATGAGAAACCGCAGCGAAGACTACCGTGCAACTCTACCTGCCAGCCGCCAATAATAAGGCCAAGATGTTGTTTATGCGTTATTTCCGACCTCGAAGACGATGCTAATGGAAGCAAATAGTCCTTTGCCTTCTCATAGTCTTTTTCACTCAAAAGCAAGTCCACGTCACCACATGTTCTCCAAAGTGGTTTCGTATAGTTCTGAGCCACGCCCTGACCCTTCATCAGAAGCGCATGGATGTCCATCTTATGTAACCTTCCCATCAGTTGGGCAACGAAGTTGTTCATGGCCAAATTGCGTTTCTCCATCCGCAGCGAATAAGCGATAAAACGCATAGAACATTGACGCGGCATAAGCGCAGAACCATGAGTCTTGAGCCACTCGTCTTGCAGTCTCTCCATACCCTCTGCCGCAAGTCCAATCACGCTCTGCTCCTTCGCCAGTTGGTATACCTCTGTCCAGTCCACATCATCTGGTAGCAGGTTGTCTGCATGCTCCATACGCCCAAACAGCCCTGCCCTGACCAACAGGAAGAAAGCCTCTATAATATTGTTCTGTCTCATTCCTTGATTCATCGTAACCTTACCTTCGCATTCTGTTTCCCTCGCAAGAAGATATTTAGACCTTCCGTTAGAAACATCATACTATAAATTTTTTGCATTTTAGGGTGTCAGGGTGACAGAATGCCGATATACAGGGCATCTGCACCCTTTTTTGAGGGTGACAAGGGTGACAGGAGGGTGACAGGTCGTAGTACCGTATGCCCCCCCCTGTATGGTTGTTATGTTTAGTCCGTGCGAAACCATCTTGAACTATCCATTTTAAAGATGACTGAAGGCGGAATACGGTTAAATTCTCGAGAGAATTTGACGGTTTACTCCGCTCAAAGCACTGCTTAATATGGTATTTAGTGCCAAATTCTCTAGAGAATTTGACCTTCCTCCTGTCACCCTCCTGTCACCCTTGTCACCCTTAAAAAAGGGTGCAAACGCCCTATACATCGCTGTTCTGTCATCCTGACACCCTATTTTCAAAAAAATCCTATACAAAAGAAAAGGAAGGGTGACGCATCACTGAAGTCAGAATTATAGCAGCCCTTTCCCAAATGAATTTCACCATATTTTGCTGGCAGATCCATTGCTTTCACTCGTTTGCCCACCTTGCAGCCCATAAAACATTAATCTATGAACTTTGAACTTCTCTCACCACGCGGGCTGGTACGCCAGTGGCTATCGTCCAAGCTGGCACATCCTTGGTGACAAGGGCACAACTGCCAATGACGGCACCCTCACCGATGGTAACTCCTGGTAGGATTGTCACGTTCAAGCCAATAAAGCTACCTTTTCCCAAATGGATGTCGCCATATTTAACAGGCTGATTAGTTGCCCTCATTCCAATATGGTAATTCTTCATGTCGTGTATATGGCACAACAGCGTTACACCGTTTGCAATAAGTACGTCGTCTTCTACAGTTATCCGCTCCGCATTACCAAAATCAAGCCTCACCTGATGGCCTATATGAACATTCCTACCTACTTTACAGCCCAATACTCTCCAGATGGCAGGCCTCAAGTTTTTCTTATAAAGAAATTCAAAAATATATGCTTTGAAGGCAAAGTTAAAAATAAAGCGTCGCCACAGTGTGCTAAACGAGAATAATATCAAAGAGAAAGGATTGATTCTCCCATGACGTTCTTCATCGTTAATCAGCCTTAACTTCTTCAGTAAGCGAAATGTCAATGATGCCTTTTTATTCTCATTCATTGCTCAAATATAGTTTTAAAGTCTCTCTTGCATTATTCTCCCAAGAGAATTTACTCAACTGGCTTTCAAGTTTTTGCTTTTTCTCTTGAATGGCGGCTTCATCGTTAAGTGCTGCGGCAATCACCCTACTCATGTCGTTCACATCGAAGGGATTGAAATAGAACGCGCAGTCGCCGCAAACCTCCGGAACTGATGATACATTGCCAACAGCCGAAACCGTACCCAGACTGGCTGCCTCTAAAGGTGGAAAGCCGAAGCCTTCATAATAGGATGGATAAACGAACAAGGTTGCATGATGAGAGAGCCAAAGCATCATCTCAGTCGGAACGTAGTCCAAATAAACTACGTCGGGGGTCGCGGCAATGGCCTTCAGAACGGGAGCAGGATTCACATACTGAACACCGGCCAAAACCAAACGCACATCATCAAAACCGCCTTGTGCCTTCATGGCCGCAAATGCTTTGATGAGGCGTAAATGGTTTTTGCGAGGCTCTATCTGACTTAAGCAGAACAGGAATCTGCCTTCCTTCAAGTATGCGTATTCTTGCGGGAGATTGTAATCCTTAATCCTATCGACAGAGAAGAACGAACGATTGATGGCCTCATGGACAACGGTCACCTTGTCAGGCCGTACGCCGCAGGTGTCAATCATCTCGTCTTTTGTAAACTGTGAGATAGCTATAATGCGGTCTACCCTGGCTATCGACTCCTTCACGGCCCGTTTCAGGAACTGATACCTAAGGAAAGAGTAAGTCTCTGGATAGCGGTAGAGCCGTAGGTCGTGAACCGTCATCAACAGTCGGGCATGCTTCATTTTGGGGGCATGGAAGAAGGGTGAGTGGAATACGTCGAATTGCTCGATTTCTTCCTCCTTGCTCCAGAAACTTTGTGCAAACAGACTACGACAAATCTTCGACACCAGACTCCTATGATAGGGAATTGGTTTCAGCTTAAACCTGGTAGGAAGAACGGTCTTACTATACTCATACTGGTCCTCTAATACATAGAGCACATAGTCGTTGTCATGGTCAATCTTCGCCAAATGATTGGTCAACTGAATGATGTATTCCTTTATTCCGCCACCGCCTTTAGCATAGCAGAATTGGCAGTTTATTGCTATCTTCATAATTGTTTACTATTTTTTACCTAATACGTATTTTCTAATGTACTTGCTATTGGAGAGGAATTTAATGAATACCAAGCAAAGGCCTGTTATCGCTACAGTATAGAGCAATGACAAAAGATGTACTGTCACCATGTTGAGCTCTGCGAACCACTCTGGCCGGGGCTGGAATTGGGGCAGGAAGAAATATTCTATCAAGTAGATGGCTAATGAGTTCTGCCCGATTAAGTTAATCAGTGAGTTTACCCTAGTCTGAGTCTGAAAACTATTCTCATGACAGACAAAGAACGAGACAATGGCAAAGGTGGCGAAGTATCGCAGGCCTACGTCGCGTAGGAAATGGTGTAGAACTGGGTTCATGTCGTAGGTCAATAGAAACAGCACCAAAAAGTACAACACGAGAAGTGCTGTTTTCACAATCTCGTCGTGCATCAGTGACTCATATTTCGGGCGGTATTTCATTGCTAATGTTCCTACGACAAAGAACTGGAAGAACTTGGTGACTCGCCGCAAATCAAAAATAGCAGGTCCGAAGTCCTTGTCGATAGCCAACATTCCGATGCCCGCTACAGAAAGAGCCAACAGCACGCCAATTCTCCATTTTTCGTTCTTGATGACCAGCGTAATCAGATAATAAACAAGGAAACACTCAAACAAAACAATTGTAAACCAATAGCCATGCATACCTCCTGTAATAAAACTGAAGAGATTTTTTTGATTCATCAGATCCGTTCCGACACGGAACACCAGTGCGGGTATGATGAGGAACACAAATTTCTTACGGATGTTGTCCCAAGCATCCTTGATGCTCATGCTTTGCTTATAAGCCAAGAAACCGCTTACAAAGAAAAACAAAGGCATCACAGGTGCATATAACATCTGCGATGCTAAGTTCTCGTATGGTTTGAATCCGTTTACGGCCATTATATGAAGGTCTATGACCAGCAGTATAGCCAGACATTTCAGAGCATCAAGATAAGCAATTCTTTTCTTTTCCATTTCTAACTTATTTATTTGTGCCCTAAAGCATATTTCCTGATGTATTTGCTATTAGAAAGAAACTTAATGAATATCAGGCATAAACCTGTTATTGCTATGGTATAGAGTATTGATACAAGGTGAACGGTCACCATGTTAAGCCCAGCGAACCACTCTGGTATGGGACGGAAATGAGGCAGGAAAAAATAATGTATTAAGTAGATGGGTAATGAGTTCTGTCCTATGCAGTTAATGATAGAGTTAACTTTTGATTCCTGCTGAAAATAGTCAGTATGGCAGGCAAAGAATGATATAACAGCAAAAGTTCCCAAATAGCGTAATACCACATCTCGCATGAAGTGATGTAATGCGATAGGGTTAATGTCATAACTTGTGAGAAACAACACAATGAAAAACAAAAGTAACACAGTAGCCTTTACAATTTCGTTATTTATCATCAATTCATATTTGGGCTTAAATTTCATGGCCAATGTTCCCAACACAAAGAACTGGAAATATTTGGTGAGCCGTCGAAGGTCGAAAATCGCAGGCCCGAAGTCCTTGTCAATAGCAAGAATTCCGATACCCGCCATCGAAAGGATCAACAGCACGCCAATCCTCCACTTCTCGTTTATAATGGCCAATGTAATCAGATAGTAAACAAGAAAACATTCAAACAGAACCACTGTGAACCAATAATCACTCATACCGTCGGTCAAGAAATGGAGTGGTGCATAGTGTTTCATTAGGTCCATACAGAGCCGGAACACG
>Ga0310696_10006573_pt1 | contig 13770 bp, 9 predicted proteins | sample AusTroGonzalo_MG_4_FD_203885 | JGI IMG/M metagenome (GOLD analysis project Ga0310696, IMG submission 203885) | Bovine rumen microbial communities from tropical cattle in Woodstock, Queensland, Australia - Gonzalo_02 (v2) (version 2) | ecosystem: Host-associated > Mammals > Digestive system >... | reverse complement strand
GTTGCTGATGGCACTTTCGCAGGCTACTGCGGACAATAAGACAATTGACATCAGCGGTGACAACACGGACAAGACTGCCAAGTCGTACGCTACGGCTCTCACCATTAATGAGGGCGATACCGTCAACGTTATGATGGCGCGTTACGCCTACTTTAGCTCGACAATTTCTGGTACTGGCGTGCTGAACCTCTATGCTGGCGGTGAGCGTGGCTATCTCGGTAATTCAGACAAGAAGTGGAACGAGTGGGGCAACTACACGGGCGATGTGCACATGTGGCCTTACAAGGAGAATGCCCCATCGGCAAGTTCCTATAACATTGTTCTGATGCACGGCGGCAAGGCGTTCTCACCCGAGAACATTGAGCTGAACAAGGTGAACCGTAGCATGGAGAACAATCGTGTGACGCTGCATGCGGGAACTACGTTGTGTACCGAAGCAAATACGGCAGGTTCTGGTTTCCGTATCGGTCATCTTGATACAGAGGCAGGTTCTACACTGTCGGGTTATATGAAGAATTCGCGCTCGGCTTTCTATATGCTCGGCTATATGAATACCGATGCTACGCTGGCTGGTACGATTGCTCCATCGGGCTATCGCGATGACACACAGTTGGGTATCATTAAAGAAGGTACGGGTACATTAACTTTTACTGGCAACGACAACTATCTGAGCGGTGCGCTGCGCGTGTTGGAAGGTCGCGTCATGGTGATGAACGACCGTGAGGCTGCCGAGAGCGGTAAGCTTCGTGGTGCCTTGGGTGCCAAGCCCGATAACAAGGAGGCCATCGCCTTCGTATTAGGCAAGGGAATCCTTGGCGGTACGGGTAGCATTGGTGGTACGGTGGATAACTACGGTACTATTGAACCAGGTGTCAATGGCATCGGCATTCTGACGCTGAAGAACTATGCAGCATCGAAGGATGCCAACCTATTCGTTCATCCTAAATCGAAGTTGCGTATCGAGGTTGGCTCTACGACGAGTTTCGATCAGTTGACTGTTGACGGACAGGTGAAGTATAACAACACGACTGAGGACTTTACTTCGAGCGAAGCTATGCCTTTGGTCGAGGTGGTTCTGACGGACGGCGCCAATGTGAAGGTTGGCGACGAGTTCCCCATAATGACTGTCAAGAGCAAGTCTGCTGGTGACTGGCATTTCGATGTGAAGGCTTCTAAGTACACATGGGAAGTCGTGGAGCGTGAGGAGAACGGCAAAGTGGTCTTTGTGCTGCGTCTCGTATCGCTTGAAAATATGAGCAACAACGACGATCCTGACAATCCTGATAACCCAGAAAGTACGATGGGCGCTTTCTACGACGACGGTATTGATGATGCTACCGACAAGAAATCGCTTAAGTATTATGCCAACCAGAACGGTAAGTATATTGGTACGGCAATCTCGCTGTATAAGAACGACCTGACAGATTCCAGCCTGCCAGAGACGGAGGCTGTCGGCTTCCAATTCAATATGCTGGTGGCCGAGAACGAAATGAAGCCTGAGGCCTTTGGTGGCAAGAACGGAAAATTCGTCTTCACTACCGCCAACAAACTGGTGAGCTTCGCCAATCGTAAGAAAATGGTTATGCGTGGTCACTGTCTGGTGTGGAACCAGCAGTCTCCCGATTGGATTTCGTCCGATGGCGGTAAGACCAACGACAAGAACTGGACCCGTCAAGAGGCGCTGGATATCATGAAGAGTCATATCACCAACGTGATGCAGCAGTATAAGGGCAAGGTGCGCGAGTGGGACGTGGTGAACGAGTGCCTGGACGACAACCAGAGTGCTGTACGCACCAATCCTGACGCTTACGAACTGAAGAAGAACTGCGTGTGGCAGCAGGCCATCGGTGACGACTATGTCGACTCTGCCTTCGTCTATGCCCACCAAGCTGATCCCGATGCTATCCTCTATCTGAACGACTACGGCGTAGAGTTCCAGGGCAAGGCTAAGTCTGCCGCTTTCTACAATCTGGCTGTTCGTATGAAGAATGCTGGTATTCCCATCCATGGTGTAGGCTTGCAGTGCCACTTCTCGATTGGCGATGTGGACAGCGTGAAGTTCGACAATACCATCCGTCGCTTTGAGGAAGCCGGTTTGCTGTGTATCATCACCGAGCTTGATATGGGTATTCCTGATACCTCCGAGAAGAACTTACTGGAGCAGGCTCGCAACTATCGCGTCATTACTGATATCATGCTGAACCACGACAACTGTCCGAGCATGGTTATCTGGGGCCTGAAGGATAACAACAGCTGGCGTGAGAGTTCCAGTCCATTGCTGTTCACCGCACAGTTGGACAAGAAACCTGCTTACTATGCCGTACGCTCAGCTTTGCGTCACCGCTATCTGGTAAAACAGGCGGACGGTATTCGTCCTGCCATCAGCACGAAAACGACGACTAACGGAATCAGATACAACTTGTCTGGCCAGAAGGTTAATGCCGACTATAAGGGCATAGTCATTGTAGATGGTAAGAAGGTACTGAATCGATAGTTCAGCATCTTCAAATAACGACATAAAGTGAGGATGTGCCTATTTTGACACATCCTCATTTTCTATTCACATTTCTTACATCTTTCATCAATCATCTTAATGCTTTTTAATGTTGTTTGTAAATCTAGGACTTGTCGCTGATAAATCTAGGATTTGTGGCCTTTAAATCTAGGATTTCCTTTGACAATGCAAAAGTACAACATCTGGGGAGGGCGCTGTCCGACTTTGTCCGACTCTCGCGAAATAAAAGGCATTTTTTAGTAAAATGGTTCGCTGTCGGCTGACTGCCGCTGCTGTCACATAGGCCGATTGTCGCGTGGACGGTCGTGCCCCAGTTCGCGCCTCAGGGCCTTAAACGTATCTGTAAAAATCTCACTTAGCTTCATACTCTTCACTCTTCACTTCCCTGGAGAAGCCCGCCCCCTATATTGGAGTTCCCCTTATAGGGGAACGGAAATATAAGGGGGAGGTGGGGCTTCAGAAGGGGGCGGCAGGTAGGGTATCCTGCTGTTGCCGCTCACTTCGAGATGCAGCCTATCTTCGAGACATCTGTCTCAAAGATAATGGAAATTTTTCACGCATTCAAAACTTTTGCAGATTATTTACGGACTCATAACGATTTTTGAATTTAATAAATATGTATATTTTGTCAAAGTTTGACTTCAGGAACCACGTAACCGTCAAGCAGGTTTACTATTCGCTGGGCGTAGCCGGCATCGCGCTCAGAATGGGTTACCATGAGAACGGTGGTACCTTCCTGGTTTAGCTGGGTAAGCAGTTGCATTACTTCCAATCCGTTCTTCGAGTCGAGGTTACCCGTTGGCTCGTCAGCGAGGATGAGTTTAGGATTCATCACCACGGCACGAGCAATGGCTACGCGCTGCTGCTGACCACCAGAGAGTTGCTGGGGGAAGTGGTGGGCACGATGTGAAATGGCCATACGCCGCAACACTTCTTCTACTCGTTGCTTGCGTTCTTTCTTTGGCACGCCAAGATAGGTCAAAGGCAACTCTACATTTTCCTCTACATTGAGTTCATCAATCAGGTTGAAACTTTGGAACACAAAGCCTATCTGTCCCTTGCGGACTTTTGTGCGTTGGCTCTCCTTCAGGTTGCCCACGTCCTCACCGTCGAGCCAATACTTACCACTTGTAGGATTGTCGAGCAGGCCCAGGATGTTGAGCAATGTTGATTTACCACAGCCCGAAGGCCCCATGATGGCCACGAACTCACCTTTCTTCACTTCGAGCGACACACCGCCCAATGCTACGGTTTCCACCTCTTCCGTGCGGAACACCTTCTGAATGTTTTCTAACTTAATCATATTCTATTCTGTTTTGATGTTGTTTATCGGATTCTCATTGGCAGCCAACCAGCTTTGGGCGAATACAGCCAGCAGAGAGACGACGAGGCAGAAACAGCCTGCGGCAATGGGTATCCAGGGCGAGAGGCTGATACGGTAGCTGTACTGCGTGAGCCAGTCGCCACCTAATTTATATATAATAGGTGCAGCCACGACGAAGGCAACGGCCACGTAGACCACGAACTGACGGAGCAGGCGACGGAGCACCTTGCCGTTAGAAGAGCCAAACACCTTGCGGACGGCCACCTCCTTGCGCCGCTGCTGGATGTAATAGGTGGACATGGCCAGCAACCCGAGCATCGACACGATGAGTGCCACCACGGCAAAGACCGTCAGCAGACGCATGATGCGTATCTGGCTCACAAACATCTGCCGCAGCAGGTCGTCGCTGTCCTGACAGCAGTCGGTATCCATCGGCATTTCGAAGATGCGCTCATAGCTATCCCTGATCTGCGCCACAGCCTGCTGCTTACTGCCACGATACTTCACCAGCATTTCGAAGCCATATTCCTGAGGCTCCTCCGTGACAACGATGTTCTCTCCCCTGGGTGAGAGAATATTACCTAAGCGGAAGTCGTCGATGATGCCGTCTATTTGCAGCTGTTCGCCGTTGAACTTCATGCTGCGGGCATCGGCAGGCAAGTCTTCTGCTGCCAGACAGCTGCGCGTGACGAAGTTGCGCTCGCCGTCCTTGCCAGTAGTGCCATAATCGGTCAGGACGGGAATGCCGAGCATTTTCAGCCATCCGGGACTGTTCCAGAAAGTCTGGAACGAAACAACCTTCTCTCCTATATGGTTTGTGGAGTTGCTGCCGCCCGTAAACGGACTGCCCAAGCCTAAAGTGGCCGTTTCCACACACGACATCTTTTGTACCTCGCCATACAGCAGACTGAATTTCTTCATCATGCCCCATTCTGGAGCACGCACGATGAGCAGTCGCTCCGTGTTCCATCCCAACGGTGCGTTGATAAGATGGCGCACCTGCAGCCACATCGTCAGCGTTACGCCGATGACTGCTATCGTACACACATGCTGCACAATGATGAACAGCCGCGAGAAGTACATCTTTGAACGGCGGCGGAACGTGCCGCGCACCACCTCGATGGGATGTGCCGACGAAATGACAATGGCTGGTGCCAAGCCGGCAGCAATGCCTAATAGCAGGGTGAAGCCGACGATGGCCGAGAGTGCCTGCGGGCGCAATAGGTCGGCAGTTTGTATGATGTCGATGTCGCCACTGGCTATATTGCCCTCCCACGAACTGACGCTGTGGTTATTCACCAGCCAGTTGACGTATGGCTCGGCTATATGTACCAATAGCAACGCTATCAGAAGCGACAGCAGACAGAGCACGACGCTCTCGCCGATGAGCCTCGTAATGACGGCGCTGCGCTGCGACCCCAGCAGCCGGCGCATGGCCATCTCGCGCATGCGGAAGGTGCTCTGAGCCATCGTCAGGTTCACGTAGTTCATAACAGCGAAGAGCAGGATGACCAGTCCGGACAGTGTGAGCAGCCACGACAGTTTGTGGTCACCCTTGCTGGTGCCGTCGCCGTCCCGTTTCAGGAAGTACATCTCCTTCAGCGGGTGCAGTTGCAGTCGGCTGGGAAATGCCGATTCTTTCTTGAACAGCCAGATGCGCTCAGAAAGGAAGTCGTTGATAGCGTCCTCCTTCTGGCGCAGGTCGCACCCATCGCGGGCCAGCAGATAAACGCGGCACTGGCCGTAGCTGTTCATGGTCTCGTCCTTGAAGCGACCGCCGTTGTGGGTTAGCACGTCGGCCATGTCGGTACTCACCAGCACGTCACATTTCCTCATGTAGGTGTGGTTCAACTGAGGCATCACACCCGTCACCACAAACTTTAGCGAGTCGTTCAACGTGACCGTCTTGCCCATCGGGTCGCTGTTGCCGAAGAGCAGGCGGGCCGTCTCCTCGCTCAGGACGATGGCGTTCGACTGCTTCAGCGCATGACGGCGGTTGCCCAATGTCAAGGGGAAGTCGAACAACTGGAAGAACGTGGAGTCGGCAGCCATCATCTGCACCATCTTCTTCTCCTGATTGCCAATAGTGAGTTCGGCATCGTGGTTCAGCACGGCACACGAGCTCTCTACCTCAGGGAAATGGCTGCGTAGCAGCCCCTGCATGCACCAGTGGCAGTATTCGCCCACTTCGCCCTGACTTTCTGTGCAGATGCTGTAGATACGGTCGGCCTTGGTGTGCCACTTGTCGCGTCCGAACTCCATCTGTGCATAGAGTGCAATGATGATGACGAAGGCCAAGGATATGCTCAGCCCCACGACATTTACCGCTGTGTAGAGTTTGTTGCGTGACAGGAATTTCAAATAACTGTTCATATCACTCGTTTTTGATGTTGTTTACAGGATTTTCTGTTGCTGCGCGCCAACTTTGGAAGGCAGCGGTGAGGACATTGACCGTGAGGACAATGAGCAGTGCCAGGATGAGTGGCAAGTACTGCATCTTGATGTGGAGACCTGAGATGCTGCCTACCATCGGTGCTAACCAGCAAGACAGAGGGATAGCGATAAGAGCGGCAATGAGCGATTGGATAACCACCGTGCGGAGCAGGCGCCGGGTGATGCTGCTGATTTCAGCACCGAAGACACGGCGGACAGCAATCTCGCGCCGACGCTGACCTACGAAGTAACTGTTCATGGCCATCGAACCAAGTATGGCAATCAACAAGGCAACCACAGTAAAGACCGTCAGCACGCTGAGGAACCGCTCGTAGTCTTTGTACCATTCTTTGTGTTTCTGGTTGAGTAAGTGGATTTCTGGAGCTTCAGAGCCAGTCAGTTCTTTCAGCTGACCGGACATAGCATCTTCCACCTTCTTGTGATCACCATGATATTTTACTAGAGCCTGGCGAGGTCTTCCGTAGTTGTTGCTCACATAATTGTTGGCATTGTCGTGGAATTCATTTGTCTTTAGGAATAAGAAAGGTGTGGGATGCTCCTCTTCTTTCATTACATTCTGATAGACCATATCGGGATAAACGGCTCCTACTTCTAAGTTTACCGTTTCATTAGCCGTTACTATCTTCCTTTCATCATCGCGCTTACCGAATTGTCGCAGTAGTTGGTGATTCACGCCCACGCCCTTGTCCGTATAGGTTCTCTCTGGGTGGATATTCAGGATGTTGTAGAAGCAACTGTCGCCTATCAGATATCGCATGCTGACCACTGTTCCGTCATCGGCGGTGGTCGTATTATTCTCCAGTCCCTCAACGGGAGTGCCATAGCCGTAGCCAACTGCCTCTACCTCTGGAATTGCGAGCAATTTGCTGCGGAATGTCTGCCGCTGACTTTCGCTGAGGTTATTAATGCCCCAAGTCTCAAGGATGTTTTCCACGTCATATCCCAGTGGCTGGTTCATCCTTTCGCGAATGCCGCTGCTGAGCAGGAGAGTTACAGTTAGCATAACGATAGCAAAGATGGCCTGTATCACCATCAGCACATGACTCCAGCGCTGACGCACACGGCGACGGAAAGTGCCGCGTACTATGTCGATAGGCTGATAGCCGCTGAGTATCGTGGCTGGTGCGAAACCTGCCATTGAGCCTACGAGGATGATGCCGAGCAGGAAAGCAATAATAGTAATAACGCCTGTATCCTTCAGCAAATTCAATGGACAGTTAGCCATTTCCATCGCCTTGTCTTGCAGAGAAAGTGCCATCAGATAGGCAATGACGAAAGCCATCGCAGTAAAGAGGATACTTTCGCCTATCAGTTTTGCAAAAACTTGCAGGCGAGACAGACCCAACAAGCGTCGTGTGGCCATTTCCTTCGAACGCTCTGTGGTGAGCGACACGCTCAGGTTCACATAGTTGAAGATGGCGAACACCAGTACAAGCAGGGCAATCACCACATAGAGATGAGTCATATCGCGACTGCCGTGGTTGAGGTTGTCGCCCTCAAACGAACATTCCTTCGCATCGTAATAGAGGGTAGAGAGGGGAGTGAGCGTCAGTTCCTTCACGGCCTCCATCCGGTAGATCCAGAAGAAGGTCTTCAGATAGTCGCGCATATCACTGATTTTACTACGCAGGTCACACCCTTCACGCTGCATCAGAAACAGTACGCAACTGGCAGCATTATTCATGGTCTCAACGTAAGCCGAGGCATGAAGTTGGCGCAGATTCTCCAGATTAACCACACATTCGTATGTGTCAGGGATGACGGAACGGTCGAAATCGTCCATCACGCCGCTGACGGTATAGGTAATGCGTTCTCCTGCATCCCCAGCACCGTCCAAGACAACCTCTTTGCCTACAGCATCACCGTCAGGCCAGTAGCGCTGGGCAAACTTCTTGCTGACCACCATCTGATTTGGAGCGCTGAGCACTTTCTTCTTATCACCCGTGAGTAACTGGTAGTCGAAGAATTCAAAGAAGTTGGGGGCTGTGAGCAGCGTCTTTGTCTTCGCCTCCTGCCCTTTGATGGTAAATGTCATCTCCATACCCGACGCGGAACACCAGTCTTCTATCTCAGGGAAACGGTCTTGCAGTTTCTGACCCACACGGAAGTGTGACATCATAAACTCTTCATTACCTACTACGAAGATACGGTCGCCTCGTGTCTGGTAGTTTTCTACCGTTGTCTGGCGATAGATAAGGTCGCCCAGCAACAGCAGGAATGCCATCGATAGGCACAGCCCTACGATATTGATAATGGTAAACAGCCTGTGACGACTCAGGAATTTCAGATAACTCTTCATATTGTTATTGTCTATTTGATTACTAACACTTCATTGTCTTTGAATGCCTCGTAGCCGCTGGTGACGACGCGCTCGCCTGGCTCCAAACCTTCGAGGACTTCGTAATACTGCGGGTTCTGACGGCCTATGCGGATGTTGCGGCGATAGGCTTTCGAGCCGCTCTTATCGAGGACGAAGATCCATTGTCCGCCGGTGGTTTGGAAGAACGTGCCGCGAGGGATGAGGACGGCCTGCTCTGGCTGTCCCAGTTCGAGGTCGATGTAGTAGGTCTGGCCTGTGCGGATGTTCTCAGGACGCTCGCCTCGAAAGATGAAGTCGCAACGGAACTTGCCTTCACGGACTTCTGGATAGACCTTGCGGACTTGCAACTGGTATTGCTTATCGCCACGAGTAAATGTAGCCGTCAAGCCTTGACGAACTCGATCGATGTAGTGTTCGTCTATCTGTGCTTGCACCTTATAGTCAGAGAGGTCGTTCAACTGACCAATCTTCTGCCCGGGGCTGATGCTCTGACCCAGTTCAACATCTAACAGGCCTAACTCGCCATCGATGTTAGCCCGTACTTCGAGCTTGTCCTTGCGCTGACGGACGAGCACCACGTTCTTTCGCATGTTGTCGAGGTTATCTTCCATCTGGTCCATCTGAACTGTGCGATAGATGCTGTCCTGCTTCAGGCGCTTCGATACTAACGAACGTTTCTTGGCAGAGAGCTGATAGTCTTCCTGCGACTGGATATAGTCTTCACGACTAATGAGTTCCTCCTGATAGAGTCGTTTGTTCTGCTCGAATGTGCGCTGTTTGCGCTGCGTGTCCATATCCAGTTGAGCCTGCTCCGTCTGGTTGTTCAGTCGGTCTTGCTGCATCGCTACTTGGGTGTTTCTCAACAGGTTCTGTTTCTCGGCCAGTTCAGCCTCCGCATTCAGTATCTGCAGGTCGAGATTCGAATTGCTCAGACGCACAATCACATCGCCCTTCTTGACGTGCGTCCCCTCTTCGACCACCTTCTCCATCACGATACCGCCTTCCTCTGGCGAGATCTGCACCACCTGGATGGGTAGCACTTGTCCGTTGGTGCGTACATAGTCCTTGAACTCAGCCTTCGTCACCTCACTTACCGTCAAATCATCGGCATTGACTTTTAGCGTGGAGGCATGATTGCCAAACACCAGCCAACAGATAATCAGTACCAACAGGACTGCACCTGTCACGTATGGCCAAAATTTTATCAGCCTCTGAGTTTTTGTTTTTTCGATTATTCTGTCCATATCGTTTCCCCGTTATAATATCTTACTAATTGTTCCTTGACCATCTTCATCAGTTGGCATTGCAGCAGGATGGCTTTTGAGTTCAATAGTTGTGATAAAGTAGTGCGCAAGTCAATTGCCGTACCAAGTCCTTCTTCGAACTGGCGACGCGTCAATTGATATGCCAGACTATCGGCCTCAACTTTACGAATCATCTGCTCCGTCTGTTGCTGATAGCCTTGCCAATCCTGCCAGGCCTCGCGACTCAGCTTCTCCAGTTCTGCCTGCTTCTGTTCGAAATTTTCACGGGCTATCTGATAATTGTTCTTTGCACGGCGGATGTTGGTGATGGTCTGCAGTCGATTGAACAAAGGGATGCTCAATGTTGCACCTACAAACTCACCCATATTGTTCTTAAGTTGATTATTGAAAGACTGTCCAACATCGGAATGAAGGGTATGATAGTAAGTGGTATTCAGGCCCGCACTCAACGAGAGAGAGGGTAACAATGAAGCACGGGCCTGATGCCACTCGTGTTTGGAAGCCTGCATCTGATAGCGCGATACCAATAGCTCTGGATGTTCCTGAGTAAGCCCTATTCCGAAGGCTACGGACTCGGAGTTTGATGCCGACGGACTTTGAGTTTGCTCCTTACGGACTTCCAGCGAAAGCGTATCTGCGATGGGGAAAGCCATCGTCTTCTTCAATTCCAGCAGGGCAGAAGCTAGGAGATTCTGCTGACGTATCAGTTCGTAGTCGGCTTCTGCCTGTTGTGATTCCACCTGTGCCACATCTGCCTGGCTCTTGCGTCCTACCTCTTCCATTACACGAGTTTGGCGAAGTAAGAGTTTTGTCTCTTCCACTTTTTCCTCAGCCATTTTGACCATGCCTTCGTAATAGGCAACGTTGGTGAAGGCTTGCAGGACATTGAGAGCCGTCTGGTTCTGCTGCTGACGTAGCGCCGATTGTCCCATAAAAACACTGGCTTTGGCTGCCTTTAGCGCATGCAGACGGTTGAAACCATCAAACACAGGCAGCGAAGCACTCAAAGCGTAGCTGTTATAAAAGGTTGTCACGTCCGTATAGCCATTCGTCTCAGGGTCGATAGCACGTCCGTAGTTGTATTGTGCTCCAATGCCTGCATTCACTTCAGGTAAGAAACTGCCAATGGCTCCAGTCCGACCAGCCTTGTAGTTGTCGAGTTCTAATTCTGCCCGCTTTACCTCGTGGTTGTGCTCCACAGCGTATTGCATACATTGTTGCATCGTCCATGCATTCTGAGCATGGGCTGAAACGCTTGCGAGCGTCATGATTGCTATCAACGTTTTTCTCATCTTTTGCAAATTTGTACTGCAAAATTAAAGCTTTTGCTTCTTTGCTCCAAGGTTTTTAACATATCCAGAGGCAGATTGTCTAATAATTAGACAGTCTTCCGTATGATTTTTAGACAGATTCTTCGTACCTTTGCACACGATGAACAAATATGGCACAATATTAGTGGTTGATGACAACCCATCCATTTTGACGGCGATGCGCTATCTTTTGGATAGTGTCTTCGAACGTATATTGACGCTGAACCAGCCTGACGACATCCTGAAAACGATGGCGCAGGAGGAGATTGACATCGTGCTATTGGACATGAACTTCACTCTTGGCGTGAACAGCGGACAGGAGGGACTATTTTGGCTTCGCACCATCCGAAAGCAGCACCCTCAGACACCCGTAGTTCTGCTGACGGCCTACGCTGATGTGTCGTTAGCGGTGAGAGGATTGAAGAGCGGAGCCGCTGATTTCATCACCAAGCCGTGGGACAATGATGAACTCGTTCGTAAATTGAAAGACGTGCTGGAAATGCAGAGCGAGATAGTGACGCTCGACGAAATGGAGAAAGACCATATCCGTCGTACTATCGACCGCTGTCACGGCAATCTCTCGCAGGCAGCAGAACTATTAGGCATCACCCGTCAGACACTCTATAACAAGATGAAACGCCTATGATATGGCTATGTATTATAATAGGTGTATTTCTCGTTGCGACCATCGTCTGGCTTGTCCGTCGACAACGATCCCTGAAGCTTCGTGCTCACCTGATGCAAGAGGCTATCCGCAATCGCGACTTCACCTTCCGGCTACCAACTGACGGCTTGTTGCCAGGAGAGCGAGCCATGCAGCAGACACTAAACCAACTGGGAGAAACCATCCGTCAGCAGGTGAACCAGAACGAGGTGGAATCATGGGAACGGCTTACCCGTGTGCTGACCCATGAGATGATGAACGCCACAGCTCCCATTACCAGTATCAGTCAGTCGATGCTTGGACGTGACGATGTGAAAGGCACACCACTTGAACCAGGCATTCAGGCTATCTACGACACCAGCCGCCATCTGAGCGAGTTCGTCAAGAACTATCGCAAGATGTCAGAACTGGAAAAGCCCGTCTTGGCTGATGTCTCACTTCGTCCACTGCTTGATGATGTCATCAAGACCTACCCAGAACTGACGTGGGAGGTAAGCATCCTGGGAGACATCACCGTCCGTGCAGATGCAGGCATGCTGCGCCAAGTGCTAATGAACCTTGCCAAGAATGCAGCAGAAGCCGAAGCCCAAAAGATGGTGATTACCCAGATAGAAGATACAACTTCTAATCAACAGTTACAGCTTTACATCGGCAATGATGGCCTTCCCATTCCTGCAGAGAACCGCCCATCGCTCTTTGTTCCCTTCTTTACGACAAAGCGTAGCGGCAGCGGTATAGGTCTTTCTATAAGCCGTCGCATGATGATTCAGCAAGGAGGCATGCTCGATCTTACAGAAAAGCAATTTCCTGGATGTTGTGCAGGTTTCGTTATCACCTTTGCAATGTAACATAGTTGTCATGTGCACAGCCAAACTGTTATTGCTGAATTTCTGTTCCATAGTGCTATAAATATGTGGGTGCAAAGGTATGAGATCGTTTTTTCTTCTTCATCCTCTACGAAATGGGTATGGACGACAAGGCTGTGCGCCGCATTATGGGCATCACCCAAGAGGCCATCCGCTCAACAAGGTACAGGATTATGAAGAATGGGAAGAAGTAGGGGAGAGATATTACTTTCGTATTTCCTCTAAAATGTCGTCTAATATATAATGGTCACTCATCAACTGCAGGCCGTAGCGGGCATCTGAGAGTTGCCTGGCTGTCTGGGTAGAATAGTACAAATCCAACGCGCGCTCAGCATCTATGTTGAGCGTTTCAGCTAGCATCATGATGATATGGCTTTGTTTGCGCCAAAGTACATTGTCCCTCATGCTTAGTCCTCCTTGGTGATGATGCTTGATTTTTCGAATTTCAAGTAGCCGTCGATTGCTTTCTGGCTGACGAAGCAAATCTGATGATTTACCTTCTTGTAGCGCAGTTGGCCAAGGGCCTGTTCTGCTGTGATGATTCCTTTTTCGTAGTCTTCCACGGTGTCGATGACGTTGTCGTTTGCCACGCCGCCCTCTACGATGTCGTAGTGTTTCCACACAGGTTTACCGCGTCGGCAGGCTACTACATAGTCAAGCCATTCAAGGTTGTATTCCTCGAATATCTTGAAACGTAAGCCATCGGCTTCGGCACGTTCTCTGTCGAACACATACTGACTGACAGTAGGCTGTGCCTTCCTGCCTTTCCTTTCTGCGATGACTTCAGCCCAGTCCGCAGCCTGTTTCTTGAGTTTTGTGACATAGAACCCCTCGCCAAAGTCGAGATTATGCCTTCCTACCTTAGCTAACGGCTGATTGACAGCCATGCCTGAACCGTGATAGAGTTTCATAGGGCTTGATTGTTATTCTTGTTCCCAGTTATTCAGCGTCATAAGGGTATCGTCAACGACCCATTCCAAACTTTGAGTATGGAGCTGGTCATAGTGTCGGAACAGACGCTTGTGGATAAGTCCCTGTGCCTTCAGTCGGTC
>Ga0310696_10006572_pt1 | contig 13771 bp, 16 predicted proteins | sample AusTroGonzalo_MG_4_FD_203885 | JGI IMG/M metagenome (GOLD analysis project Ga0310696, IMG submission 203885) | Bovine rumen microbial communities from tropical cattle in Woodstock, Queensland, Australia - Gonzalo_02 (v2) (version 2) | ecosystem: Host-associated > Mammals > Digestive system >... | reverse complement strand
AGTTACACTCATCCCCGAATATGTTGGAGTAACAGTTATTTCCAAAGGTGTTGGAGTAACAGTAATCCCCGAAGGTGTTGGAGTAACAACCGTAAAAATAGTCACCATCCTCACGGTAGTTACAGAAAACAATATCGTTAAGTTGATACGGATACCCATAAGATGTTCCATCATCTTCCTCATAACCATAACTTTTTATGACGTTTCCATATGTGTGTGTATAACCACCCTCATTGTTTTCAATGACAAATTGTGAAACGGAAGCGTCGTATTGTGTCGAATTTTCCTGGTCATACAAGTTGAAAGTGTAAACCCAGGTGTTTGTTCCGTTTTCCTCGTCATAAGCTCCGTCTGTCAGCTTCCTCTTAAACTGTATGTTCTTGAAGTCGTACGGGCAGTCGTTTCCCCACTCGTCAATCAGCCTGTAAATCACACCCTTTCCGTTTGTAGAATCCGCCCAAGCATATTTTGTCGTATCGTTGTTGATGTCGTACCACACTTGCCACTTGGTCAAGTCCGCTCCTGCGGTTGAGAAATAAGTGTCACCTGTATGCAATACAGCCTGCGCCATACAGTCCAGCTTGTTTGTGTCTGTCGCTGTGACCACCAAGTCAAAAGCGTGCGCGTTAACCGCTGTGTATGTGTCGGTTGAAAGACTGTCAGTGCTGTTTGTGGTTGTCACGTAGTCCGTGATTCTGTACTTCTGCCCTTTGACAAGGGTTCCGCCTGAAACCATCGCCGCAAGCTGTGAGTATGTCTTCTCAACATACAACGCGTCACCGCCGTAAGAGTCTCCGGCGAGGAATATCTTTTTGGTTGTGGTATCGAAAGTCACAACACCGCTAGTGTTGTCAGTTGAGCTGTTGTAGCTTTTTTTTCTGAATTTTATACTGGTATTTGTAGACATAGTTTATATGTTCGTTTTTTTCTTACCAATAAATATGTTGATACCAGATTGTTTTTCCAAGAAAAAAATACCTATCCTATTGTGTGTTCCGAAAATTTTTCGTATCTTTGCCGCGTCAAAAAAAAAAACAAAATGTTAGAAAGCGTATATTACATTTTCAACGGTGACTGCCTCGATGTGATGAAAAAAATACCTGACGGCAGTGTGGACTGCGTGATTTGTGACTTACCTTACGGCTCAAGCCATAACAGATGGGATGTCGTAATCCCGTTTAACGAGCTTTGGGAACAGTATCTCCGGATAGGAAAGGAAACAGCGCCATACATACTGTTTGGCCAAGGTATGTTTTATGTTGACCTTGTGAACAGCAACAGGAAGATGTTCAGATACGACCTTGTGTACGACAAGAAACTTGTCACAGGTTTCCTCAACGCGAAAAGGATGCCGCTCAGAAGACACGAGCAGATAGCCGTTTTTTACAGAAAACAGCCCGTCTTCAACCCGCAGTTCACAGAGGGACTGCCGCTGCACGGAAGAGGCTCCAAATACATGGACGAGGAAATGGTCAACAACAACTACAACAGTTTCAAACCTCTGGATGATGTTAGGAAAGGCTCGACACAGAAATACCCGACAAGCCTTCTCGAGTTCAAAAAACCGCATCCTTCCGTGACAAAGCACCCTACGGAGAAATCCATAGAACTTCTGGAATGGCTGGTGAGGTCATACACAAACGCCGGAGACACCGTTTTGGATAACTGCATGGGGGCCGGAAGCACAGGTATCGCCTGTATCAACACTGGAAGGAACTTCATCGGAATCGAGAAAGACACTGGTTATTTCAGAATCGCGGAGGAAAGGCTTGAGGAAGCCGCCGACTCAAAAAACACAAACACGGAAAAAGAGTGACACACAAAAGCAAGACTTTAGCCAAACTGAAAAATTCAATGGAATTAATGTTAAAATACCAATATTATGGAACTTATAGAAAAAGAAGGTGATTTGCTGGAAAGCAATGTGGATGTTATCGCCCATCAGGTGAACTGTTTGGGTGTAATGGGCTCCGGTATAGCCCTTCAGATAAGGAACCGATATCCTGAACTCGTTTATGACAAATATGTGAGCAAGTGCCACAAAGAGGTGGTATCAAGGTTTTTGCTCGGCGAGTGCCAGATATGCGAGATTCCTGGAGAGAACAGATATGTCGCGAACCTGTTCGGACAGGTTGATTTCGGTAGGCAAACCCGAAACACAAGCTACGACGGAATATACGACGCAATGGAGAAACTGAAGTCGTGGTGCACGAAAAACGGAGTGAAGTCCGTCGGTTTCCCATACAAGATGTCATCAGACCGCGGAGGAGCGGACTGGAACGTCATCATGTCCATGATAGAGAGTGTTTTCGGAAACACGGACATCAGAGTCGAAATCTGGAAGTTTAACCCCGAAAAAAATTAAAACATATGCACGCTGAAAACAAAATAGACTGGAACGGCGTTCTAATCAACGCAAGCATAGAGGCCATGCAAGGCATACAGGAGAGCGGTAAGATAGGTTTTGCGGCGGACCTGGTCCCGGAGACACTCGCCGCTTTGTCTGTCAAAATAGGAAAGGCGATGGTGGAAGAGCTTAAAAAAGAGATTTGCGGAAAGGAGGTGTCATGTTAGTGACGGTTTTGGTGTCAATATTCCTCATAATCGTGGCATATTGCATAATAACAATGACTTTCTACAGGGAATTGCCGCAGTTGCACGACAGGGATGAATACAAGGTCTGGAAAGCGGTATACAACGACGACGGCGAGAAAATGTGTTCAGAGCACAATGTGAGGTTCGGAAAGCTGAAACGCTGGACTTTCTCCAATTTCCCAGACTGGTACGCGTTGGAGTATCCGGACGAGACCGTTGCTGTATTCAACAAGTACGGAGGCATTGCTTTCTCGCCGTACTGGCGCAAACACAGCCACAAACTGTATCTTAAACTGAACACCAAAAAAGCGGAAAATGAGTAGTGAAGAAAAAGAAACGGTTCTCACTTTGTCGCCGCAGGCGAAAAAAAGGTCCGAAAGAGTCTTGCATATTGCCGATATATATTCGCGCGAGTGCTATGAAATAGAGAGTGAGAAATACCATAAGATAGAGAATTATTTCATAGGCTGCAACGACTTGTCAGACTATGTCTTTAACGCGATGCTGTTCATTGACAGTCTTGGAGAAGAAACGCTGATGACTTGTGACGATGAGTTTGTGAAAAATTTTGTCAGAAAAAGTTACGGTGTAATGGACGATACACCACTGTTTGACCCGCAAAACTTTTGTCCGAACCAAGTTTAAAGAAAAACTTGTGTGTTTAAAAAACTTTCCGTATCTTTGCAACGTCAAAACAAAACACAAGTAAATAATGAGAGCATACAAAGGATTCATCAGAAGCGAGGACGGCACATTGTCATGCCGCGGTTTCGTCTACGAGCCTGGAAAAACCTACGAACATGAAGGTGAAATTGAGCTTTGCGAGAGCGGTTTCCACGCATGCCACGAGTTGTGGCAGGTATGGACGTATTACCAGAACAACGGGAAAACGGCGTATTACGAGGTCGAATGCGGAGGAGATATAATCGAGAGTGATGACAACACAGGCAAGTTCGTCTGCTCGGAAATCAAGCTCGTGAGAGAAATAGACGTGACTGATGTCGCGAGATTCGATTACGCTGGTAGTTTCTCCGGAGGTTTCGCAGTGGTTAAAGTCAACGGTAAATATAACTTCATAAACACAGAAGGGAAGATATTGTTTGAACAGTGGTATAATGACGCTGGAGGATTTTATTACGGCTTAGCAAAGGTTAGACTCGACGGGAAATATAACTTCATCAACACCGAAGGAAAGATACTGTCAAATCAGTGGTTTGATTACGTATGGAATTTCCACTATGGTTTCGCAGAGGTTAGACTCAACGGGAAATATAATTTTATCAACACAAAAGGTGAGATTGTTTAGAAAAACTCTTGCGTGATTAAGAAACTTTCCGTATCTTTGCGGCGTGAAAGAAAAAACATACATATTATGAAAGCTTACAAAGGTTTCAACAGAAATGAGGACGGCACATTGTCATGCCGCGGTTTCGTCTACGAGCCCGGCAAAACCTACAAGCACGAAGGAAAAATCGAACTTTGCGAGAGCGGTTTCCACGCATGCCATGAGTTGTGGCAGACATGGTCGTTTTACCCGAACAACGGGAAAACGGCGTATTACGAGGTTGAGTGCGGAGGCGATATGATAGAGTCGGAAGACGGTGACGGCAAGTTCGTCTGCTCTGAGATAACACTTTTGAAAGAAATCGGCATGGATGTCGTTGCGAGATTTGACAGGGCGTGTGGATTCTCGGGAGGCTTCGCAATAGTCGAAGTCGACGAGAAGTGTAACTTCATCAACTCCAAAGGCAAACTCATTTCAGAACAATGGTATGATGGTGCAAGGAACTTTTCAGAAGGATTCGCAAGGGTTAAACTCGACGGGAAGTGGAACTTTATCAACGCAGATGGAAAACTGTTGTCGGAGCAGAGGTTTGGTGACGCATGTAGTTTCACCGAAGGTTTCGCAAGGGTTAAACTCGACGGGAAGTGGAACTACATCAACACAGATGGAAAACTGTTGTCTGAGCAGTGGTTCGATGAAGCATATAGTTTCTCCGAAGGTTTCGCAGCGTTTAAACTAGGCGGGAAGTGGAACTTCATCGATACCGGAGGCAAGCTGTTGACAGAACAGTGGTTCGATGACGCATGGTACTTCTGCGAAGGTTTCGCATTGGTCAAGCTCGACAGCAAGTGGAACTTCATCGACACCGGAGGCAAACTGTTGACAGAGCGGTGGTTCGATGAAGCGTGCGGTTTTCAGGAAGGTTTAGCAATAGTTAAACTCGACGGTAAATGTAATATCATCGACGCCGAAGGAAACCCATTGTCAGAGCGGTGGTTTGATGAAGTATGGGGTTTTTCCGAAGGTTTCGCAACGGTTCATGACAACGGAAAGTGGAACTTCGTTGACACAAAAGGCAAGCTGATGTCAAACCAGTGGTTCGATGACGCATGTAGCTTCTGTGAAGGTTTCGCAAAGGTTAAATTATACGGAAAGTGGAACTTTATCAACACCGAATGGAAGCTGTTGACAGAACAGTGGTTCGATGACGCATGGTACTTCTCCGAAGGCTTGGCAAAGGTCAAGCTCGACGGGAAATGGAAATACATTGACAGTAAAGGTGAATTTGTTTAAAAATAATGTTGCGCATTCCAGAAACTTTCCGTATCTTTGCCACGTGAAACAAAAAACATACAAACTATGCCATACAAATCAGAGAAAGCGAGACTTCCAAGGGAGCTAAAAAGAACAGTGAAACTGTCAGAGGACGAGCGTGACGAGATACGCCTAATCAGACGAGTCCATAACCACAGTTACAACGAGTTGGCGAGAGCGTACAATGTCAGCAAACGCCTGATTATCTTTATCTGCAATCCGGACACTGAAACGAAATGCAGGCAAAGGAGAAGGGAGCTCGGAGCCGACGGAAGGTACTACGACAGACAAAAGCACAACGAGTCCATCAAACGCCTTAGGAAGTACAAGAACGAACTGTACAAGGAAGGCGTGATAAGACTCGGCTGAGAAAACAAAAACTTCAAAAAAAATATAGAATTGCAAAGAATACTGTGAAACTTACAAAGGGCGAATTCTGTAGTCTTGTTGAGGATAGAGTTAGAAAAGCTTTGGCCGGAGCGGACAAAAACAATACCGGCGATATTGGGGGAATCGATATTTCAAAGATTGACATCAAGGTGTTGAAACAGGCTTACAGGGATTTGCGTCTCACGCCGGTACCTGTGACTTTTGACGATGACTTGTCATTTCCGGCATATGTAAACGAGGCGTACGGCGATATTCTTTCACCGGATGATGTTGTCAGAAAGATTTCCACAAAATACAAGATTAGCACACAGTTGGTGCAGAAGGTTGAGGCCAACAACAAAATATCCATATACATAATTGTCGCTTTAATCGGCGAAAACGTAGACCTTATCAAAACCGACATGGAAAAGATGGGTTATTTCCTGGGACTTGTGGGAAAAACTTACGTTATAGAAGGAATGAAGTTTGTCAAACTTCAGTTCGAGCCGACAAGCCAGATGCAAAACGACGAGACAGACAATATCAAGTCAATGTATGGCACATTATACCACTGGACGCCTGAATACAATATGGAAAGCGTTTTGTCAAAAGGACTTGTGCCGTCGCATAAAAACAGTTATTTCAACTATCCTCCGAGAACATACCTCATGAGAGAGGATTGCGGCGACAGGGAAATGTTGTCTTTGGGGCAGAAACTATGCCTGTTGAACAGAAACCCGAAAAACAACGGCTCATATGTCCTTTTGGCTGTTGATATCAAAAATGTTGGCGATAACGTGAGATTGTATTACGACTCGAACAGCGCAATCGGAATCTACACAGAACAGACCATACCGAGCGACAAAATACATCAGGTTGACAAAAAACAGTTCTCGACAAAACTAAACCGGAAATAATTTTGAAAAAAAATCGAAAAAATTTGCACGATTCAAAAATTTTTCGTATTTTTGCACCGTCAAACAAAAAGGACAAAAAAGCTCTTTGACATATTGGATTAATTAGAGATAAAGAAGCGGTGTTGGTGTCAATGGCAGCACGCGACCTTCCCAAGGTTGAGGTGTCGGTTCGAGCCCGATACGCCGCTCAGAAGCCCCTGTAGGTTAACGGATAAACCAATTCTCTCCTAAAGAATAAATCCCTGTTCGATTCAGGGTGGGGGTACGAAAAATGTCCAGATTAAGTTGGCTAGCACATTTACCTGGACTAGGTTTGGTATTTCAATAGTAAACAAATGAATTACAATATATTATATTCAAATTTGCTTCATTATAGATAACATATATAACGATACAAAAACGTTATAACAAAATATAAGTTCTTTGACATGAAATGAACAGGAAACCGGACGATAGGCGTGAAAAACCCTATGCGGAATCTCCTAAATTTGGTGAATATCCTTAATGGTTGTACGAAGGAGTGCTATGAAACGAAAAATGGTTAATAGTAGTGCCTGAAAGTCAGTAACCCTGAGATAATATCAAAATCAACGGTTTGACGTAGATGAGCTGTAATTCAGACCATGGCACATTCGTACAGAAACGAAAAATATCGCGCGGCGCGGCAACTAAACCAATGTTACGCAAACTCAAATTTTTTCCGTTCCGTGCGAAAACCGGGCCTGTAACTCAATTGGTTAGAGTAACTGACTCATAATCAGTAAGTTGGGGGTTCAAGTCCCTCCAGGCCCACAAAAAAATAACAATATTATAGCCCTTCTGGAGACACAAGGATTATAAAACCATGTAACAAACATATTATTAACCCAAAACGTTTTTTTTTATGGAGAACAGTGTATTTTTCGATGCGAACGGCATCACCACGACAAGCGCCAACCATATCTCTAATTTGGCAAAAGAGTCGTATATGAGTATAGAAAAAGAGCTCTCGCAAATCAGGTTCTACACGACCAAAGCGTCACTCATCGACTCCAGCGAGGAGAAGGTTCTGCGTGTTGGAACTTCAAACATCGACCGGATTCCGGAAAAGTTGGAAGAGGTGGCCAGACTTAAGTCGCTGATAGCATGGTTCCGCGAGGCGATAAAGGAAAAAGAGCGCCTTGTCAGGGAAGCCAAGAACAAAGAGAACTTTGAAACAGCCAGGGAGCTTGGAATCGAGGTCCCGGAAAAACCCGTCAGAGAACCCTATCCGTCATGGGATGATATGGTTGCCGAATGGAACATCAAAACCCGTAACCGCTATCTTTGGCTCGACACACAATGCTCAACCATAGGTAAATACATACATCCTGACGGTTATCTTGCGGTCGCAAGGGAAAATTTGTCGGACACAATACAGAACCCGTGCAAGCTTAACGGAGCCGGGAGGGACGCTATCCTGTATACATCAGAACCCACAGTGTCACCGGAATCCGTTGACGAGTTGTACTTCTCATTGCAGGACAAATACCGCTCTTACCAGGCCGAGCTAAACTCAATGAAACACGATATCGAGACGAAAATCAACACTGAGACGTCCCGTATCGACAGCGAGTATGTGAAAGCCATGGAGGAATACAACGCGGCAATCAGGGAAATCATGGCGAAAGCGCAGAAATACCATAACGAGCGTCTTGAGGAGACGCAGTCGCTTAAGATTGCGATTCCTGACAACCTGAAGGGCACTTATAAAAAACTTTCAGAGCTGGGTAAAAAGAAATAGCATCCTGTAGGGAGGGACTGGGGCTGTTTTGCCGAAACCCTCCCGAACGGCTGGTCGCATGCGGCTTTATTCTTAAATAACAAAAAGCATTAAAGCGCATTGCTTACAGATGGATATACGGGTGATTCCGCTGTATCCATGTCTTGCGCCGGGGAAAACAAAAGTTTGTCCGATGAAGCGGAGGAGTCCGCGGAGGAAGTCCTGGTCTTTGTGCCCGGAGCAAGGTCCTGGTCGTTGCCTTTGTTATTGACATTGTGCCACACGCTTCCAGCCGGCTTGGTGTTTTTAGGCAAACGGATTTTTGCCGTCTTTTTCTGAATGAGAATCCCTGGTTCAATGAGTTTGTTCCCGGGATTTTGTTTTTGCAAAACATTGATACACACTATTTAAAAAAACACTGTTTCCGGAACAGCGTACAAACAAAATCCGGACTAATTTTTTAAAACTCCCGATAGTTCAATGGATTAGAATTTAGGTCTACGGAACCTAGGATTGAGGTTCAAATCCTCATCGGGAGACAGTTTTTTTCAAAAAAAAACACACATATTGTTTTTTTGCAGCGGCTCAAAAACATTTTAAATAAAAAAAGAAATGGTGGAGGATAAAAGTTTCGGTTTTTTTGAAACAGCTCTTGCAAAGTGTTATCTTGCATGGGCTAAAACAGAGGCTTTTCTGTACCCGTTTCTGTTGAACAACGCATTGACGGAGTATTCTGTCACACTGCTAGGTCTCATAATGGCGATGATAATTTATTAAAAAAAACAATATGCAAACACCCATGAATAATATTACTTCTGATACGCATAGCTGTGTGTTTACGGCAAATGACTCTTTAACGTCTTGTTGCGTAACTTCTGACAACGTTATTTCAGGTATTGATAACAGTTGTACTATTTCAATTGATAGCTCATCGGGGAACGATTATTCGTCATGGAAAGTATTTCTTGACAACTCATATGGTACATATCAGTATCCACTGACTTACAACCCGATAACATATACTGTTTATGATGATAATTACGACACGTCTCCTGTTTGTGATGACGAGCCTTTGTTCTGTGTGAAAAGAAGAAGGAAAATAAACATAAGGTTTACAGTATGATACACAGGGTGTTGGATAAAATAAACGAAAGGTTGGATGAACTATGGGAAAAACTCCCTGACGCTTACTCCGATACTGCCGGATGGACACATGAACAGTTGATGTCACTTGGTGAATACAAAGCTTTAGAGTGGATTCTGGATTATATAGAGGAAAATATACATGAACGTAAATAAAAAAAAAAATAACACTAAAAACAAATAAAATTATGGCGAAAATGACAAAAATCGAGGCTATCCTCAAAGGCAAATTCAAAGACGGTATGGTGGAGAACAAAATCGGTCTTTTCAAAAACATGCTGGAAAACGCGAGACTTGGTTTCAAGGATGATATTCTTGAGACTTCTTCACTGATTGACGCTGAAATCGCGTCGATGGGTGAATCTTGCGGTAAAGGGAATATCAAAGATGTAATCAGGCGCATGTCTGAAATAATGGACAAGAAAGCCGACGCTGAGGAAGGTTTGAAACGCATCTCGGAAATTGAGAAATATATCTCAGAAGAGGTTGAAGCTGATGACGAAAACAACAAAAACTAATAACACTGTGACATTAAAAACTAATAAAAATGTCAAAATCCCCGAATCCAAAACTGTTTGAAAGCGCGTCATACGAGAACTTGTTCCAGTGTTGCCCTACAATCACATTTCCATTAACAATCTTTCCTTTAACCAAATGTGATGAACATACTGAACAGGTTAAACATGTGCCAACAGACGGTTTCAGTTCGGATGAAAACGAGAAAGACGCTTACAATATTAAGTATTAATTATAACATAACAAAAAAAACTAACAACAATGAGAAAACTGTTTTTCATTTTCGTGGCCGCAGCAGCCATGATGTGGTCTTGTGACGGAGTAAGTTATGACGGTGAAACCGACAACACTGACATTGTAGCCGAGACCGACTCCGTTATCGACGAGTTTGCCGAAGAGGCTGACACTGCCGTTATGGAAGGCATTGACGCTGTCGACACACTTGTGCAGTGCGCCGCGATTACAAAGAAAGGTACCCAGTGCGAGAGATTGGTAAACCCGTCAGACACGTACTGCTTCCAGCACAAAAACAAAAACTAAGATGTACACAGACGGCTTCAAAGTGGTTTGTGACCTTATCAGGAGACAGGCAGTCACATACGACGAGGCTTATCTCCTGATGAGGGATATCGTCAGAATTTGCCAAATGGCGGAAAATGGCGAAGAAAAAGATGTGAATCTGCTTAACGATTAAAATAAACTGAAAATATTAACACAATATGGCGGCTAGAAAAACAACCGACACAACAGAGACAAAGAAAAAAACAACCAGAAAAGAGAAAAAAGAAGAACCCGCTTTCAAACACGCCGAACAGAAACATGTTGTTGTTTCGCAGGAAGAGACCGCGGAACAGCTGAGGTCAAGATTGCAGAAAGACGTGGATGAATATGAACTGTATGTTGAGAAAGCGTTTGACACTGAAGAGATGGGTAAGGATTACGATGAGATAAAGATGAGAAGGACGGAGTACGCCGAGTCTCTCAAACTCGTGAATTACAAAGTGCCGGAAAAAATTTCTTATGACGGAAAAGAATGCACAAGGAAGGAAGTAGGAGACAAGATTGTTTTCTTCATGACAAAGGAGTCGGTCCATTTTAACGAGATTCCAACACTGAAAAGCATTGTGGAATACTGGCGCGAGCCGAAAGATGAAATACCTTTCACGCTTTATGACAAGACCGTGAAAACTCTTGACAACATGACTTACAGGGGTATTCCTGAATGGGACGGAATCCTTATGGTGAGCGCGTTTTTCTCCACAATGTCAGAAGGTTACACCAAAGCAAACATAATCCTTTCATATTGGAATGCCAAAGCCAGTGTTTTGGAAAACAGAGCAAAGGAAATCAGCAAATAGAGTGACGCAAAAACGGAATGACAAAGAAAAAGGAGGTTTTCAAGCCTCCTTTTTTGTTTTTTAAATGACATGGACTATTAGAATGTGAACGTGTCGTTTGTAGTCGCGCCGTTAACCCTTATTATGTCACCCGAATTGAAGTTCGCGGCTGTGAACGTAGCTATATGGTTAGTCACACTGACGGTTTCCACAAACTGGTTGTTAACATAGAGTGAAAGTGAGTTCCCGTCGTTTGTGTAACACTTTATAACTCTTTGTGTCATCTTGGTGTAATCTTTTCCACATATGTGAACAAACGGTGTTGTGTTCCATTCCGCTTTGTAGATATAGAATGTGTCTTTCTTTGTTATGTGGTCACGCTCGACAAGCCCCTTGTTGTTAAGTCTTCTGAGGTTGTCGTCTGTCGACGTGTTCTCTCCGTCAAGGCAGACCGTGTAACCTTCGTTTCTGTTGGAAACCGCGATGTCAAACAACTGCCATTGTGCCGTGAAGAGAAGTTGCGGGAAATTCCTGATTGCCGCAATGTGTCCTTCGTGCAACCACATCTGGTACTCAATGTCATGGCGAGCGTAGTTTCCTGTCGTTGTGGTGTTCCTGAAATCGTCGGAGTGGCAGTGCTGTGTTCCGCCGCAACCGTATTCGGAGAAAGCGAGAGGTTTGCTGAGTCTTGTTATGGTGTTTGTTATACGGGTGTTGAGTTGCGAAGTCGGGTCATTTGACGTCTTGTCAATATACCAGCCCACATAGATGTTTCCGCCGAACCAGTCAACATTCGGGTCGTTGTAGTAACTTGCCGGGTTGGTGTAACTGTGCGACATCACATAACCCACCATCCTCTCGGAATCAAGTCCCTTGATGAGTGTGGTGTATTCCTCAATCTTTGATTTTCCGAACGCCTTGTTGTCGGTTGATGTTTCATTGCTCAAACCCCAGAACATAATGCACGGGTGGTTGTAATGCTGGTTGACCATATCGGTGTACTGGATTGTCAGGTGGTCATAGTAGTCCTGTGGCATTGTTGACTGCAGCTTGTTCACGCATGGGACCTCGGTCTGAACGATGATACCGAGTCGGTCACACCAGTCATACACCTCTTTCGTATGCGGATAATGCGCAAGTCTTATGAAGTTGCAACCGAGTTCCTGAATGATTGAGAATTCCTGTGTGTAGTCCGCGTCCGTGAGTGCGTTTGCCTTGTTCTCGAGGTCGTCGTGCATACAGACACCCCTCAAGTAATAGGGTTGTCCGTTCAACAGGAAACCTGTATAGTTTCCGGATTGGAGTATTCCGGGTTCGTTAATCACATATTCATAATACCTGAAACCGTAAGGTCTTGTATAACTGTGATAAAGGTCTCCGTTTTTGTAGATTTCGAGAACCACATCATACAGTTTCGGATTCGCTGTTCCGTTCCATAGAGTTATGTTTGAGAGTGTTGTTGTGAAGGTCATTACCGTTCCGTCACTAGTGCTGTTGTCTGTGTATAATGTTGTGTTGTTGTCTTTTATGTAAAGATAAACATCCGCTCCGGATGGTACTTTTGTTTCGACATTTATTGTTGCTGATGTGCCGCTTATTGTCGAAGTGATGTGGAAACCGTCATAACCGTATTGTTTGTCCGGAAGACAAGGACTTGTGAACAGCTTGACATTGCCCAATGTGGCGTTGAAGTTGAAGTCGCCTGCGGCGGGGGCGAGTGTGTTCCTTGTCGTGTTGCAAAGCGCGACCTTTATGTTGTTCGTTCCCCTGTGGACATAGTTGGATATGTCTGAGAAGAACGCATTGTAACCACCCCAGTGGGTTTCCACCTTGACATTGTCCACATAGATGTCTGCGGACTGGTCTGCGTGCTGGAACCACAGGTATGTCGGTTGAGGGTCATGGAGGTTGACAGATGTTTCAAAGTTGAAAGTCCCCTTCGCATAGTTTGAAGAATGGCCGTCTACCGCGTTTACGGAGTATGGTGTTGTTATAGTCTGTCCGTTGTATCTCCAAGTAGAAAGATTTTTGTTTGAATACTCAAACGGGGTTTCCTGAACATAAACACAAGTTTCACTTATTGTAGCGCTTATATGCACTCCGTCTGAAGCATAAGCCTCAACAATAGTGTCTGAAAGTATAGATATAGGTGTGCTGTATACTGTGTAAGAACCTGTTTGGTTGAGCCTGTAATATATATCAACACCTGCGGTGTCGCAAAGCAGTTCAATGGTTTCCCCGTCGAACGAAACTTCTGGCGGGTACATCAGGACATCGTTGCACACAATCCAACTTGTCGGGATTCCGTTGACACCTGTTGTCCAAGTCGTTGTGTTGCCGTCCTTGACGAACATACCTGACGCCGCCACATTCGTTGTCCATCCTATGAGGCAGTCCTGTGCCCCGAACCCTGTTGTGGCGAAGCATTGTATAAGCGAAAGGTTATGGCAGTCGGTGAACATGTGTCCGTAACATTCCTTGAGGAGTGTCGTTGCGTTAAGCACAGGAGCTTCGCTTATTGAAGTCGCCTCGAACATATACCAATAACATCCCA
>Ga0310696_10006571_pt1 | contig 13771 bp, 7 predicted proteins | sample AusTroGonzalo_MG_4_FD_203885 | JGI IMG/M metagenome (GOLD analysis project Ga0310696, IMG submission 203885) | Bovine rumen microbial communities from tropical cattle in Woodstock, Queensland, Australia - Gonzalo_02 (v2) (version 2) | ecosystem: Host-associated > Mammals > Digestive system >... | reverse complement strand
CACGATGGCGCTGACTTTACCGCTGACAGGTGAGGTGAACAGCATCTCGGCAAACGTCTTGTCTTGGAAAAGCGGGCTGCCCGCTTTTACCTTGTCGCCTTCATGCACCAGAAGTCTGGGCTTGATTCCGGCGAAATGGTCGGGAACGATGTGATAAACAGCAGGCTTCATCACGCTACCATCGGTAAGCGCGGCCTTGCCGTCCAACTTCACGTCCAAACCACGAGTCAGTTTGATTTGTTGCATGTTGATTAATAATTTATTTTGTTTTTTGTTGTGTCAACAATTAAAGACAATTATCATCTATTGCGTTGGATATTTTTAAGTCAACAATTAAAGACTATTAAAAACTATTGCAATGGATTCATTTAGTCCAAAATTACCCAAAATTATCCAAAAATTATATTGCGCATATATGCGTGGCGCGTGCGCCCACACAAAAAGCCTACAAAGATACAAAAAAAAAATGATATTTGCAAGTGTTTGGTGAAAAAATATTACAAAAAATTATTTTTGTAAGCAAAAAGCGAGAAAATGGGGGAATGTGGGGGCAAAAAAGAGACCTATACGAGAGTGTTCCATAAAAGAAAATAAACCGAAATAAACCCTTTTGAGTGTTTTGAAACTGACGTTTCTTGTGCTCATTGTTGCTAAAAACTCCTCGAAAGCGTGCTTTCGGATAGTTTTTATCAGCAATTATCACCACTCTACGAGCAAAACACTCAAAAGCAATAAACATAAATAAATTATAATGAGTATGTTATAATGGATCATGTAAGTCCAAAATTACCCAAAAATTACTTCGATGGGACAATAAACGAACACGGATTAACACGGAAGACACGGATTACGATGTATATAGGTCGGGTGGAGGGGAGCCATGATGTAGTGTTGACCTAGTGTTGCCTCTGTGTTGCCCCTGTGTATTGTCTAGGATTATGTAGTAAATACCCAGTATTTGGGCTGACTATGGATTGACTGTGAGTTGTGTCCTAATACAAGCTTAGCCATTGTGCCAACAAAATTTTTGCGTGACCCTTTTGACCCTTTTGACCCTTTCTGTTGTAATTCGTTGAATACCAGCCGATGCCAAGAGAGCGATATATCAAAGAAAGGGTCAAAGGGTCAAAAGGGTCAAGTTTTTTTGTATGAAGAGTAAAAAAGCAGGAGACTCGCGAAAGTCTCCTGCTGATGATTGAAAAGTAACCCCTAGGAAAACCCTGTAAAAGGTAGGTCTTGAGCTAATATGATGCAGGTCACTTTTCCGAAATGATGTCCTCCATGTGACGTGATGACACAGGGCTATAGTTGCTCATCCGTTTCTCCGTTGAAGACAACGCCAATATTGCCGCCGCCACTATCCGGTTCGCTTACGCAAAGCGTGTGTGTTATCATCAATTCCGTTACCTCAACAGAGGGCTGTATATACATTAGCTTTTTCATATTCGTCATTTGTTATTGGTTATTGGTAATTTACATGTCAAAAGGTCGTTTCATTTGATAATCAGACCTTGTGCATTATACTCCTTACCATCACGGATGATGATGAGTTGACCGTTACGCAGGATCTTTGTGCAGAGTTGATTGTTCTCCTGTACATCCTCTACGTTGGTAGGTGTATCTTCGCGACGGAAGAGGAAGCGAATAGGAGCAGTTTGAGAATCGGATTCAGGCAGGTTGGACGGATTAAGAACCATAAATGCTTTCTTTCCGGCCAAGGTCGATCCTGTATAACGGTACAGACCCATACCCACTTGGAGTTCACCTCCGATAGTAGCTTGTCTGCCGAGCACGTAGATTTGATCAGCAGTAATGTTAAGCGAATCTACCACAAAACTTACCGTTCTTGTTGCGTCCAAACCGATCAGGTCGTTCGGGCCTGTATAAGTAGGAGCATCACCTTCAACAGCAATCAAGCGGTACTCAGGTGTTTCCGATTCCAGGACAACTGCTGTGCCTTTAGGTAGAATCTCTCCATCGAATGCTACAGGGCGCAGGATAAATTCGTTGCCTCGTACATAGCCTGCATGTGCCCATACGCTCGGCGGCATCATGTAGTCAGAAGTGCTATCGTAGAAGGTGCGGTAGTATCTTGCACTGCCACTACTATTCGGGTCAGCTGTTGCTGTAACATCTTCGATCTCGCCGGCAATCATGCAACTTGCCCAAGCAGGTGCCCATGCTTGATATTCAGCCAATTTGTCTTTGGGAACAATAATCTTGGTTTTGCCGCTGGCTGCAGTCGCGAACTCAGCACCTACATTAGCATCCGCCCAGGTAACAATGGTCGGATCGTTCCACAAGAAAATGACATTCTTTACTTCTGTACAGCCTGAGAATGCACCGGCTTCAATAATAGTCACGCCCTCCGGGAACAATACCACATTGACTTCTGTGCAGTTCTTGTAGGCATTGGCTCCGATAGTAGTGACGGAATAATGTCTGCCGCTTACATAGCTTACTTCTTCCGGAACAACCAATGTGCTTTCGAGCGTACGAGGATAGATAGCATTCACTTCAGCGGTGTAGGGAACAACCTTTGCTTGTCCGTTGATATTGATAAAGTTTTGTTTTTCGTTATCATAATAATAATCCGGACGAGCTAAGACTTCATATAAGTTCACAGTCTTCTGATTATTGAAGAAGAATATTTCACCGATAAAGGGAGCGTCACTAATCGCGGTAATCTTGTCAGCAAAGTTACTCCAACCGTCTGCGCTCTCATAATCATCTTCCGTGTCATATTGAACCAGGATGTGATTGATGCGTCCGTCGCCATCGAATGGATTGCTGCCGAGTACAGGAGGCTGCTCGGTCTGACATTCGAATATTTGCATGAGTTTGCAGTCTTTGAATGCCTGTTCGCCTATTTCATCAATCACAACACTATTTATAGTAATATCTGACATGATGGTACAACCCTCGAAGGCGTGTGCACCGATTCTGCCAACATTCTTGCCGATATAAGCATTAGGAAGTTCGTTATTCTTAAACGCATTATCCGCAACCTCGGTGACATAATACCTATCACCTTCGTAATCCACATATTCGGGGACTTGTAGTGTATGAGTGATTTGTTGTACAGGCATCATAGCTGTTTGTGCACCGGTGATCTGGTATAATTGTTCGTAGATACCCCTGAATTGCTCGCCCAGACGAGGTGCAGCGGCAGGAGTATAGAAGAACTTAATGGAAGTAACATCGCAATGTATATTTCCAGACAGGGTAACCTCTTCAGCGGCTGTGCCTTCCCATGTAAGGGTCATAGCTCCGATATTATATGTCCAATCGGTAGGAAGATTCTGCGCATAAGTCACAGAAGAGCATGTGATGACGATACTTGAGAGTTCTCCAACGAGGGATTTGAACTTCAATGTTCCACAACCGCCTATCGAAATTTGTCCATCGTCAAACAGGCAATTGCACTCGTCACTATTTGTTTTCGTCAGCGTTGTAATGATATTCCGGATTACCGGCGCAGTCTCAGGATAACCTTCGCTGTAGCCATACAATTCCACATGGTTTACTTGTCGTTGTTCCCATATAATGGATGGATTAGCAGGAGCCGATTCCGTAACCACGGTAAACTCGATGGAATATATATTCCTAATATAGGCATAACCACTTGAATTGACGCATGCCAGTGCAACGGGTGATGTCGCATTACCAGACCATGTCAGTTCCTTGGTATTGTTATTCCACGTCCATCCTGCTATATTTTCCGGATAGTCAGGATCTGCGTAGCAGCTAATAACAATGTTTGTCAACTTGCCTGCAAGAGGAGCAAAACTTACTGTTCCGCCATTTTCGATTGAGATGGAAGTGTTGTTATAGGCAGTCATGAAATGGCAATTATCCCCGGATTGCGGAGCATTGGCGGTGACAGAAATGCCTTCTAGTACTTGATAGCCGGGGACACCAACATAAGGATTATCGGGGATAGCCTCGATAGTTTCAACGTCTGTCTGATCCCAAGTAACGGTTGATGTTATAGTAGCTGGAGTCGGATCAACTGGGGCAGCATCCTCAACCACGGTAAAGTCGATGGATTTGACATCTCTAAAATATACCGATGAAGAACTTTTGCATGCCAAAACTACGGCTGCTGCAGCGTCACCAGACCAGTAAAGTATATTATTACTATATAACCAGCCTGATCCTGAAGCCAGATCTTCCGGATGATCGGAACTATATGCTGTACAAGAAATGACAATGCGTGTAAATTTACCTGAAGCAGAAGCAAAAGTGAGCGTTCCACCATTGCTCAGGGAGATAGTTCCGTCAGGATTAAAATGGCTGTAATCCCCCTCTGCCGGGGCACTGGCTATGACTGTGATGTTATCAATCTTTTTAGAAGCAGAGCTTATGTCACCACCCCAGATATCGACACTTTGGCATTTTGTCTCATCCCAAGTAACCATGGTAGGAGCAGAAGCTGGTTCAGGAGTTGCAATAGTAAACTCAATAGAAGCAACCATGCAATCTATATATCCAGAGATGGAAACTTTATCTGAAGCTGTACCTGACCATGTAAAGGTTTTAGCATTACTGTCATATGTCCAGTCGCTTGAAAGATCAGAGAAATTCCATACTTGACTTCCGCAAGAGATGACGATACCAGTGATATCTCCGACAGAGGATTCGAACGTAAGTTCTCCACAACTATTACTTATCCAAATCTCAAAACTGCTAAATAAGCAATTGCTACCACTATCGCTTGTTTTCTTTATCGAAGCGGTAATACCATTCATTTCAGACGAGGTCGCAACATCATCAACGTTGGCACAACTCAAGGAAATCTGATTTATTATTGAGTTATCCCAAGTAACCGTAAACGTTGGAGGAATCCTCTCAATAAGACTTGCGTGTGTTGACCAGCCGCTTGCTGCTTTGTATGCGTCAACATTGGCTGAAGGAACATAGATGTGCTCTAATGTGGTTACGTAATCGAAGGGGTTATACGATAGTGTTGCAGGTCTTGCGGCTTTGATGGTGAATGTAGATAGATAGGACCAAGCAAAAGCCTGACTTCCAAGACTTAAGATTGTAGATGGTAAAGTAGCAGTGGCTAAACTGGTACAATTACTAAATGCAGAACCACCAACAAACATGACACCTTCTTCTATAATAACAGAAGTGATGTTTGTGTTTACAAACGCCTTTTCGGCAATAGTGGTAACAGTATAGTCAGCACTACTGTAGTTTACCGTTCCGGGAATAGTAATATCACCCGAAACATCATAACTTGCCCAGTCGCTCGAACCGGGGAGTTTAATTAAAGTAGCAGTGTGGTTCTCATCATCAAGTGAGTAGTAAAAACTACCAATTTGTTGTTGAGTGACCGTTGCCCATGAACTGACGGTTATCGCACATAGGGCAATTAAAAACAGGAAATGTTTTTTCATTTTTGTTGTATTTTTGGTTAATAGTTAGTCTTTTTGTTGGTCGATATGGCTGTTACTTTTTTTTGCATATCCTGCATAGGATACCAAAAATCGCTACAAAGTTACACAAAAAATGTGAAAAATGCAAATGATTTTGCAGATTTTTGATGAAAAATGCAGAAAAATTGCGAAATTTTACAAATATTCGGAAAAATACTTGCAAAAGTGGATTTTTTTTAGTAATTTTGTAAGCGTGAAAGTATGCGCCTGTCAAAACGGGCGGCTGCCGACTACCCAAATAGGAACAATAAAAAGGAATAAAACGAACAACCTAAGGGATAATGAAAGCCATATTTTTGTTAATCGCGTTATATACCATTGCGGGCAAGGATGCTCAGCCGTCGGGTGATATACCTGCCGGAGCAAGTTACGAATATACGCAGACAGGTAGTCGTTCGGGACAGATGACTGCGGACAATAGCATTATGCTGCGGCTGACGGGATTTACGGGTTGCACGTTGCAAGGCGTGAAGCTGGAGATGAAGTCGAATACTTCGTCGGGGGCAGGATGGCTGCGGTTTACTATAGGCGATGAGATGGTGTGGGATATTGACGATGCGGCCTTCTGTTCGCAGCAGTGGGCAGGAACATACAGCACCTATTGGGTGGCAATCTCGCACGCGCTGAATGGAAGAAAGATAGAGGAGTATGAGGAGATACAACTCCATATCGGTGCATCGGTTAACTCGCTGTATATCCAATCGGTAGCGATAGATTATACCGCGGCAGAGGCGCAGGCATATACGGTGCGCTTTGCTACCCATGTTCCCGAGCAAGTGCAGGCCATCACGGAGCGTAATGCAGGGGCAGGTGTGTTGCTGCCGGATGTACAATACGAGGATGAGAACTGGCAGTTCAAGGGTTGGACGGAAACGCCTACGATGGAGACGACCGTACGACCAAGACAATGGCAAGCGGGCGAGACGTATTATCCTCAGCAGAACTGCACCTTGCATGCCGTATATGTCAGCAAAGATGCTGAGGAGAAAGAATATTGGTGGCCGGCTGAAGAGTTGAGCACGGGTGATTACCTGCTGACCCTGTATGTGCCCGAAGCGTACACCTTGTATCAGGCTATGGGAGAGGTAACGAACGGAATGATTGCGGCGGCGCAGTACCATTTCTATGACATAGCGGAAAGCCCCATAGCAATGCAAGCGGGATATACGGCGAGTGAGGTATATACGCTTACGATGCTGACTGATAGCACGCTGAGCATCAAGCATAAAGCAACGAACACGGGCGTGAATCTTGGTTCGGGCGGGAAGTTCAAGACATCGGGAAGCAGCAGCTGGAATGTGCGCTCCCGTTACAACGAGGCGGATCAGATGACCTATCATCAACTGTCAGGCGAATATGGCGGGAAGGAGTATGTGATATCGACGTATCTGGCTAATGACGGGCAGATCTATTTCCGCCCTGTGACCGGTGTGCAAGACTACGCATTGTTGCTGTATGCTCTGGATGATGAGCCGGAACCAACGGAGACGCGATATACCTCATATCCCTTGGGATTTGATGCCATAGAATCGACAAAGACGGATGCGCCGATGACATACAGGATGAATATGGGCACAGTAACACTAATCATACAAAACGGACAAAAATACTTGCAAATCAATGAATAGAAGACTGATGATTATTGGCTTGCTGCTGGCTGTGATGACTGCTCACGGTCAGCAGGTGATGCACGATATACTCGAAGGCGTGTATAACCAGCAGACGCTGAGCGAGCATGAACAGGACAGCATACTCGGCAACCTGCCCGAGCAGCGTTACCGCTTGGAATATACCGACAAGCAACAGCTGTTCCGGCACTCGTTTGTGGCGAAATACTGGATCGTGGATACGCAGAAGAACACCCGCAAACCGTTGAGCGACACACCGGTGCGCGATGCCGTGATCTCGCCGAACGGGAAGTATATAGCCTTTGCCAAGGCCGATAACAATATCTATCTGCACAAGCTGGATTTCGGGACAGAAGTGGCGGTGACGAGCAGCAAGGCGGAAGAGCACATCTTCAACGGCATCAGCGACTGGCTGTATGAAGAGGAGTTCGGCAAGACCTGCCTGATGCAGTTCTCGCCCGACTCGAAGCAGTTGGCCTATATCCGTTTGGATGATGCCGGTGTGCCGGAGACCTCATGGCAAATGATGCTCGGCGCAGGACATCCCGAGACCGTGGTACAATCGTATCCTCGCGCGGGCGAGCATAATGCGCGTGCGAGCGTACAATTATATACTATAGCCAACAAGGATATCCGTCAGGCTACGTTGCCCGAAGAGGATGACCGATATATCCCGCGCATCGCCTGGCGTGAACTGCCTGCACCGAAGAAAGATCAAGCACCTCAGGAACAACTGATCATCCTGACTGTGAACCGCGACCAGAATGAGATGCAGGTATATACGTGCAACCCCTTGTCGCAGGTTTGTACGCTGCTGTATGAGGAGAGCAGCAAGGAGTATTATGTGGATTATACGCTGTTCGACGAGTGGCTGTGGCTCAGCGACGGGCGGTTCATCGTGTTGTCGGAGCAAGAGGGCTGGAAGAGCGCGTACATGCACGCCGTGAACGGACGACAGACGGCGGTGCTGACCCACGAGCAGCGTGATGTAACGGCTCTGTATGGCTATGACGAGGCGGCGCAAACGTTGTACTATCAGGCAGCGCCCACACCGCGCGAACGCGTGTGCTATGCGCTGAACCTAAAGAAGAACACCCTCGCCAATCTTGGCGAGGAGCACGGCTGGAACAGTATGCGGCTGAGCAAGGACTGCAAGACAGCTGTGCTGGCACATGAGAGCGATCAGGAGCCTGTAGTATATCGCTTGTGGAGCGTCAAGCAAGGCGTAGAAAAAGTGCTGAAAGACAATGCGGCGATTGCCGAACAATGGCAGAAGCAACAGTTGCCCGCCAAGCAGTTCACGACAATAGCTATAGGCGGTGCGGAGTTGCAAGCCTGCATTTTCTATCCGCGGGCGTTCGACAAGACAAAGAAGTATCCCGTGGTGATGTTGCAGTATGGTGGTCCTGCCTCGCAGCGCGTGACGGATCGTTGGCGCAGACGTTGGGATTACGGCTTGGCAGACCAGGGATACGTGGTTGTGATTGCCGATCCGCGCGGCACAGACGGGCAGGGTAGAGCCTACCGCAACTATGCCTATATGCAGATGGGACGTGAGGCGGATGATATGATCGGTGTGGCACAGTGGATAGCCGACCAAGATTGGTCGGACAACCACAAGATATGTATGGCCGGCTGGAGCTATGGCGGGTATGAGGTGCTGCGCACGCTGTGCACGCAACCGCTGCAGACGGATGGAACACCGCTGATCGCCAAAGGTATAGCCATCGCACCTGTGACCGATTGGCGACTGTATGACAGCGGATATACAGAGCGGTACATGCGTCGTCCGCAGGTGAATGAAGGAGGCTATGACGAGGCGGATGTGACGCACCTGGCAGCAGGAATGAGAGGTGAACTGCTGATCGTGCACGGCAATGCCGACGACAATGTGCATGTACAGAACACCTGGAAGATGGTGGAGGCGCTGATTGATGCCGACAAGGATTACCGGATGCTGATCTATCCTGACGACAACCACTTCCTGAAGAAGAACAAGCACTATCAGCACTTGCACAAGCAACTACTCAAATTTCTTGAGGAGTAGGGGCTATATAAGTCAACAACAACCCACAGCAACCAACAACAAGTAAAGATTATTAACTAAATATACAAATCATGACACAAAAACAATCCGGCGCATCCTTGCGCATTATCACGATCATCGCCATGATGTTTCTGTATGCGATGATCTCGTTTGTAACCAACCTTGCAGCTCCTGTCGGCAAGATCTGGGGCTCTTCGTTTGACGACCCGGCTCAGGCAGAGAGGATGGGTATGTTGGGCAACCTGTTCAACTTCCTGGCTTACCTGATCATGGGTATTCCTGCGGGTAACTTCCTGGCCAAGTTCGGCTACAAGAAGACCGCATTGACCGCTATTGCTTTGGGCTTTGTAGGTATAGCCGTGCAGTGGCTTAGCGGTGCTGCAAGCAGTTTTGCTATCTACCTGACAGGTGCCCTGATCTGCGGTTTCTGCGTATGTATGCTCAACACCGTGACGAACCCGATGCTTAACCTGCTCGGCGGCGGCGGTAACAAAGGCAACCAGCTGAACATGATCGGCGGCACGCTGAACTCATTGTCCGGCACGCTGACTCCGATGCTGGTAGGTGCTATCATCGGCGAGAGCTTAGTAGGTAAGACGATTGCCGACGTGAACATCATGCTTTACATCGCTATGGGTGTATTTGCTCTGCTATTCCTGATCATCTTCGTTACGCCGCTGGCAGAGCCTGCAGGTGCAGGACAAGAGGTTACGTACGAGCGCAGCCCGTGGGCTTTCCGTCACCTGACGCTGGGCGTGATTGCTATCTTCTTCTACGTAGGTGTAGAGGTAGGCGTTCCCGCTACGCTGATATCGTACCTGAACCCGATGGTAGGTTTTGCAGCCGCAGGATTCGTAGCAGGACTGTACTGGCTGCTGATGCTGGTAGGACGTACGATCGGTTCAGCAATCGGTGCCAAAGTAAGCAGCAAGACGATGGTAACCTGTGTAGCTATTGTGGCTATTGCCTTGATGGTTCTGGCTATGGTTATGGGCGACAGCGTGAAGGTAAGCATGCCGACAGGTTGGGATTTTGCTATGGCAGAGATGCCTGTTGCAGCGCTGCTGATCATCCTTGTAGGTCTGTGCACCTCAGTTATGTGGGGTTGCATCTTCAACCTGGCTACGGAAGGTCTGGGCAAATATACCGCCAAGGCTTCGGGTATCTTCATGATGATGGTTGTAGGCGGCGGCATTGTTCCGCAGGTTCAGAGTATGATAGCAGCCAACAATATCCTGCTCAGTTATATCGTACCGGTTATCGGTGTTGCTTACATCCTGTTCTACGCGCTGGTAGGATCGAAGAACGTGAATCAGGATATCAAGGTTGATTGATCTGTTACGAGTAACGTGATAATATAACAGCGTACTCGAAACAACAAGAGAACCCGATAAATAAAACGAGCAGCCGGATGGTTGCTCGTTTTATTGTGTGTCAGTACCGACTCGAGGTCGGTACTGATTGATTACTTCACCTCCTGACCTTGGATGGAGTAGAGGTTACCGTCGCGGAGCAGGTAGAGCTGACCGTTGATGAACAGCTTGGTAGTGGTGCTCGTAGCGTTGGTGTTGCTTACGCCTGTAACCACGCGGTGGATCGGACGAAGCTCAAGACGGTTGTCGTACGTGCCTGCCTCCGAGTAGATGCTGATAGCCTGGCTCAGGTCGTAGTAGTTGCCCGTGAGAGCGTCGTACAACTGATAATCCTCGGCATATACCGGCATGTTGATCTCGATGTCACCTGCTTGACGGATCATGTAACCCAAGCGGATATTGTCCTCACCAGCCGGGCGAACCATCTGAGCGCACTGAACGTTGTCGATATCCAGGAAGTACATTTGGATCGGAGCAGTAGCTGTCATGAACTTCGAAGCATCGCGACCGGCCTCGTACTTCAGGCTGGAGTTGCTGCGGAAGATGACGCGCGACTTATCGGTATAACCGCCGGCTGTAGCGTGAATGTCGATGCGGCTGTTCTCGGCTACCTGTGCAGGAGCGTTACGACGCGGTGCACCACCGTTGGCTGCGTTGAAGATCAGTGAGCCTTCCTCCTCAGTCTGGATGAAGAATGCTTGCAGCGGAGTGAAGATCAGCGACTGGCTGGACAGCAGCTCGTTGTCATAACCTTCACCGTTCCAGATCGTGGCTGTTGCTTCTTCCGGACCCAATACAGTGATCGACGAAGCGCTGATCTGTGCGTTGTACGGGTTACCTACGAAGTTCCAGTTAGCGTTGGCTTCATGGGCTGCGGGATACATGTTGAGATCGGTGGTCAGTTCGCTGCTGATGAGATTCTCCGGCCATGCAGCCAAACGCAGACGACCCGAAGTGGAGCTGTAAATGATATAACCTTGCTGAGCATTGAACTCCGTGGCTACTTCCCAACCGGATTTAGCCTGTGCACGCACAGCACCGTTGTAAGTACCCCAAGCTACATCGTTCAAACCGTCGTATACGAACTCTTGTTCCGTCCATGACGGGATATCTTGCTGCATCGGTAAGCAGATGAATGTCCATTTGCCGCCTTCAACAGCTATGTCAACATAGGAAATAGCAGCTTTACCTTCATAAGAAGCATCGCCCGTGATTGTTATGGTGCGGTTGAGTTCCATCTCACCGTCGTTCCAACCCAGGAAGTGGTAGTCGTTGGCCAGGTCGAAGCTGAAGCTGATCTCTTGACCATAGATACCCCTGTATGTTTGCGAAAGAGAATCTCCGTCCACAATGAGCAATGCCGAAATGATGTACTCGATGTCCTCAGAGGTGAACGTAGCGGTATAGATCTGATCGGCTGTAGCAGCTACAATCTCAGGCTCCCAACCGGCGAAGGTGTAACGAACGCCTTCCACTTCCTCGCGGGTAGGATCCTTGCCGGCGAACACGGGAACAACGTTGTAGTTGACGCTATCCTGTTGCAGGATCGTATCGTTCCAGTTCATGAAGGTGATCTGGTAGCGGTTGATCAGGAACATCGAAGTGAAGGTGGTATCGCTGGTGATGGTAACCATGATCGTTTCGTCGGTTGAGCCGTTGCTCCACGATACGAAGTGATAGCCTTCAGGAGTATTGGCAGTCAGCTCGATCTGTGTACCCCAAGCATATACGCTGGTAGTCTGTTGAGCACCGTTGGTAACAACCACGGTGTACATGATTGTTGAGTCGTTGTATTGCGCATAATAGTCGGCATCTTCCTCAACAGCTGTCGGTTCAGGCTCCCAGCCTGCGAAGCGGTATACCGTACCTTCTACCTGCTCACGCGTAGGCTCATTGCCGGTGAACTGCGGCATAGCACCATATGCCAGCGAGTCGGATTGAAGCACGCTCTCGTCCCAGTCGAGGAAACGAACGCGGTAGTATTGCAGAATAGAGTCGAACTTAGCTACATAGGTAGCCGATTCGCTAACCGTTAAAGGTAGTTGAGGCTCCCAGCCTGCGAACTCGAAACGATATTGTGCCGTAGCTTCGCGAATAGGCGTTGCAGGCTCTACGATCGTATCACCGTACGAATACTGCATGCTCTCAATGTCATTGCCGTCAACCTGGAAAACGATGGTGTACATCAACTTCTCATATACGGCAGTATAGGAAGTGGATTGTGTGAGTCCGATTCTGCGGGATTGCTCTTCACTGGCATCCGTCCAGTACAGGAACTTGAATCCCGGAATCTCTTGTGCGGTGATCGTAACCGAATCACCGGCATTGTACGTGCCGGCTCCGATAGGAGCATAGTCGGCAATCGTCTCACCGCCTACCTGCACGGCAAACAGCTCCAAGTCCACAACCAGTGAACCGGGATCGCCCGGGAAGGAGGTCTCAGCCATCATGTTGGCGCTCAGAAGCATACCGCAAATGGCAAAAAAGCTAAAAATCTTCTTCATAATTGTTTGGGTATTTTGTGATTAATAAAAATTCTGTTTGACTTATTGCAGCAGGAAGGTGTGCCCGTCTTGTACCACTATTCCCCGGTAAGATGCATCGACCTGTAGACCGAGCAGGTTGTACATCGGGCGGTTGGTATCCAGCTCGCGTTTGGAGTAGGTGTTCTCGACTGCGTCATCCTGCTTGTCGGCAATGGCCGTGAGGACGAACTCGGTCAGCACCTCGGGTTCACCTTGTTGGTTAATAACGTACAATGCGTTGATGGTAGATGTTTGCCCGGGTATACCTCCGGAAGCTTCCTCTACTTCCACCTCGCCATACTCGGCTTCGGGCGGGGTGACGGCCGTCTTGTTGAAGTCGGCACTGGCAAAACCCGACAGAGCCGGACCTCCGTTCTCATCAAGCTTCCTGCCGTAACGAATACGCCGGCGCACGGCTTGAGGACCGTGAAGCGAACGGACAATCATGCTGACCGAATCGAAGAGGATAGAGGCTGTGGGAGTACCGATGATAGGTACAGTACCTTCGGCAACCAATGTGCCTTCGCCCTTGATAACGATGTCCGACGTGGAGGAAATAACCGTGTCGGCAATAATCGTTGAACTGTCGTTGAGCACAATGGTAAAGGTATCCGTTCCGGTGTAACTGATAGCTGCCCTGGTCGTATCGCCTACAGTCAGCGTGGCAGAAGTGATAACCAGCGTGTTATCCTCGGTATCATACACCACCGTGGAATCGCCGAACACATCAATCTCCTTGGGGATAACGGCTGTC
>Ga0310696_10006569_pt1 | contig 13774 bp, 10 predicted proteins | sample AusTroGonzalo_MG_4_FD_203885 | JGI IMG/M metagenome (GOLD analysis project Ga0310696, IMG submission 203885) | Bovine rumen microbial communities from tropical cattle in Woodstock, Queensland, Australia - Gonzalo_02 (v2) (version 2) | ecosystem: Host-associated > Mammals > Digestive system >... | reverse complement strand
GGCTTTGTCATACAATTCCTGAATGTACCGGTTGATGTACTCCGCTTTGCGCTGGTTCATCAGGAGCATTCCGGCGGCGGCGCGCTCCTCTTTGGTCTCATTCACAGAACGTTGCGAGCGGTAGTCCAGTATCACCAGCAGTATAGTGTTGTCGCCCACCTCTTTTTCGATTTTGACAATTTCTCCTTTGTTGGCTGCCTTCTCAGCATCAATCTGGAAGGCGACTTCGTTCTGCAAGTCGTCCAAATAGAGCCATGCATCGTCATCCAGCAGATACTCGATGGTGTCGCCCAGCAGGTTCACCAGCGTCTCCTTTTCTTCGCCACGACGGCTCTCGTCGAAAAGAATCTCCTTGGCACGCGCAAGAGCAGGGTTAGCAGTGGGGATTTTCGCATAGTTGACCCTAACAATCTCTTTGTCCACCGTGTAGCGACTGTCCAAAGAACGGGCGAACTCAGAAATTTCGCGAGAAGTCACCTTGTTCCCAAGGGTGTCCTTTTGCCAAAGTTTTTCATAATATCTGTTGATTAATAAAGAGTTGCGATATTCGGTCATCTCTTTGTCGAAGTTCTTTTCACGCGGGGTAAGATGCTTTTCGGCTTCGTGCAGCACTAACTTCTCCTTCACCCAGCTGTCAATATAGTCGCGCGCCATAGCCAAACTGTCGTCTGCAGAGAGTCCGACGGGCATGCCGGAGCGCACCTCGGAGGCGTAGAGTTTGTACTGGTAAACTTGCGCCACCACGGGATCGTCTTTCTTCCGGCAACCGGCGCAAAAGACGATGAGGATACAGAATATGATGCTGATTCTCTTCACGTTACTTTTTCAAGATGGAACGGAAAACCTCCTCGTTCAGCTTCACCGGATATTTTTGGTGAAGTTCTGCCACCCACTGTTTCTCCAAAATATCTTGGTATTTGCTGATGACCACGGCACGCACATCGCTGAACGGCTTGTAAGGGTTCAGTGAGTCTCCGGTGGCAAACTGGGATTTGATCTCTTCGTAGAGACGTTCGGTACCGACAGTGTCTTGAATGGCGGCGTTCCACACTTTCATAGAGTTGATTTCGTAAATCATCAGACCGTCGTACACTTCGTTCACCACGTCGCGATACTCCGGGTATTTGGACATCAGTTGCGTGCTTTCATAGCGTAACATGTTGTCACTCATGAAATTCTGGAACTCTTGTTCAAGGAACGCTGCCACGGTACCCGTTAGCTGTTTGCCTTGGAAGCGGGCGAGGTATTTGCCGAAATCCTGTGCGGTGAGCTGCTTGTCAGCGTAAGTACACATCGGTTTCAGCTTCTCGATGCCCTTGATGGAGTCGATGGCCACGTTCTTGGTCTGGAAGTAGTTCTCACTCATGTTCTTCTGGAGGAATTTCATGGCCGCTTTCTTGCCTTTCTCCTCGTAGTTGTATTCTACTTTCAATTTCTCAACCAACGAAGCCTTGCTCTTTTTGGAGCGGGAGTCGCGTCCTAAACGGTTCTTAAGCATGTAGATGAACTCGTCGTTGACGGTGGTATAGACGATGGAGTCTAGCTTGAGGATGTGCCAACCGATCATGGAGGGCACAGGGTCGGAGATTTGACCGGGCTTCAGGTTGATAGCGGCTTGGATGTAGTTGCCGGGGCGACGGTTCGGGGTGAACGGTTCCATGCGACCGCCGGAATTTCTCGTCGCTTTGTCTTCGGAAAATTGTGCGGCAAGACTGTCGAAGGAGACCCCTTGCGAATGTTTGTGCTTGATGAGCGCACATTTCTGCATGGCGACATTGTGGTCAACTTTTGAATCCAGTGCGTTGCTGTCGTTGATAAAGATCTGTGACACATACAGTTTAGCGATAGCAGGAATCTTATCTTGCACATACACAAGATGATATCCGAATTGAGTGCGCACTGGTTGCGAAACCTGTCCGACAGGGGTGTTGTAGGCCATTGTCTCAAAGGGGTAGATCATCTCTAATACAGAGAAATAGCCGATGTCACCGCGGTTGCCATGCATCCGACGGTGGCTCTGCGGGTTGACATAATCGCGGGCAGACTGGTCGTCGGAGTAGAGAACCGCAGCCTCGCTGAAGTCGAGTCCGTTGACAATCTCATCTCTGATTTTCATGATTTTGTGATAAGCGGCCAGAGTGTCTTTCGGACTAGCATCCTCGGGTACGCTGATCAGGATATGGGAGGCGCGAACATGGTAGCGGGCACGTTCGGCGGTTTCTGCTAACAGTTGGTCACTTACCTCAGTGTCAATCAGATACTGTTGAGCATATTGATTTTTGTAGGATGCCCACTCTTTCTGGAAACTCTGTGCCGTGTCCAGTTTCAACGCTTTGGCTTCCTGCACTTTCATGCGGTAGTCCATATAGAGCTTCAGGTATTCCCGCAAGTCCGCTTCCGTGGCCTCGCTCAGGGAGCTGTTTTTCTGGTATGCCTTGATGAACTCGGATTTTGTAACCTTTTCATTGCCCACAGTCATCAACACCGGATCGTCACTTTGTGCACAAACTGTGATGCTCGCCAATGCGAAAATGGAAATCATCAAAGAGATCGTTTTTTTCATAATAATCAGTATATCAATTCTTTTTGTTAATTTATCCCATTTTAAATTTGCGATGCAAAAATAACATAAAAAATCAACAATGAGGGTGGCATTTTTTTTTGAAAAAAAGTTGAACATTCAAAATAATTTTTTTCTAGTTTTGCATTTCGAATTTGGTAGAGTGTTATACTCTACGATTGAAAATAGTGACGGGCTGTGTAAATGGGTGATTTAGTGCATATTATTGATAAACAATTGTAAAATATGGCAAATATAATCGACAGACTGGCTGGCAAGATTTCGACATTTTTGGATTCGAGATTGATATTTTTGCTAGATTGTGTAAACTCATTGGCGGCTTCATTGCTCGCTCTGCTCGCCCTGGGCTATGTGCGGGGCACCTTTTATGCCACCGGCCGGTTCGCCTTGATATGGATGCTTACATCCTTTCTGGCCTTTGTGATTGCCATGCTTGTTTTCAAAGGGCACAAGCTGATTATCAGACATTTGAAGTATTTCGACATGATTTGTTTCATGGAGGAAGCAGGATTCAAAGTTGTGGTTATGGCCATTGTGATGACTATAGCATATAAGAAATTGTATGCTGGTGTCTTGTTTGCCCTTTTTGCCGATTTCGTCTTTACGGTGCTGTTTTTGCTCGGCGTTCGTTTGGTGATGATTGTCGCTTACCGGTTCTTCCTGAATAAACAGGTTGCCAAGCGTAACTGCCAGCGGGTGCTTCTCTTCGGAACTTCCGACAAAACATTAGCAGCCATCGTTCGTCTGGAGAATTCCACTCATTATCAGGTGGTTGGCATGATTTCAACCGAGAAACAGCCTGAGAATCTGCGAATTGCCAACTATCCGGTGTTCAACTATGACGATGTGAAGCGTTTTGAGCAGATTATCAATGAATATGACGTGGATGCGGTGCTTTTCACCTCTGAGGTGGATGCCAAGAATGAGCGCGACGGATTGGTGAAGGTCTGTTCCGACCTCCATTTGCGTCAACTCATCATCCCGAATATCGATGTGATGTCGGGCAATTTCTCGCATAACAACGTCCGCAACGTCAAAATTGAGGACTTGCTGGGCCGCGAGGAGATCAAGATTTCCATGGATGCTATCATCGCCAATTTCAAGGACAAAGTGGTGATGGTGACAGGTGCTGCGGGTTCCATCGGTTCCGAACTCTGTCGTCAGCTCGCCGGATTCGGTGTGAAGCAATTGGTGCTTTTTGACAACGCCGAGACGCCGATGCACAACATCCGTCTGGAACTCGAAGAAAAATTCCCGAACTTGTCTTTTGTTCCGGTCATCGGTGATGTGCGCCAAAGTCCCCGTGTGGATTACGCCTTCCGTAAATTCCACCCGCAGATTGTCTTCCATGCTGCTGCCTATAAACATGTGCCGCTTATGGAGGAGAACCCCTGTGAGGCCGTCCGTGTCAATGTGCACGGCACGCATACGGTGGCTGACAAATGTATCGAATATGGCGTTGAGAAGATGGTGATGATCTCCACCGACAAGGCTGTGAATCCCACTAACGTGATGGGTTGCTCTAAGAGAATCGCCGAAATCTATGTGCAGTCGTTGGGATTGGCTATCGAGCGCGGCGAAATTCAAGGAAAGACTACTTTCGTGACTACGCGTTTTGGTAATGTCTTGGGCTCCAACGGCTCCGTGATCCCGCGTTTCAGAGAACAGATCGAGAAGGGTGGTCCTGTGACGGTCACCGACCCCAATATCACCCGATTCTTCATGACAATTCCCGAAGCTTGCCGTTTGGTGATGGAGGCTGCTACGATCAGTACCGGCACACAGATTTTCGTTTTCGACATGGGTGAATCTGTGAAGATTGACGATTTGGCCAAACGTATGATCAATCTGGCCGGCTTGAAGCTTGGTGAGGATATCGAGATTGAGTATGTAGGTCTGCGTCCTGGTGAGAAGCTATACGAAGAGGTGCTCTCCAACAAGGAGAATACGATAGAGACAGAACACGACCGTATTTTCATTGCCAAAGTGCGTAAGTATGACTACAAAGAAGCTTTGGCTGCCGTGGAGGATATGGAGGAGAAGTCTATTTTCGTGCAAATTCCCGAAATGGTGAAGAAGATGAAAGAGTTTGTGCCGGAGTTCGTCAGTCAGAATTCGGTTTTCCAACAATACGATAAACATTAGCCTAATATTAAGGTTTATAAATTATTAAAAAGGCTGTCTTTTCGGACAGCCTTTTTTTTAATAAAAAGTGTATATTTGCCACTTAAAGTTTAGTATTATGGATAATTATTATCTCGTTGGTATTCAGCAAATTGGCATCGGCACGGAGGACATGGTTGCGTCGTGGAAATGGTATGCTGACATGTTTCAGATGAATGTCAGGATTTTGGAGGATGACACAGTGGCAGAAAGGATGCTTCCCTATACAAACAACAAACCCGAGAAACGGCACGCCTGCATAGCAGCTAACTTGCAAGGCGGCGGCGGTTTTGAAATCTGGCAGTATTCGGAGCGCAAGCCTCTGCCTATCGATTTCGATGTGCAGATTGGCGACCTTGGTGTCTTCTGCACCAAGATCAAATCTCACAACATTACAGCGTATCATGCAGAACTGGCTGCCAAATACCAAAATGTATCACAAATATTCACTGATCCACAAGGCCTTCCCACCTTCTATGTTCACGACCCCAACGGAAATCTTTTCCAGGTGGTGGAGGATAACTATATCTTCATTGACGAGAAACGGTATTCCGGTGGTGTGGTCGGCGCGATGATCGGCGTTTCCGACATCGATAAGTCTATGACCGTATACCGCGATATATTGGGCTACGACACAGTGGTATACGACAAGAACGGTACCTTCAGCGACTGGCAGACTCTTCGTGGCGGTACCCAGCACTACAGACGTGTGCTGTTGAGCCACTCACAGCCTTTCAAAGGACCGTTCGTGAACATGTACGGCAGCAGCACCATCGAATTGGTGCAGGCCATCGACCGCGAACCGCGCAAGATTTTTGAGAAACCCCGTCAGTGGGGCGATCCTGGCTATATCCAAATTTGTTACGATGTGGTGAACATGCGCGCGCTGGAGAAGCATTGTCAGTCGCTTGGCCATCCCTTCACGGTGGATAGCTGTCCCAGCGACGGCGACTTCGATATGGGCCTCGCTTCCGGCCATTTCACCTACATTGAAGACCCGGACGGCACCTTGATTGAGTTCGTGGAAGTACATAAAATCCCGATTAGCAATAGATTCAACCTCTGCTTAAACTTGATGAAGCGTGACCGGTCGAAAGCATTACCGACGTTCTTGTTCAAACTGATGAAACTGAACCGAGTGAAATTCGACTGATATGGGTAATCTGTTAGATCAAATCAAGAAAGATTTGCGTTATGAGGAGGCACTCCATGCCTGCATGAACTGCGGCATGTGTACGGCTGTCTGCCCGGCGGCGGAGTTCTACGACTATGATCCGCGCCGCATCTGTGACCTCGTGCAGCGCAACGACGAAGAGACTATCGAGAGCCTCCTGCGTTCTGAAACCATCTGGTACTGTGGCCAGTGCATGTCCTGCAAGCCTCGTTGTCCCCGCGGTAACGCCCCCGGCGAAATCATCAACGTGCTGCGCAAAGTCTCTCAGGAGACTGGCTATTTCCGCGACAGCGAGATGGGGCGCCAGCAGGTGGAACTGATGAACGGCATAGCGCAAAATATTCTGGATATCGGCTATTGCGTGCATCCCGACCGTGTGGATCCCGACAAGCATGTGGAACAAGGACCCGTTTGGCGTTGGTTTGTAGATAATATCGAGGAAATTGCCCCAAAACTGGGTGCCAACTACCACGGAGAAGGTGCCGGTGCCCTCCGCACCATTCCCCACGAGGATATGGCGGAAGTACACAAAATTTTCGAAGTTACCGGCGGTTTCGATCTCCGAGAGAAGGTGAAATAAACAACAGTACTTATGAAAAGGTTATTGTATATTGCGTTTTGTTTGTTAATTCCGTTTTTGGTGTATTCGCAGGATCGCGTCAATGTGACCGACAAAAACGGCAAGAAACAGGGCGTGTGGAAGAAATACGAGAACGGTAAGTTGATGTACGAAGGGCAGTTCAAAGACGATGTGCCCTTCGGGACGTTCAAGTACTACTATGCCGACGGCAAGCTGAAGAGCGTCACCGAGTTCGTGCAGGGTGTACACAAGGTGCGCACGACCATGTATCATGAAAATGGACGCAAAGCCTCTGAGGGTGCCTATATAGACCAGCAGAAAGACGGTGAGTGGCGCTACTATTCCGAGAGGGATACTCTGATCAAGGTGGAGAACTACAAGGAGGGCAACCGCAATGGTTTATGGCAAACCTATTCGACTTCCGGGGTTCTGTTGGAGGAGTCCAACTACCTGAACAACAAGCGTAGCGGTGTCTGCAAATCCTATTACCTGAATGGTCAGGTGCAGCTGGAGGCCAATTATGTGGGTGGTAAGACCAACGGGAAGAGTACATCCTATTACCCGAATGGAAATATCTCAATGACAGGTGATTATCACGATGGATGGCGCGACGGCGAATGGCACGCTTACGATGTGAACGGTAAAATTCGCTCTACCTCGGTCTATAAAAACCAACGTTTGGTGAACACCTACATCTATATGTATCAGAAAGGGGTGGGGCAGAAGCTGAAACAGGAACTTGTGGCCTACTTTGTGAAAAACCGTGATAAGATGACGGTCGTGTTGAAAAACGGCAACAAACTCTCCATCGACGAAACCATGGAAGAGGTTGAGCAATGGATTGATTACACCGTCTTTGTGAAGGTCAATCCGCGCTACATCGTCGCCATGGATGCCATTGTGAGCTACCGCCCCGTGGAAGACACCGAAGACGCCATCACTATCAAAGTCAATCCAGCCCCCGACGAGGAGATTTACTCCGAGGGCAACGACGCCAAGCTCCTGAAAGCCCTATTAAGTTCAGAAAAACCAAAAGAATAGGATGAACCGCGAAATCCTCCGAATATCCCTCCCCAGCATCATTACCAACATCACAGTCCCACTCCTGGGCATGGTGGATGTGGCGATTGTGGGTCATATCGGAAACGCCTCCTATATAGCGGCCATTGCGCTCGGTACGATGGTTTTCAACCTGATTTACTGGAACTTTGGGTTCCTGCGGGCGGGCACGTCAGGCATGACGGCGCAGGCGTATGGTGCGGACGATAAAACCGAATATTTGAATGTGCTGGTGCGTGGCATTGCCATCGCGTTGGCGGCGGCGTTACTCATCATATTGCTTCAACGGCCGATAGGTTATATTTGCAAAAAGTGGATTGACAGCTCTCCCGAAACGATGGGGCTGATGCTGACATACTTCTACATTCGCGTCTGGGCGGCACCGGCAACCATCAGTATTTTCGTGCTGAAAGGCTGGTTCTTGGGGATGCAGAACGCCAGTTCCCCAATGTGGATTGCCACCCTGATGAACGTGGTAAACATCCTCTGCAGTTTGCTGTTCGTCTATGTCCTACACGCCGATATCGCTGGTGTGGCTTGGGGCACCGTGGCAGCGCAGTACAGCGGTCTTTTGCTGGCCATCGCGATATGGATTCGCCGTTACGGGCATCTTTGGAAGGACATCCGTTGGAAGACGGCTTTGCAGCTGCGCAAAATGGTCCGTTTCTTCAAGGTGAACGCCGATATTTTCCTCCGCTCACTCTGCTTTATCGCAGTTTTTACCTTTATCCCGTACATTTCCGCCCATTTTGGGGAGGAGATCCTGGCCGCCAATACCCTGCTGATGCAGCTCTTCACGCTCACCTCCTACGTCATGGACGGCTTTGCCTACGCAGGTGAGTCGCTTGTAGGCAAGTATGTGGGGGCGCAGGACAAGGACAGACTACGCCTCACCATCCGTTATCTGCTCTATTGGGGCATCGGACTGGCGAATTTTTTCACGTTGCTGTTCGTCTTCGCTGGCGAACCGCTTCTGCGTGTCCTCTCCAGCGACGAAACGGTCATCCAGACCTCCTTGCAATATATGTTCTGGACCTATCTGTTGCCCTTCACCGGTTTCGCCGCCTTCATCTACGACGGTATTTACATCGGTGCAACGGCTTCCGCCCCTATGCGCAACGTGATGTTCGTGGCTACGGCGGTTTTCTTCGGGGTCTATTATGCCCTCGTCGCTCGCTGCGGCAATCACGCCATCTGGTGCGCCTTCATCTTCTTCCTGACTTTCAGGGGTGTTTTGATGGCATTTGGGCAGAAGAAGTACGTCGTTGATAGGGTTTAAAGGCTTATACGCTTACACGTTTACACGTTTATGGGGATTTGTATGGCAAAAAAAAACGCTCGAGCTTGATGTTCGGGCGTTTTCTTTAAAGGAATTGCGTGTCGGCTTATTTCTCCTTCAACAGGTCGCGGATCTCGGTGAGGAGCTTCTCTTCTGCGCTTGGTTCTGGAGCGGGTGCCGGAGCCTCTTCTTGCTCTTTCTTCACCAAGTTGGTGGCTCTGTTGATACCCTTCATCACGAGGAAGATACATAATGCTACGATCAGGAAGTCGATGGTCACCTGGATGAAGTTGCCATAATTGAGGGTAACGGCCTCTTTCACGATTTCGCCGGCCTCGTTGAGCTTCGGGGTGCGGAGGGTCAGAGACAGCGTCGTGAAGTTGACGTTGCCGATGAGCGCACCGACGAGCGGCATTAGGATGTCATTCACCAAAGAGGTGACGATTTTACCGAAGGCACCGCCGATGATTACACCGATGGCCATGTCCATGACATTACCCTTCATTGCAAATTCCTTGAATTCTTTAAAAAATCCCATAGCGTTAAAATTTTAATGATGTTTGAAAGTGCAAAAGTAAAAAAAATACAGATTGTTGTACTAATCTGTATTTTTTTTCTTATCGCTTATTCATCAGAATTCATGAGGTTATGCATCACCGCGAGCTTGTATAAGTCCAAGAAAACCAGGCTATTGTATGTAGATGATATGTTCCTCAGAGGTTGTCGGATTTTATCCAATAACGACAAGGTGAATCTCCCCGTCAATGTTTTTTTGAGACGCTGGTAGGTGGAAAGCAATGTGCTGACCTCCATGAATTTATCGTCTAATTTGTTGTGGGATTGCAGGTTGACGAGATTGGCAACCCCGGCGGCCACTTTGTTGAGAAGCAGCTCATTAGTGTCGATGCCTTCATGATAGAGCTCATTGTCAATGTGATAGACGGGAATGCCGCACTTTTTGAGTTCAATGCCGAAGAAGGTGTCCTCGTAGCCATACTGCTTGAGGCTCTCTTCAAATCTGCATTTCTCAAACACAGACTTGGAAATCAGCATGTTAAAAGGGGTAAACGCGCGATACGGGTCTCGGTTACGTTCGTATGCCGGCCGCACCTCCCGCTTGATGCCGTAACGATAGCGCAGTAATTTGGTTTTTTCAGGCTGCATTTCACGGTAGCTCAAACCTCCCAAAACCACAAAATCGGTGCCGTGAAGATGCTTTTCTTCCAAAAAACGAAGATAATTTGCGATATAGTCGTCTTTTTTCACGCGGGCATCGCAGTCCATGAAGAGCAGGGTAGGGTAAGTCGCGGCATCTGCCAGACTGTTGCGGATTTTGGAGCGACCGATATTCTGCTCGTATTGGATGTATAGCACGTGCTCCTGCTCCGCCAACAACGAATTGTGATACCGCACCGACATGTCCGACGAGGCATCATCAGCGATGATGATCTCATATTGGATTTGGCTCTCAATCAATTGTGTCTGCAATTCCGAAACTAGCGGATGCAGATTTGTATTATATGTTGGAATTAATATTGATAACATTAAACCAAAGAATCTATCAACTTCCCGTCCTCAATGCAAATCGCTCTCGACGGGAACTTGTCAATCATGGAGAAATTGTGAGTGGCCATTAACACGGTGGTGCCGGTTTGGTTGATGTGATGGAAGGTCTGGAAGATTTCCTCGGCGGTAATGGGGTCGAGGCTACCGGTAGGCTCATCGGCCAGAATCAGGTCTGGACTATTAAGCAATGCTCTGGCGATACAGACGCGCTGCTGTTCACCGCCGGAGAGTTGTGACGGTAGTTTGAAGTCTTTCGTCTCCAATCCGACCAATGTGAGTACCTCCTCGCAGCGGTTGAGCATGGCGTTCTTGTCTTTCCATTGCGTGGCGCGAAGCACAAACATGAGGTTCTCGATGACCGTGCGGTCCTGCAGCAGCTGGTAGTCTTGGAACACCATACCGATTTTCTTGCGCAGTTCGGGAATTTGCTTGGTTTTGAGCTTCAGCAGGTCGTAGCCGAGCATCATGGCTTCTTCGCCCTCGGGCTTAAGCTCTGCAATGAGGGTTTTGAGGATCGATGACTTGCCAGATCCGGTCTTGCCGATCAGGTAAACGTATTCGCCCTGCTTGATGGAGAAGCTGATGTCGGAGAGCACCAGCAGCTTTCTGTGGGCGATGTTCACGTGTTTGAACGAGATGACATCCGCCGGAATGACCTCTTGCGGGACTTCCGTTGCGGTTGCTTGTTCAACCACTTCGGGCTCGTTATTGGTGACAATTTCGTTCTCTTCCATAATTACTAACTGTAATGGCTAACTAACTACGCATCAATATTCGCGTACGTGGCGTTCTGTTCGATGAACTCGCGGCGCGGCGGAACCTCATCACCCATGAGCATGGAGAAGATGCGGTCGGCTTCGGCGGCGTTCTCGATAGTGACCTGTCGGAGCAAACGGTTAGCGGGATCCATGGTGGTGTCCCAAAGTTGGTCGTCCTTCATTTCACCGAGACCTTTATAGCGCTGCACATGAACTTTGCGGCCGCCTGCAGAAGCCTCTGCTGTGAGTTGGTCGCGTTGCTCGTCGGTCCAGGCGTATTGTAGTTTGTCGCCCTTCTTGACACCGTACAACGGCGGGGTGGCCAGATAAACGTGACCTTGCTCGATCAATTCGCGCATATAGCGGAAGAAGAAGGTCAGGATCAATGCGGCGATATGGCTACCATCGACATCGGCATCGGTCATGATAATCACCTTGTGATAACGTAATTTGGAGATGTTCAACGCTTTGTTGTCGTCTTCAGTACCGATGGTCACGCCCAAAGCGGTGTAGATGTTGCGGATTTCCTCGCTCTCAAAGATGCGGTGCTGCATGGCTTTCTCCACGTTAAGGATCTTACCGCGCAAGGGGAGGATGGCTTGGAAGTGGCTATCACGACCCTGTTTTGCGGTACCGCCTGCGGAGTCACCCTCGACAAGGAAGAGCTCGCACTTGGAGGCATCTTTGGAGGAGCAGTCGGCCAGTTTTCCGGGAAGTCCGGAGCCGCTGAAGGCGGTCTTGCGCTGCACGAGTTCGCGTGCCTTGCGGGCAGCGTGACGAGCTTGCGCGGCTAACACCACTTTATCGACGATGGTCTTTGCGTCTTTCGGGTTCTCTTCGAGGTAATTGGTCAGCATTTCGCCTACCATCTGGTTCACCACGCCGGCGATTTCGCTGTTGCCGAGCTTGGTCTTGGTCTGTCCTTCGAACTGAGGCTCAGCCACTTTCACAGAGATGATGGCGGTGAGACCTTCGCGGAAGTCGTCACCGGAAATTTCGATCTTGTTCTTTTCGAGTTTGTCGAGCAGTTTGTTGTCATCGGCGTACTTCTTGAGAGTACGGGTAAGCGCCTGACGGAAACCCGTGAGGTGGGTACCTCCCTCTATAGTATTAATATTGTTAACGTAGGAATGGATGTTCTCGGTGAAGGAGTCATTATACTGCATGGCCACCTCAATTGGCACGCCCTGACGTTCGCCCTCCACGTAGATGGGCTGCGACGTGATTTTGGTGCGGCCCTCATCGAGGTGCATGATGAAGTCGCGCAGACCGTTTTCAGAATAATAGACCTCCTTCGGGTGGTTACCCTCTTCGTCGGTTTTGCGCAGATCTTCGATGGAGATGTGGATGCCCTTGTTCAGGTATGCTAACTCCTTGAGACGGTGTGCCAAACGGTCGAACTCATACACAGTGGTGTGGAAGATAGTGTCGTCGGGCAGGAATGTAATTTTGGTGCCGCGGTAGTCGCTTTCGCCGACCACTTTCACAGGGTACAGCGGCTTGCCGTAGGCGTACTCCTGGATGAAGTGCTTGCCTTCGCGGAAAACCTCTGCGGTGAGGTGTTTGGAGAGGGCGTTCACACAGGAGACACCGACACCGTGCAGACCGCCGGAGACCTTGTAGGAGTCCTTGTTGAACTTACCGCCTGCGTGCAGGACGGTCATGACGACCTCCAGGGCGGAGCGTTTCTCCTTCGGATGCATATCGGTGGGGATACCACGACCGTTATCGAGGACGCTTATCGCGTTGCCTTCCAAGATTTTAACTTCTATGTCGTTACAGAATCCTGCGAGGGCCTCGTCGATGGAGTTATCGACCACCTCGTTGACCAGATGGTGCAGACCGCGGTCGCTGACATCGCCGATATACATGGCGGGACGCTTACGTACAGCCTCCAGGCCTTCCAGAATCTGAATATTACCAGCGCTATAGGTTTCTTCGTTCACTGTCTTATTCTCTAACTCGCTCATTATTAATGGTTTTACTTTTTCTCTTAAAACCTGCAAAGATACGAAAAAAATCGGTATGTTGGGCGGTTTTTTTCGGTAAAAAAGCTTAGGAGCTTAGGCGCTTACATGCTTATCGTGTGGGGTTATAAAGATATCGTGTCTTCGATACGGGCGAGCCACACTTGAGGGGAAAAATGAATTCGCTATTGCAGAATTCATTATGTATTATGAATTAGTATACCGACGGCGTGATGAACACCCGCCAAGAACCGTTTTCGTCTCGGTTTATGTCACCTTCAGATAAAGGTTGGGTTTCTTGCCATTTTTCTAAAGCAGCTTGTAATTTTTTATTTTCCCCCTTTATCCCATTCTCAATCTGAAATCCACCCCGCCTGCCATTTTGTCAGTTTTTCCCCATTGGCAACATATTTGTAATTATTATTGACGCGAGACGTAATACGTCTAAGCTCCTAAGCTTCTAAGCGTCTAAACCTTAAACCCTAAACCTTAAACCGAAAATAATATGAACCCGAATAATTTAACAATCAAAACCCAAGAGGTGATCGGGAACGCCCAAATGCTGGCGACCCGGAACCAGAACCAGCAGGTGGATTCACTGCACATCCTCAAAGCTATGCTCGACACGGATGACAACGTGATTCCCT
>Ga0310696_10006568_pt1 | contig 13774 bp, 11 predicted proteins | sample AusTroGonzalo_MG_4_FD_203885 | JGI IMG/M metagenome (GOLD analysis project Ga0310696, IMG submission 203885) | Bovine rumen microbial communities from tropical cattle in Woodstock, Queensland, Australia - Gonzalo_02 (v2) (version 2) | ecosystem: Host-associated > Mammals > Digestive system >... | reverse complement strand
AGCAGAGTGGAAATACCCGTTCCCATCCCGAACACGGAAGTCAAGCGCTCTCACGCCGATGGTACTGCAGCAATGCGGGAGAGTAGGTAGCCGCCAGGTCTTTTTTTATGAAAATTGGCGGAGCAAGTGCTCCGCTTTTTGTTTATATGGATAGTTGAGAAAACGGGTGCAAAGTGGCAGTATTATATTCGGAGGATTTTGCAATGAGTGACATCCGTTTCGGTACTGGTGGCTGGAGGGCCATAATCGGTGATGATTTCATCAGAGAGAACGTCAACAGAGCAGGGCAGGCTATTTCAGAGATCCTGCTGGAGGACAAACTGACGGACAAGCCTGTCATGATAGGCTATGACAGAAGGTTCCTCTCCGAGCCCGGGGCAAGATGGCTCGCCGAGGTGTTCGCCGGCAACGGCATAGATGTACTGATGATGAAACGTTCGGCTCCTTCTCCGCTGATCATGCATACGGTACAGAAGAAACAGCTGCACTGCGGCATAGAGGTTACGGCAAGCCATAACCCTCCCGAGTACGACGGACTAAAGGTGATTGTGGAGGAAGGACGTGATGCTTCCGTAGAGGTCACCGACAGGATCGAGAAGTATATCGCAAGGCAGAAAGAGATCAGGCGTGTTGATTTCAAGGATGCCCTGGCTTCAGGAAAGGTCCAGTACATCAAGAATCCGTTCAATGACTTCATAGACGACATTCTTGCCGTCATGGACAAGGAAGCAATCAAGCGCAAGGGCCTGAGGGTCCTGTTCGATCCCATGCATGGTTCCGGAACCTATCCTCTGGAAGTAATCCTCAACACATGCAGATGTACGCTGGACATTATCAACAGCGACAAGGATGCCTATTTCGACGGCGGATATCCTGCTCCAAGCGAGGATACGCTGAGGCCTCTGGCCGATAAGGTCATAAGAGGCGGCTATGACTTCGGAATCGCATTCGACGGAGACGGAGACAGACTGGGAATCATAGACAGCACGGGCCGCTATGTCAGCATGAACGAAATCATAGTCATGCTGTACTGGTATCTTCATGAGAAGAAAGGGTGGAAAGGACCCGTGGTCAGGAATATCTCCACCACCTACATCCTGGACAGGATGGCAAAGACCTTCGGAGAGCAGTGCATAGAGGTTCCGGTAGGATTCAAATGGGTCTCCGCTGCCATAGACAAGTACAATGCGGTTCTGGGCGGAGAGTCTTCCGGCGGTCTTACGGTGCGCGGACACATCAACGGAAAGGATGCCATCTATGCCGTGTCGCTGTTCGTGGAGATGCTGGCCGTCACTGACATGACCGTGCAGGATATTTCGGACCTGATTGCGCAGAACTGGGGAAGATCAGTGTTCCTTGATTATGCCCTGCGTTTCAGTCCAGAGGACAAGATCCGCATCAACAAGGCCCTGATGGATGAGAAACGATTGCCTGTTTTTGACAAGAAAGTCAAGAAAATAAGCTATATGGACGGATGTAAGGTATTCTTTGAAGATGACAGCTATGTAATCTGCCGCTTCTCGGGAACCGAGCCTGTCCTGAGGATAATGGCAGAGACCTCCACCAAGGAAGAGTCTCAGGTCCTTCTTGATGTCTTCAGGTCGTTTGTAGAAGGACTTCTCTGAAAGCTTTCTAATTTGTCTGATTGCTGATATGATTCTTCTATCCGATTCAGACCGGAGGTGACGATGACACTTTTTGAAAAGGCCGCGGAATACGCAATCCGTGCCCATTCGGGCATGACGCGAAAGATCAGCAGGCTTCCATATGTGATACATCCGTTCGAGGTTGCTACGATTGCAGCGACGATGACCAACGACGAGGAGCTCCTTGCCGCAGCGCTTCTTCACGACACCGTGGAAGACACGGAGACATCCGTGAAGGATCTGGAGCTGAATTTCGGCGAAAAGGTCACTCATTATGTCCTTATGGAGACGGAAGACAGGATTCCCGATGTCCCCAGGGTGGAGAGCTGGCTGAAGCGCAAGGAGAAGAGCCTCGGTGAGCTCGAGGCCTGCGGGGACCTGAACGTCAAGATCCTGTGGCTGAGTGACAAGCTTTCGAACATGCGTTCTTTCCACCGCGTCTGGAGGAAGGAGGGTGATGCCCTCTGGAACAGGATGAATCAGAGGGATGTCACCAAGCAGGCCTGGTACTACAGGTCGATTGCCAGGCTGACATCCGATCTAAAGGATCATGATGCATGGAAGGAATACAACGCACTGGTGGAGCTGATTTTCAAGGGGGTAGACTGAGATGATCGAATACAAGACAGATGACAGACTCACCGTATTTCTCAAGGGAAGGATAGATACCACGAATGCCCCGGCAGTGGAAGAGGAAATCATGAAGATCGTGGCAGAGAATGCCGGTCTTCCGATAGTCGTCGACTGCTCTGAGCTCCAGTACATCTCAAGTGCAGGACTGCGCGTGATAATGAAGCTGAAGAAGGCCAACAAGGATACAACCCTGATCGAGGTTTCTCCCGCCGTCTATGATATTCTCGAGACAACCGGCTTCACTGAGATCATCAGCATCCACAAGCAGCTCAGGACAATCTCCGTCAAGGGCTGTCCGGTCATCGGAAAGGGTGCCAAGGGTACGGTCTACAGGATCGACAAGGAGACCATCGTAAAGACCTTCAAGAAGGGAAGCGACATCTCCGACATCGAGCAGGAAAGAATACTCGCCCGTACGGCCTTTGTCCTCGGCATCCCCACCGCAATATCATACGATGTCGTAAAGATAGAAGGCGGCGGATACGGTTCGGTGTATGAGCTTCTGGATGCCACCAACCTGGCTCAGGAGCTTTCAAGCGGAAGAAAGACCATCGATGAAGTGGTGGAGCTCGAGGTAGGTCTCATGAGGACCATCCATTCGACCGAGGTCAATCCGGAGCAGATTCCTCCATTCAAGGAAAAATCCGACAAGTGGCTTGATGTCGACAAGGATTACCTGCCTGCCGACAAATACGAGAAGCTCTGTGCGCTGCTTAATGCCGTTCCCGATGAGAACCACATGATACACGGTGATTTCCACCTCAAGAACATCATGTACCAGAACGGCGAGTGTATCCTCATCGATATGGACTCCCTGAGCCACGGAAACCTCGTGTTCGAGCTCGTGACCATCTGGTGCTCCTATGTGGGCCTCGGAGAGGTAGACAACACGATTGTCGAGGATTTCCTCGGAGTCCCGTATGGCCAGGCTCTTGAAATCTGGAGAAAGACCCTTGAGTATTATTTCGAGACAACCGACGATGCGAAGATCAATGAGATCGAGGAGAAGGTCAGGCTGCTCGGATATGCACGCCTGATCAGAAGATGCGTCAGGAAGAGGCTCGACACCGAGGTCGGCAGGAAGGAGCTGAAGAATGCTACCGACAAGATCTGCGAACTGCTTGACCGTGTCGACAGCGTTGCACTCTGAGGGTAAAAAAAGGTCCACCACGCTTGGGCCGTGGTGGACAAAGGCATTGTGTAATAGAGTGCTAGGAAAGCTTCTACCAAGAACCATTTTATTATGAGCAGACTCAAGCAAAAACGGTTTTTTTAGAAAAAAACGCAAGAAAAGACTGAAAATTGTGGAAAACTGCGAAAAATGAACCAAAAATAACTAAAATATGAAATTTTAATAAAATAAATTTTATTTCACCGCTTTTCGCCCGTCTCATCGTCTTCAACAAGATTCCTAAGCCAGACTCCTCTGCGTACCAGAATCAGTCCCACTCCGAGTTTCGCCAGTCCGGCCAGATGTACGCCCACGAATATCCACAGTACACTCACCGATGTGTACCTGCTGAGGATGTATGCCACGGGATAGTTGATGGAGATTTCGGCAAAACCGTCGAACAGGAACGTGATGAAAGTCCTTCCGCCGCTTCTGAGGGTGAAGTATGTGGCGTTCTTGAACGCATCAAGCGGCATGAACAGGGCATAGGTCACTATCAGGTTGGTGGCAAGGCTTCTGGCTGCGTCGGATGTGTTGTACATCCTGGGGAACAGCCACGCCACGGACAGCATCACCATTCCCACGAACGAGCTTATCACCATGGAGAATATCATGATCTTCCTGTCTGTCTCCTTGGCTTCCTCGAGCTTGCCCGCACCGAGCAGTCTTCCGATGATTATGCCAACGCTGGTTCCGAACGCAAGGAATACGACCTTGAACAGATTGTTGAGCGTGTTGGCGATGTTCACGCCGGCTACTGCGTTCAGACCTCTCATGGAATAACACTGGGTTACAAGCGTCACTCCGGCAGACCACAGAGCTTCGTTGACAAGCAGGATCAGACCTTTTCTGGCAATTCTGGAAACAAGGGTGCCAGGCACACGCAGAGTCCGGTAAAGGCCTTTTGCAAAGGGCTGCCTGTCACTGTGCAAGTGTGTCCAGACAACCACGACACCGGCTTCCACATATCTTGAGATCACGGTGGCGATGGCCGCTCCCATGACTCCCAATGCAGGAAATCCGAGTTTCCCGTAAATCAGGACATAGTTGAGCACCAGATTGACCAAGACGGCAGATACTCCGGCCTTCATGGGGACAAGGGTTTCCCCGCATTCGCGCAGAGTGCTGGAATAGACCTGGACAAGTACGAATCCCGGAAGTCCCATCAGCATCACGGAGAGATAGGTCGTTGCGTGTTCCAGCGCCAGCGCAAGGTTTCCGCCGTCGTTGCTCTCGTTCAGATAGAACCCTATCAGTTTTGATCCGAACAGAGAGAATACAAAGAAGGCCAGGACCGTCAGGATTGCACCCAGTATCAGCTTGAACCTGAATGTGTTGCGTACGCCTTCATGATCCTGCTTTCCGAAGAACTGGGCGGTGAAGATTCCGGCTCCCGACAGGCCGCCGAAGATGCACAGGTTGTAGACGAACAGTATCTCGTTGACTATCGCCACGCCTGACATGGGCTCCGTGCCCAGACGCCCGACCATGATGTTGTCCAGAAGGTTCACGAAGTTCGTGAATCCGTTCTGCACCATTATCGGCAGCGCAACCATGAGTACGTATTTGAATAGAGTCCTGTCTTTCTCCCTGATGATCATCCCTCTGTGTGGTATCCGTTATCAGCTTCAAAGTCAATACGGCGCGAGGACTTCTCCCGAATGTCTTTAAGTTTTTCAAATATATCTATATAATGGCTCAGAACGCAAGAACTGTTCATCAGGAGACAACCCTATGAAGATAATCTACAAAGACGGAAATGTCACCGAATGTCCCGCAGAGGAAATGGATCATGTGATCCGTCACTCGACGGCACACCTGATGGCCCAGGCCATCCAGAGACTCTATCCCGAGGCTGATTTTGCCTACGGTCCTGCTACCGAGAGAGGTTTCTACTATGACGTCGATCTCGGAGACAGAAAGCTCACGGACGATGATCTTCGCGCCATCGAGGCGGAAATGAAGAAGATCACCAAGGAGCATCTGCCCGTCAGGCCGTTCATCCTGCCCAGGGACGAGGCCGTCAAGCTCATGCATGAGAGAAAGGCCAAGTACAAGGAAGAGCACATCGGAGACCTTCCCGAAGATGCAATCATCAGTTTCTACCAGCAGGGTGACTACATCGACATGTGCACGGGCCCGCACGTGACATACACGAACGCCCTCAAGGCCTTCAAGATCACAGGCCAGGGCGGAGCATACTGGAAGAACGATTCCAAGAACAAGATGCTCACCCGCATCAACGGAGTTGCATTCCAGAGCCAGGCCGAACTCGAGCAGTACGAGAAGGAGCTTGAGGAGGCCAAGGCACGCGACCACCGCAAGATCGGAAAGGAAATGTCACTCTTCATGACAGATGACCTTGTCGGAAAGGGCCTTCCCATGTTCCTTCCCAACGGATACATCGTGTGGCAGGAGCTTGAGAACTACATCAAGGAGAAGGAGCGCAAGCTCGGTTACCAGCATGTAATGACACCGTGCGTAGGATCAGTGAACCTCTACGTCACGTCAGGCCACTGGGCTCATTACCGCAAGAACATGTTCCCGCCGATGGAAGTGGAAGGCGAGAGCTTTGTCCTCAGGCCGATGAACTGCCCGCACCACATGATGATCTACTCCTCAAAGCCGCACAGCTACAGGGAGCTTCCCATCCGTCTTGCGGAGATTGCCCATGACTTCAGGTTCGAGTCCAGCGGAACGCTGAAAGGAATCGAGAGAGGCCGTCACTTCTGCCAGAACGATTCCCATATCTTCGTCACGCCGGACCAGATCGAGCAGGAAGTCAAGCAGGTCGTCGGACTCATCTCCGAGACCTACAAGGACTTCGGAATCACCGATTACCGCTGCGTGCTGTCCCTGCGCGATCCTGCCGATACCGAGAAGTACTACCAGGACGACCAGATGTGGGAGACTGCGGAAAGCGCCCTGCGCAAGGTTCTTCAGGACCTTGAGATCGACTTCACCGAGGAGATCGGAGAGGCTGCATTCTACGGACCCAAGCTGGATGTCAACGTCAAGCCGGCAGTAGGCGTGGAGTACACGCTCTCGACATGTCAGCTGGACTTCTGCCTGCCCATGAAGTTCGACCTCAAGTACATCGATGCCGACAACTCCGAGCGCACTCCTGTTGTCATCCACAGGGCCATTCTCGGATCACTGGACAGATTCATGGCCTACATCATCGAGGAGACCAAGGGCAAGTTCCCCGTGTGGCTTGCTCCGCTTCAGGTCAAGGTTCTTCCCGTCAGCGAGAAGAACAACGACTATGCCCGCAAGGTGTACGAGGAGCTGGACAAGGCCGATGTCCGCGTGGTGCTTGACGACCGCAACGAGAAGGTCGGATACAAGATCCGCGAGGCCCAGCAGGTTGACAGGGCTCCCTACATGCTCATCATCGGAGCAAAGGAAGAGGAAGAGGGCACAGTGAGCGTCCGCAGCCGCGATACCGGCGAGACCGTCTCCATGCCTCTTGCAGACTTTGTCGCCAAGGTCACTGCCGAGATAAAGAACAGGACCAGATAAGATCAAGGTATGAAAAAACAAAAGCGGAGTCATTGCGGCTCCGCTTTTTTGTTTGTGACATTTGAGTCATTTGAGTCATTGGCAACATTAGACCCATTAGACCCAAACGTTGACAATTTCGTTGCACTTCGTGCGCGTCGTTCTCGTCGTGAACGGCGTGATCAGGTACTGTCTGTCAGATCTCGTCGATCCTCACCGGGCGGTTCTCTGCAAGAGACTTCTTGCATGCAAGGCCGATGCGGATGGACATCATGCCGTCCTTGAGTCCCACGGGAACCTCTGTCCCGTTGGTGACGGCTTCTACGAACAGCCTCATTTCCTTCTGGTAAGATGCCATGTAGCGCTCGAGGAAGAAATACAGCGGCTTCTCTGCGGTGACACCTGCCTCTGTGGAGAGGACTGCGGTTGATTCGCTGTCATTGGTGATTGCAACGGCTCCAAGTGATCCGAATACTTCGGCACGCTGGTCATAGCCGTAGGCTGCGCGTCTTGAGTTGTCGATGAGTGCAAGGGCACCGTTGGAAAGCTTTATGGACACCGTTGCGCTGTCGACGTCTCCTGCCTTTCCGATTTCCGGATCGATCAGGACTGCTCCGCGGGCATAGACTTCCTCGATCTCTGCACCGGAGAGGTAACGGACCATGTCTATGTCATGGATCATCATGTCAAGGAAGATTCCTCCGGAGACCGCCACATACTGCGGTGCGGGCGGGTTGGGGTCACGTGAGCTTACGCGCACGAACTGAACGTCGCCGACCTTGCCTGCGAGAGTAGCATTGCGAAGGGCTTCGAAGTTGTGGTCGAAGCGGCGGTTGAAGCCGACCTGGAAGCAGAGCTTCTTAGGTGATGCCGCAAGGGCTTTCTCGACTTCCCTGATCTTTGCAGGGCTGAGATCTACGGGCTTTTCGCAGAAGACGTGCTTCTGGGCCTTGATTGCCTCGATGGAGATGGGTGCGTGTGTATCTGTCGATGAACAGATCAGAACGGCATCGATCTTCGGATCGTTGAGGATGTCATGATAGTCGGAGACTACGGTGGCTCCCGTGCTCTCCATCCACTGCTTGACTTCCGGTTTGATGAACGGATCCGCTACTTTGGCGACCCTTGCTCCCGGCACTCCGGAGATGATGCTTCTGGCGTGTACCTGTCCGATTCTTCCGGCTCCGATTATTCCGATGTTGACCATTTATGAGAACCTCCGTAATTGTTACGCAATCGTTTGCGCTGGCAACTGTAAATCATAATTCCATTGGCAGAACAAGTCAATTTCTTTGTTACGCAAACGTTTTCACTTTCAAAAACCGAGCACTTGGTTTACAATGATAAATATAGAAATTCGCGTGATATCCCAATGGAGGAAGATACTATGAAGAAAATCAGAGTTGGAGTTGCCGGATACGGCACGATAGGACAGAGACTTGCCGACGGCGTGGCTCTTCAGGGCGACATGGAACTGGTCGGAATCGCCGATCTTGCACCTACGCTTGCACTTCAGGCGCTGAGGGAGAACGACATGATCGGAGCCAACGGCGTGAAGTACAACCTTTATCTTGTGGACGGAGCCGACAAGGCAGCCTTCGATGCAAAGGGAATCCCCGTGGCAGGATCGTTCGAGGACCTGTGCAGGAACGTCGACGTCATGCTTGATTCGGCACCCGGAGGAGTCGGAGCATCCAACAAGGCCAAGTACTACGAGCCGCTCGGAGTCAAGGCAATCTTCCAGGGCGGAGAGAAGAACTCCGTTGCCGATGTCTTCTTCCATGGCTATGCCAACTACGAGAAGGGTGTGGGCCAGAGCTATCTCAAGCTCACCAGCTGCAACACCACAGGCCTGATCAGGACCGTGGACTGCCTTGACAGGGAAATCGGACTTCAGAAGGTGGCCATCACCATCATCAGAAGAGTAGCGGATCCCGGTGACTATCACAGAGGACTGACAAATGCACTGCAGATGGAGAAGGCTCCCAGCCACCAGGCCCTGGATCTGATGACCATCATGCCGCATGTGGAAGCTACGGGAATCCTGGTCCATACTCCCGTGACCCACGGCCACATCATCACGGTCCTGGCAACGGCAAAGGACGGAAAGAAAATCACCCGTGAGATGGCCCTGGAGGCATTCCGCAAGCATCCCAGGATCAGGACAGTCACGATTGACGAAGGCTTCAAGGGCAACGCAAGCCTGTTCAAGTATGCAAGAGACCTCGGAAACAGACGCGGCGACATGTATGAGATCGGCCTTTGGGAGGATTCGATCGTGGAGAGCGGAAACGACATCATGTATGCAATCAACATCCCGCAGGAGAGCGTGACCATTCCGGAGACGATCGATGCCATCCGCGCCAGCATGAAGATGCAGCTGACAAGGGAAGAGGGTACGGCCGAGACCAACAAGTATCTGGGTATCGGCAAGTTCAAGAAGCTTCAGAATTTCTGATTTCGGAGATTGCAATGAGATTCGGAATAAAGACACTCGATGATTTCGAGCTCAAGGGAAAGACCGTTCTCTGCAGGATAGACATCAACCAGCCTGTGGACAAGGCAACCGGAAAGCTCAAGAGCATCAACCGTATCCGTGCCTGTGTGCCCACCATCCGCGAGCTGTCGGAAAAGGGTGCACGCGTGGTCCTGATGGCCCATCAGGGAAGCGACATCGAGTACAAGAACTACTACACCACACGGCCTCATGCCGACGTGCTCTCCGAGCAGCTTGGCTTCGAGGTCCGCTGGGTGGAGGATGTCTGCGGTCCTGCTGCGCGTGAGGCCATCAGGAACCTGAAGGACGGGGAGGTCCTTCTTCTGGACAACGTGCGCTTCATGGCAGAAGAGCAGACCCTTTTCGAGACAAAGCTCTGTCTGTCACACGAAGAACAGGCCAGAACCCAGGTTGTGACAAAGCTTGCTCCTCTGGGAGACCTGTATGTCTGCGACGCCTTTGCCGCGGCCCACAGGGACCAGCCGACGCTCTGCGGCTTTGAGCAGATCCTGCCCAGTGCCATGGGAAGGCTGTTCGAGAAAGAGTACGTGACTGTGTCCTCCCTGATGGAGGAGCCCAAGAGGCCGTGCGTGTTCGTTCTGGGCGGTGCGAAGATTGCAGATGCATTCCAGATGATGAAGACGGTCCTGTCAAAGGGCAGTGCAGATCTTGTGCTGACCGGAGGCCTTGTGGCCAACATCTTCCTTGCATCGCAGGACGTGCAGATAGGCAAGGGCAGCCTTGATTTCATAATGAAGTCCAACTACGGTGATTTCATCAAGGTGGCCGGCGAGCTTTATTCCCGGTACAAAGACAAGATCGTGCTTCCGGAGGACCTTGCGTGGGTTGCCGACGGAAAGAGGTGCGAGGCCGCCGTGGGGGAGATTCCCCAGGACATCAGTGCCGTGGACATCGGAAGCAGGACTGCAGGACGGTACAGGGACGAGATAATGGCTGCAAAGACCGTCTTCGTCAACGGACCGGCCGGCGTGTTCGAGCAGGAGCCGAGTGAGCTCGGAACAAAGACCATCTGGCAGGCTCTTGCCGATACCGGTGCATTTACCGTCCTGGGTGGCGGCGACAGCATTACGGCTACTGAGAAATATGGTCTGACGGATAAGATCGGATATATCTGCACCGGAGGCGGAGCGCTGATAAGATTCCTGTCCGGCGAGGAGCTGCCGGTAGTGAAGGCTCTCAGACATGGAGCAAAGGTAGGAGAGAAATGATGTTTGACAAAGATAAGGTAAAGCTTGGAATCGCACCCATAGGCTGGTGCAACGACGATATGCCCGAACTGGGTGCCGAGAACACGTTCCGGCAGACCGTGAGCGAGATGGCTCTTGCCGGATTCACGGGCTGTGAGATCGGAAACAAATATCCCAAGGATCCCAAGGAACTCAAGTGGGAACTGGATCTCAGGGGAATGAGGATTGCAAGCAGGTGGTTCTCTTCCTTCATCCTCACACAGGACATCGAGAAGGTGAAGAAGGACTTTTCCGCAGAGCTGGATTTCCTTGAGGCCGTGGGTGCCAACCGCATCAACGTCAGCGAGCAGAGCTACTCGATCCAGGGAAAGACGGATGTCCCCATCCTCACCGGTGGTCATAAGCACGTGATGGACGATGCCGAGTGGAAGCGCTTCTGCGATGGCCTGAATGAGCTTGGAAAGCTTGCTTCTTCACGTGGTTTCAAGCTCTGCTACCATCATCACATGGGAACGGTGGTCCAGACATCCGAAGAAACGGACCGTATGATGGCCAACACCGACCCGCGTTACGTGTTCCTCTGCTTTGATACGGGACATTTCACATTTGCAGGAGAGGACCCGCTTCTGATGCTGAAGAAGTATGTGGACAGAGTGGGCCATGTCCATCTCAAGGACATGAGGCTTTCCGTCGTGAAGCAGGTCAGGGAGAACAACTGGAGTTTCCTCACCGCCGTCAGGAACGGTGCCTTCACGGTGCCGGGAGACGGAAATGTGGACTTCGATCCTGTGTTCAAGGTCCTTTCCGATGCCCGTTACGAGGGATGGCTCCTGGTTGAGGCCGAGCAGGATCCTGCCAAGGCCAACCCGCTTGAGTATGCAATCAAGGGCAGAAAGTACATCAAGGAGCACACGGGGCTCTGATCCGTGGGACAAAAGGAGGCATCATGTACTTCAGCAAGGAAGTGGTCAGGGGCTACAACCCTTACATAGACAGAGCCAAGGACGACATGGGAACCATGATGGACGTAGGTCTTCTGGTGATGGAGAAGGGCGATGTATATGAGATCGACGAGAAGGACAAGGAGACAGCGGTTCTCCTGTTCTCCGGTGATGTCGTGTTCGGGTATGCGGAAAAGAAGGTCGAAGGCCACAGGCCCGACTGTTTCCGTCATGAGGCATACTGCCTGCTTGCTCCTCGGGGTGTGAAGATAACGCTGCGTGCACTGGGTCATGCGGAGATTTACATCCAGCAGACGGACAATGAAAAGGACTATGAGCCGGTGATGTACACTCCGGACAACATCCAGGTGCAGCATGCCGGAGCCAACGGAGAGCTTCTGGGTTGCATGAGAAGGGAGATAAAGACATTCTTCGATTACGACAACGCTCCGTTCTCCAACATGGTCCTGGGCGAGGTCCTGAACTTCCCCGGAAAGTGGTCGTCCTATCCGCCGCACCATCATCCGCAGCCGGAAGTCTACTTCTACCGCTTCGACTATCCCCAGGGATTCGGAGTGGGATTCGCAAACGGAGAGGTCTATCAGACCGGCCACAACGGCCTTGCGGTAATCAACAGCGGCATGCACTCACAGTGTGCGGCTCCCGGTTATGCCATGTGCTATGCCTGGGGAATCAGGCATCTGGACGGAGATCCGTGGCGCAAGACCAGAATCGATGACAAGGAACACTCGTGGTTGTGGAAGGCTGATGCCAATGACCACATTTTCCAGGGTTAAGGGGGAACATATGGAGACCGTAAGACTTACAATGGCGCAGGCGCTGGTGAGGTTCCTTGAGAACCAGTACATCTCATATGACGGAAAGGAGCATCCGTTCGTGGAGGGAGTGATCATGCTTCCCGGACACGGAAACGTTCTTGGTCTCGGACAGGCTCTGGCGCAGGAAGCGCACCACCTGAAGGTGTGGCAGGGCAAGAACGAGCAGGGAATGGCCCATACCGCCGTAGCGTTTGCAAAGCAGTGCAAGCGCAAGAAGATAATCGCCGTCACGTCGTCGGTTGGTCCCGGTGCCGCCAACATGGTCACCGCAGCCGCAACGGCCACGGCAAACAACATCCCCGTGCTGATTCTGCCCGGCGATGTCTATGCCTGCCGTCAGCCCGATCCGGTGCTGCAGCAGATAGAGCAGACTCATGATCTTTCGATTTCCACGAACGACGCCTTCCGCGCAGTGTGCAGATACTGGGACCGCATCGTACGTCCGGAGCAGCTGATGAGCGCCATGATCAGCGCATTCAGGACCCTCACGGATCCTGCGAACACCGGTGCCGTGTGCATAGCCATCCCGCAGGATGTTGAAGGCGAGGCCTACGACTATCCTGTCTCGTTCTTCGAGAAGAGAGTCCATCGTCTTGCAAGACGCACTCCGGATGTAGAGGCCATAGAGGAGGCAGCTGCAGTTATCAAGGCGGCGAAGAAACCCATTCTAATCTGCGGCGGCGGAGTTCGCTACAGCGAGGCACATAAGGAATTCAGGCAGTTTGCCGAAAAGACTGGAATCCCGTTCGGAGAGACACAGGCCGGCAAGGGCGCAGTCCTTTACGACCACCCGCTCAATCTGGGCGGAATAGGCGTTACGGGGTGTTCTGCCGCCAATGAGATTGCCAAAGAGGCCGATGTCATCATCGGGGTAGGAACGCGTTATACGGACTTCACCACATCATCAAAGTGGCTGTTCAGGGATACTGCACGCTTTGTGAACATCAACGTGTCCGAGTTCCAGGCCATGAAGATGGATGCGGTTCCTGTCGTGGCCGATGCCAAGAGGGCACTTCCAGTCCTGCTGAAGGCTCTGGGAGGATACAAGGCTCCCTATAACGGAGAAATCGAGAAGGCCAGGGACAAGTGGTTCAGGGAGCTGGACAGGCTCAGGGGAATCGTCTTCTCCGATTCCTATGTCCCGGAGGTCAATGATGCCAATGCACAGAGTGCACGGCGCTTTGTCAACGACCTTCAGTCTTCCCTTGCACAGACTACCGTACTTGGTGCCATCAACCTGTTGATGGACAAGGACGATGTTGCAATCGGATCTTCCGGTTCACTTCCCGGAGACATGCAGAGGATGTGGTGTGCACGCAGTCTGGACTCCTACAACAT
>Ga0310696_10006567_pt1 | contig 13774 bp, 9 predicted proteins | sample AusTroGonzalo_MG_4_FD_203885 | JGI IMG/M metagenome (GOLD analysis project Ga0310696, IMG submission 203885) | Bovine rumen microbial communities from tropical cattle in Woodstock, Queensland, Australia - Gonzalo_02 (v2) (version 2) | ecosystem: Host-associated > Mammals > Digestive system >... | reverse complement strand
TGAGCGGATACATGTTCTTATCTAAAGCGATATCCAGAAGTTCTTCGCCGTACTCGGTACCCAAACTGTAGTTATTAAGACCTACAAAACTCTTTCTCGTAGAATCGCAGTCGGTCAGCACCGTTATTACCGGAATGCCGTTTGCCGTCGCCTTATCGATGAGCGCAACGGTCTCAGCAGAGTCGTCACCTTCAACGATTATTCCGTCAACTTTTGAACTGATCGCGATGTTAAGTCTGTCTGCCTTCGAATATCTCGTTGACAGATTCTGTCCCGTCATCTCGACATAGCAGCCGTTCTGCGCGGCATACTCCGAGATCTCTTTATAGATACTTGTAGACAGCTGGCTGTCCGGGTCTTCCGGGATATAAGCATAGAGCCTGCCATACTCGGTGAAGTCTTCTTCCTGCACGCGGCCCAAGCTGTTGATCATCTCTTTGTAGTAGAAAAGTCCTGCCACGGTCGCGAAAAAAAGAACGAGCACAATGCTCGCCAATATAGTGACCGCAATCCTGTTCTTTGAGACCTTCATCGCCACTCATTATACTCCATGCGCGTTTACTTGTCGCATGCGCGCACGCCTATATAAAAACAGCGGAGACTCATCTCGCCCCCGCCGCTAAAAAACTTCAATTGTGTTTAACGATATCACTCGTCGATCAGAGGTGTACCGTTATCCAAGTCTTCGAACATCTGCCTTACCGAAGGAGCATTCTTGGTCAGCTTCTTGATGCTCAAATCTTCAGCCTTGTTATTAGCAAGACGCAGATTGTTCTCGGAAGACAGCAATGCCTTCTTGACCTTCTCGAGATGATCGATCGTTTTGTCGATCTCTTCGATCGCAGTCTGGAACTTCTCAGATGCGATCCTGTAATTCTTGCCGAAAGCATCCTTGAAATCCTGCATGTTGCTCTCGAAGTTTACGAGATCAAGCTGCTGGTTCCTGACAATCGCAAGTTCCTTCTGGTACTGCAGGGAATTGAGCGCGGCATTGCGAAGGAGAGTGATCATGGGAATGAAGAACTGGGGCCTTATCACATACATCTTCGGATACTTGTATGAGACGTCAACGATACCGTTGTTATAAAAATCGTTGTCGATCTCAAGGAGCGATACGAGGACTGCATATTCACAACCCTTCTCTCTTCTGTCCTTGTCGAGTTCCTTGAAGAAATCTTCGTTCTTGTGCTTAGTTGCAGTAGTATCCATCTCATTCTTCATCTCGAACATGATGGAGATGAACTCAACGCCTTCAGGATCAGCCTCTCTGAAGATAAAGTCGCCCTTGCTTCCGGTCTCGCTTACCTGGTTATCCTTCTCGAAATACGCATTCGGGAAAGCCGTCATACGGAGACTGTTGAACTGGTTCTGGCAGTGCTGCTCCAAGCTCTCGCCGACCATCTTGGTAGACTGGCGGGCCTTGTATTCCTTATACTGCTCGATCTGCTCGTCCTTGAGCTTGAGCTGGTTCTTGTAATTCTCTTCGATGTTCTTTTCCTTAAGAGCGCTCTCGTTCTTCTGGTTATCGATCTGGCTCTTGAGCTTAATGATCTCGGCATCTTTCTCCGCAAGGATCTTGTCCTTGCCGCTGACTGCTTCGGTAATTGCAAGCTTCTGCTGGGAATCATTCATCGCGAGCTTGTTCTTAAGCTCTGCGATCTCCATGTCCTTCTCAGTAAGAATCTTATCCTTGTTGGTCAGAGCAGCATTGTACGTCTTCTCCTGCTCCATCTGAGCCATCTTGATGTCGTTCTTATTCTTCTCTTCCAACTCCTTGGCACGCCTGTGGAGTTCATCTTCAAAAGCTTCGTTCCTAACCTGGCTTAAAAGCTCGGCATAACCGGATTCATCTACCTGGAAAACTTCGCCGCACTTGGGGCACTTGATCTCATGCATAACTTATAGGGCTCCTCTCTGTTCAAACTCTTATGGTTCAATTATATTCCATTTACGGTCAGTTAATCGGCCAATAAACGGACTTTGTTTCTGTGTTGACGAAGACGGCTGCCCTCGTGTTATAGCGAAAAACACCGCCCGGTCGGCACTTGCTTTCCGGGCGTTGATATTACTTACGGATCTTGTCGAACTTATCGAGTACTTCAAGCATCTCAGGCGTTATCCGCTTTCTGCATTCTTCCTTCAGGTTATCCGGCACTCCGTAGAACGCTTCTGCGATCGAACCTGCGATGCAGGTCAGCGTGTCGCAGTCTCCTCCGAGCGATACCGCGGTGCGGATGACGTCCTCAAAACTGTCCCCTTCAAGGAATGAGATTATCGCTTCGGGCACGGTCTTCTGGCAGGACTCATCGTGATAGTAACCGGGTCTGATCTCATCTGTCGTACGGGAGAGATCGTAGCCAAACTTGCGCACAATATAGTCGCGGATCTCATCTTTGGAACAGCCCGTTCTCGCCATGAAGATCGCTGCTGCGGCAGCCTGTGCGCCCTTGATGCCTTCGGGGTGATTGTGCGTAACTTCGGCTGTGAGCTCTGCGGCGTGGAGGGTTTTCGCGAGGTCATCGTAAAGCCAGCCTGCAGATGAGACGCGCATCGCTGAACCGTTGCCGTAGCTGTTGTAAGGACCATCGGGACGGCCTTCGAGCCAGCCAATGAATCTGCCGCCGTAGCCTGCATCCGGATACTTCTTGCCCCAGAGTCTCATCGAATAAACTAGGGCGTCGCGGATGTCGTCGTCACTCTGACCTAATGTCTCAACGAGTGCGTCTGCAACTGCGATCGTCATGACCGAATCGTCAGTGAACGCGGCACCTTTCTCGAAGAAGGTGAAGTCCTTTGTCTTGTCGCCCCTGTCGAATTCATAAGGGGAACCGATGATGTCGCCTAATATCGCACCGTACATAATCTAACCTCCGGATCACTTATGTCTCTTCTCGTAGTCGTCGCGGATCTCGCTGAGCATCTCGTCGGAATCGAACGCTGCTCCCATGGCTCTTGCGGAAGTTGCTTTCCTCGCGCAGGCAACCATCTTGCTCATCACCTTGTAGTTGAGCGCCGTTCCGGCACTGTCACACTCATATGTTACCGCTCTGCTCTTATCAACGCCAAACCTGTTTGCAACGCTGACCGCGTCGATGTTCGCGCCGAGGAAGATGAACTCCCAGTTGTACTTTTCCTTCTGTCTCTCGACCATCTTCTTGACCTTGTCATAGGTGTAGTTTCTGCTCGAGTTCTCCATGCCGTCTGTCGTGATGATGAACAATGTCTTCTCCGGAACATCTTCGCTCCTTGCGTACTTATGGATGTTGCCGATGTGGTGGATCGCGCCACCGATCGCATCAAGTAGCGCTGTCGAACCTCTGACATAGTATTCTTTCTCTGTGATGGGCTCGATCTTGTCGAGCGGGATCCTGTCGTGCAGGACCTCTGTCTGGCCGTCGAAAAGTACTGTTGATATCAGCGCTTCTCCGTCTTCTTCCTTCTGCTTTGCGATCATGGAGTTGTAGCCTCCGATCGTGTCTGCTTCAAGTCCGCTCATTGAACCGCTGCGGTCCAAGATAAATACGATTTCTGTCAATCCCTTTTTCATTTTACTTTCCTCACTTTCTTTATCGCTCATGTCTGCGATTGTTTGATCGTGGCTTCAGTATATGAACTTTTAAGGGGTGAGAGGTCGCCTGCCAAGCGACATTTGAAGCGCCTGGAAAACATACCATATATGATATGGAAATCAGCATTTGAAAATGCCTAAAAACCATAGCATATAAGCTATGGAAATCAGCATCAGAAAAAGCCCGGAAATTATAGGATAGATCCTATGGAAATCAGACACCGCCAGCTACGGTATTTTTATCCGATCAGCGGTTCCTCGTGCTCGAAAAGCGCCAGGTTGATCGTCATGAAATCATAGACTTCATTCTCGATACAATACTCGATGATTAGATCGAACTTGCTCGACGGCGAGAACGCATAACCGGCCCTCGCGATGAAGTCTTTTGTCTCATCGAGATTGAGCCTTAACGCAAGCGCAAAAGCAACTGCCGTCGTCTTCTTCGGCTGGTAATCCTTGTTGGACCTGATCTTCGAGAAAAGCTTTCTGTCAACGTTCGCGCGTTTATAAACTTCAGTGTCTTCGTAGCCCTTCTCGGTGATCAGGCGAAGCAGGCTCTCAGACCACGTCTCAGACAGATTCTTCATCACGTCATCAAGAGACCTTTTTGCCGCCATCTTGGGAGCAGCGCCGACAACCATTGCAGCACCCGCAGCATACGCGGGCGGCGGTGCCATCCTGCACTCTTCCTCGCGGGCAATCATCCTCCTGTTAAGGAACCTGAACCGCTCTTCTTTTCTGCGCACTCTTGCTTCTTCGGCAGGCTCTTCAGCAGACTCCTCACAAGCGTCCTCCATAGGAGCCTCATAGTCTGCGACAGCGTTCCCGAATCCGTATTCTTCATCGGTCTTTGCTTCGACATAATGGTCGTCGATAAACTGATTGACGCCCGCAAAAATCTTGCCCGATAAAGCAAACGATTCGTTGTCAAAAACAACGAGTGTAATGGTCATGTCATTCTCAGCTAAAAACTCGCTGAAAACAGACGTTGCGATCTGGAGCGCATCAGCCTTCGGGAATCCGTAAACGCCCGTCGCAATAAGAGGAAAAGCGATGCTCTCAACACCCAGTTCAAGAGCCTTGTTCAAACAATTTATATAGCAGTTCCTAACGACTTCTTTCTCGCCTGAATCGCCGCCCTGCCAAACAGGTCCGACGGTGTGAAAAATGTATTTTGCATCAAGGTCAAAAGCAGGCGTAACTGCAACGCAGCCTTCTTCGATTACGCCTATCTTTTTGCGCTCTTCAAGGAGCTTTTCTGCGCCTGCCGCCATATATATCGCGGTGTCAGTTCCTGCCATGTAGACAGGCTCCGGATTGGCAGTGTTTACGATAGCGTCGGCGGTGATTTTCGTGATGTCATTGCGAACGATTTGAAATGCCATTTTTAAGCCCCTTCGATCAGATTCATATGCTTCTATTATATCCGCACATACAAATGTGACAAACGTGTAAGGAAATGGTAAGCAGATTCAATGGAGCGCGCGCGAGGCCTTTTCTATACTGTGGCTAACATGAACAGGAAGGAGAACAGGCCATGCGTATGCTCGATCTTATCAAAGTCAGGCACCGCCCCAGAATTGCCTGAATCTTAAGGAAATCTTAAGGTTTTTGCCACAACTTTCCTGAAGTTTGTGTGCAATAATGTTGCGCGGGGAGAAACAATATGGAAACTATTCGAATCATAAACTTCATCATCACGGCTATCTTTGCCGTATGTTACTCATATCAGTTCATCTACGTTCCGATCTCGCTTTGGATGCAGCACCGCGAAAAGAAGTCGGCCAAAACCACAAGCGCCTCCGACAGCGAGCTCTGCGCGAGAAACCTCAAGCGCTACGCTGTCCTTATCTGCGCACGTAATGAAGAGAACGTAATTGGTGATCTCATCGACAGCATCAACAACCAGACATATAAGGGCGACGTCACGACTTTCGTCATGGCAGATAACTGCACCGATAGAACATACGATATCGCGCAAGAGCACGGTGCAGTCGCATACATCCGCAACTCAAAAGATAAGATCGGCAAAGGCTATGCAATGGAAGCGCTCCTAAAGGAGATCCGCAACGACTACCCGATCGGATTTGACGGCTATTTTGTTTTCGATGCCGACAACGTTCTTGCTCCTAACTACATCGAAGAGATGTACAAGTGCAACCTGGAGGGCAACGAGGTCATCACTTCTTACCGCAACACTAAAAACTACGGCGACAACTGGATCAGTTCCGGCTACGGTCTCTGGTTCTTAAGAGAATCGATGTATCTTAACTACTCAAGGTACAAGATCGGCTCATCTGCTGCCATCTCCGGAACAGGTTTCTTCTTCTCCGATTCAGTCTTAAGAGACATCGGCGGCTGGCCATTCCACCTGCTCACCGAAGACATCGAATTTACGATCAACCGCGTCTGCAAAGGCCGCAAGATCGCATTCTGCAGAAGCGCCGTCTTCTACGACGAGCAGCCCACTTCTATCAGGCAGTCCTTCACTCAGCGCATGCGCTGGGCACGTGGCTACATCCAGGTATTCAGACATTATGGAAAAGACCTTATCGCAGAGACTTTCCGCGGCAACTTCTCAGCATTCGACATGGCGATGAACATCATGCCGGCGTTCCTTCTTACCGCGACATCGATCACATGCAATCTCCTCTACGGCGTCATCGGCGCGATCACCGGCGGCGACATCACGATCGCCCTCTGGTCAATGTTTGAGACCGTCATCAACGCGTGCGCAATGCTCACGGTGCTTGGCGCCATCACGCTCATCACTGAGTGGAAAAACATTCACTGCGGCGTTGCGAGGAAGATATTCTCGGTCTTCTCATTCCCGATCTTCATGCTCACATATATCCCGATCGCATTCACCGCGCTCTTCGTTAACCCCGGCTGGAAGCCGATCAAGCACAAGGCCACGACTTCCGCGATCAGAACAGAACTGGGACAGGGAGCATCTCGCAGGGAGATATCCTGATTCGGGTTTATCATTAACGCATCAAGCGCCCCTTACGAGCACCTCTTGCTGCACTTTGCGCAGTCGCCGCAGCAGGAAGAACCCTTCTTCTTGCGAACGACTGCAAGCACGACGGCGCCCGCGATAACACATGCGATAACAGCTATCAGGATAATATCAACAGGTCTCATCCGATACCTCCGATAAGAAGCATTATCATCCTAAACAGGAAGCTTACGATCCATGCGAGCACGCACTGCCATACGACCAGGGCGGCTGCCCACTTCCAGCCGAGCTCGCGCTTGACTGATGCGATCGCAGCAACGCACGGTGTATAGAGGAGGCTGAAGATAAGAAGCGTGCCTGCTTCAACAACGCCCAGGACAGAAGTGATTCCGCCCTCTGCGCCGAACAGAACTTCAAGTACGGATACGACGCTCTCTTTTGCCATGAAGCCGCTGATAAGAGATGTCGTGATGCGCCAGTCACCGAGGCCCAGAGGCTGCATCAGGGGGGCGATAAATCCGGAGATCAATGCCATGATGCTCGTCGAAGAATCAGTAACGAGATTGAATCTTGTATCGAAGCTCTGCAGGAACCATACGACAACTGTCGCGATGAGGATTACCGAGAACGCTTTCTGCAGGAAGTCTTTTGCCTTCTCCCACATGAGCTGGACGGTGCTTCGAAGCGACGGGAGTCTGTAGTTCGGAAGCTCCATTACGAACGGCGCTGCTTCGCCCTTGAAGAGCACCTTCTTGTATACAAATGCGATGAGGATGCCGATCACGATGCTGAGCAGGTACAGGCCCGTCATTATGAGGCCGCCCTGCGCCGGGAAGAACGAACTTACGAAGAATGCGTAGATCGGAAGCTTTGCGGTGCAGCTCATGAACGGCGTGAGGATTATGGTCATCTTTCTGTCTCTGTCAGAAGGCAGCGTTCTTGTCGACATGACCGCAGGAACAGTGCATCCGAAGCCGATAAGAAGCGGCACGATTGAACGGCCGGAGAGGCCGATCTTACGAAGTAATTTATCCATGAAGAACGCGATCCTCGCGATGTATCCGCTGTCCTCTAAGAGTGAGAGGAAGAAGAACATTACGACGACGATCGGCAGGAAGCTTAATACGCTTCCGACGCCCTCGAAAATACCATCGATAATGAGACTGTGTATTACGTCATTAACGCCGCCCGCAACGAGCGCTTTTTCTGTTATCTCAGTCAAGAATTCAATGCCGAGTTCAAGAAGCCACTGAAGTCCTGCGCCGATAACGTTGAACGTTAAGAAGAACACAAGTCCCATAATGAGAATGAAGATCGGAATGGCAGTAAATTTGCCAGTTAAGATCTTATCTACCTTCTCGCTTCTTAAGCGCTCTTTATTCTCGACGGGCTTTGTTACGCACTGCTCGGTAAGCTGCATTATATAGCTGAATCTCATGTCAGCAACAGCTGCCGCAGGGTCAAGTCCTGACTTGCTCTCAACCTTGACTCTGATGTGTTCTAACAAATCTTTCTCATTCTCATCAAGACCTAATTTTTCAAGGATCAGATTATCGCCTTCGAGCGCCTTGCACGCTGCAAATCTGAGCGGCAGTCCGCAGGATTTAGCTTTCTCTTCGATAAGGTGTTCAACAGCGTGGATCGATGCGTGAACGGGGCTTTCTTCAGGGCAGAAATCCTGCTCAAGCGGCTTCTCGCAGTATTTCGCGATGTGAAGCGCGTGAGTGATCAATTCTCCGATACCCTGATTTTTCGCAGCCGAGATCGGAACGACCGGAACTCCTAATATCTGCTCCATCAGGTTGATGTCGACTGAACCGCCGTTGCCGGTAAGTTCGTCCATCATGTTGAGCGCTACAACGACCGGACGGTCAGTTTCAAGAAGCTGCATCGTAAGATACAGGTTGCGCTCGATATTTGTTGAGTCAACGATGTTGATGATTGCATCGGGTTTATTGTCGAGAACGAAGTCACGGGACACGATCTCTTCTTTCGAATAAGGTGACATCGAATAAATGCCCGGAAGGTCTGTGATAACTGTCTTGGGGTGGCCGATAATGGCGCCGTCCTTGCGGTCAACCGTTACGCCCGGGAAGTTTCCGACGTGCTGGTTAGAACCCGTCAGACGGTTAAATAACGTGGTCTTTCCGCTGTTCTGGTTGCCGACAAGCGCAAACGATAATACGTGATCGTCAGGCAGGGGCTTCTCATTCTTTTTGTCGTGGTGGATACCCGGCTCACCGAGATTAGGGTGCGCGGTCTTTGTCTTGGTCTTGGCCTTAACATCAACTTCGGCCTTCTTGTCGAGCAGCTTAACCGCGATCTTCTCTGCGTCGTCTAATCGGAGGGACAGTTCATAACCGTGGATCCTGACCTCAACAGGGTCTCCCATCGGCGCGAACTTAACTATCGTGATCTCAGCTCCGGGAATTATTCCCATGTCCAGGAAATGCTGCCTCAGGGCGCCTTCGCCTCCGACGCTTAGAACGGTGCATCTCTCGCCTGCCTTAAGCTGCCCTAAATTCATGCTTTTTTCCTGTGAATCACCCATTTGTTGTCCTCTTTCCGCGAGCCATTATAGTTAGCCGTTGCTAACCTGTCAATCGGATTATAGTTAGCAATGGCTAACTTGTCAACTCCTAACGGCAATTTTTCTTACAAAGGTCACTTTCTTGCATCCTACAAATTTCCAAATGTTAGGGTATACTTGCAGGGTATGATTTTAAAAATATTTAGAAAATATATATTCGTTATCCTCGCCATCGTGATCGCGGTCGGCGGCTATTTCTTCGTCCGCGCAGTCGGCAGCGAATACACTTTTGTCTACAAGGACCTTCCCGATCCTTCTTCTGCTGCCAACATCCGGATCGATTACGACTCCATCGGCCAGGCTGAGATCTTAGGCAGCGAAGTCAAAGATAACGAGCTTCTCATTCACGTAAGATCCGTCGCTCCCGGCAGATGCTATTTAAGTTTTGAATGCGGTGACGTACAGAACATCGGCATCTTCTATGTTCATAACAACGGCATCATTACAAGAGACAAATTCTTCGGCGACTGCACAGGCATGACGGTAATAAACCTCTGCATCCTGCTCTACATCGTTGCCCTCAGCGGCTACTTCATCGCCAAGTACCGCGCATCAGTCCGCAAGAGCCTTTACAGCTACGATAACGTCCTCTACTTAGGCCTCATCGTATTCTCGCTATTCCTGATAATCACGCAGATCGAAGCGCTGACTTATAAAAACGGAATCAGCGGCGTATTCTATCAGGCGATCAGCTCGACCCAGGGGTTCGTAGTCTTAACGTTCCCCGTCGTAATCGTAACGACGGTCTGCGTAACGGTCAGCAACATCACGCTCATGAGAAAAGAAGGCAGGACCTGGCGCAATCTCTTAGCCGTTATCCTGGCCCTCACATTAGGTATCGGCGCGCTCCTCCCGTTTGTCATCGGCACATTCCTGCAGTCATCTACAATAATCGATGTCCACTTCGAGCGAGGCATCGGCCGCTTCATCGAGATGTTCTTGGAAAACATCGTCTCAGCGATCGTAACATACTTGGAGTGCATCCTCCTCGGCACCATAATCACCGGCATCAGGGCCGCCAAGCACGTCCCGAAGTTCGATAAGGATTACATCATCATCCACGGCTGCCAGATCAGAAAAGACGGCTCTCTCACAAAGCTTCTGCAGTCCAGGGCTGACCGTGCCATCGAGTTCGCGAAAATGCAGAAAGACGCAACCGGCAAAGACATTATTTTCGTGCCCTCAGGCGGCAAAGGCTCAGACGAGATAATCTCCGAAGGCGAAGCAATCAAGCGCTATCTTATCGAGACCGGAATAAGCGAAGACCAAATCCTTGCAGAGACCGTGTCCGTCAGCACCGAAGAGAACTTCAAGTTCGCGAAAAAACTCATCGAAGAACACTACGGCTCCGAGGATTACAAGGCTGCATTCTCAACCACCAATTACCACGTCTTCCGTTCAGGAATGCTCGCAGAGCAGCAAAACCTTAAGGGCGCTGAAGGCATCGGCAGCAAGACAAAAAGATATTTCTGGATCAATGCTTTCGTAAGAGAATTTATTGCTACCATATATGAAGAGAAGAAAACGCACATCAAGGTAGTTGCAATCCTTCTTCTCATAAACATAATAAGCGTATTGATGCTGTATTTATCCGAAGCCGTTCTTTTCTGACCGGCAAATCAATATAAAGCGAGGTGCAAACATGGACAAAAAGAAGATCACAACCGGCGCAAATCCTTATATGCCTTTGTGGGAGCATGTACCGGACGGCGAACCGCGCGTCTTCACTTATAACGGCGAGACGAGGATCTACCTCTTCGGTTCACACGACACAAAGAAGACCGACTACTGCGGCCCCGACTACGTCGTATGGTCAGCACCCGTCGAAGATCCCACAAACTGGACCTGCCACGGCATCTGCTACACAGCCTCCGACGGCGGCGATCTCTACGCACCCGACGTCGTTCAGAAGGGCGACACCTTCTACATGTACGCAGCTGAGAACCGCGGATCTTCCATCATGCTCGTAACCTCCAAGACCCCTTGGGGTCCTTACACTAACCCCGTCAAGACAGAGCTCGGATTTGACCCCGGCATACTTGTTGACGACGACGGCAAAGTATATGCATTCTGGGGCTTTTGCGAGTGCCACGCCGCAGAGCTCAACGACGACATGGCAACGATCAAGAAGGAGACCGTCGTTAACCACATCATCGGCCACTCCAAGCCCTTCTGGATCAAGGAAGACGACGGCCACGTAATCCCCGAAGACGGCTTCTTCGAAGCTTCAAGCCCTCGTAAGATCAACGGCAAATACGTCTTCGTTTACTCCAAGCGCTATGAATACCAAAAGCCCGAGCTCGGCGTAATGAACAGCTGCAACGGGTTCCTCTCATACAAGTGGAGCGATTCTCCTCTCGGCGAATATAAAGACGGCGGCGACATCAGCTTCAACGGCGGCGAAATCATCGAAGGTCCCGACGGCAACGGCATCATGACATACCAGTGGGGCAACAACCATGGCTCCCTCATGAAGGTCGCTGACAAGTGGTACGTCTTCTATCACAGACAGACCGGCTGCAACGAGTATTCCCGCCAGGCAATGGTCGAGCCCGTCGACATCGCGATCGACAAGAACGGCAAGATCTTCATCGGCAAGATCAAGTATGAGAACGGCGAGCCCGTAAGTTCCGACGTCGTAGACGCAACATCCCAGGGCTTCTATCTGGAAGGCCTCGATGCATTCTCCATCATCTCCGCAGGCTACACATGCCATATGTACGACGGTTTGGGCAAGCCCATGTATCAGGACAACGCAGAAGGCACCAACAAGGACAGAAGAGTTGCCCACATCCAGCCTGTTTACGAAGGCGATTCATCTCCCGTCGTAGACATCCAGAGCGGCGCAACGATCGGCTTCAAGTACATTAACTTCGGCGAGGGCGCTTCCAAGGCAACCCTCACAGGCGACTTTGCTTCCTTCACAGTAAGCCTCAGACTCGACACCTACGACGGCGAAGTTGTTGCTGCAACAAAGGCTGAGGGCGACGCAAAAGAATTAACGCTCGATCTTAATGGCAAGATCTCCGGCAAGCACGCCGTTTACTTCGAATTTAAGACCGAAGATGCTGACAGCAGAGCGGTTTTCGACACCTTCACATTCGACTGATTTAAGACATATCCGGCTCGAATCGCCTAAATGCATTTTAATTGAATTGACAAACAGTTAACCGAAATCCGTATTTCCGTTAACTGTTTGTTTTTATTGTCCCCTTATACTGATTTCATAAGATCAACAATTAGCGGGAGACATAATTCAAATGAAGATTTGCGCTTTCATCGGAGATTTATATCGAGATTACTCGGCCGGTATCGTCCGGACGCTCCGTGAACGCGCGATCGAGAGGGGCCACCACATCGACGTCTACGGCAACTGCTCCGTCCCCAGTGACAACTCACTGCACGCCCAGGGCCTAAAGAGCGTCATGTCATTGCCCAACCTCCACGAATACGACGGCATCGTCATCTGCTCCGACACACTTGACCAGGGCGGTATCTCCAAAGAACTCATCGATACCCTGACATCCACGCCGGACCTCCCTCCCGTAATCAGCATCCGCACCATCGTCGAAGGCTTCTACAGCATCATCCCCGACAACAGGCAGATCATGCACGACATCGCCGAGTACGTCATCAGCAAGTGCAAGACCTCCGACATCGGCTTCGTAACGGGCCGTGACGACCTGACCGATTCCCAGGAGCGCCTCGCCGGCTTTGAAGACGCAATGCACGAAGCAGGCTACGAAGTCAGCGAAAACATGATCTTCCACGGCAACTACTGGGTAACCCAGGGCCCCCAGACCGCCGACTTCTTCATCAAAGAAGACGGCACTCTCCCCGAAGCCATCATCTGCTCTAACGACTACATGGCCTTAGCCCTCATGGACGAGCTCACCCTCCGCGGCTACAAGCTCCCCGACGACACCATCATCACCGGCATCGACGACATCGAAGCAGCCGGCATGCATATCCCGTCGCTCACGACATCCAACATTCCCGACGAGACCCTCGCAAACTCCGCGATCGACACTCTCGAGAAGATCCTAAACAGCGACCAGGTCGACTTCTACATCAACGTCCCCGGCAGGCTCATCCTCCGCGAGAGCACGCACGACGGCGAAGAGCGCGACGTCTTCGACGCTTATCGTAAGTTGGATATTATTAGAAAGACCGCGTTCGACGTAACCCGCCGCTTCGTAATCATGAGCGCAGCTTACGAAGACCTCATCACGCCCGAGCAGTACCATCAGGCCACGATGGAAAACCTCCAGGCATTAGACTTCTTCACACGCTGCTATCTGTGCTATTTCCGCGAGAACGACCGGACCGTCTTCGGCTACTTCGAAAACGACGGCGAGATCCACTTGTGCGACATCGCTTTCCCGTCTGACAAGCTCCTGCCCGACCAGTTCCTCGTAACCGACTCCGGCATCAGGATCTTCCTGCCGATCTACTATAAGAACGAAGTTTACGGCTACGGCGCCTTCGAAGTTAAGCCCGACTCCAAAGAGTTTGTCAACGAGAAGCTCGAGTTCATCCTCATGCTCTTAGGCCAGACGATCAACAGATCCCGCCTCTACAGCAAACTCTTCGCAGTCAGCGACGTCATGGACATGTACATCCGCGACTCCCTCACGGGCCTTTTCAACAGGCGCGG
>Ga0310696_10006565_pt1 | contig 13779 bp, 9 predicted proteins | sample AusTroGonzalo_MG_4_FD_203885 | JGI IMG/M metagenome (GOLD analysis project Ga0310696, IMG submission 203885) | Bovine rumen microbial communities from tropical cattle in Woodstock, Queensland, Australia - Gonzalo_02 (v2) (version 2) | ecosystem: Host-associated > Mammals > Digestive system >... | reverse complement strand
CAAACACTAACCCCTATTTTCTATGAGAAGCAAACTGACAGCTTTACTCGTCGGCGCCGGCTTCTTCCTTCTTGGACTCTCGTCTGTGCACGCACAGAACAAGACGCTCCACGGATCCGTCATCGGAGAAGATGACGGCCAGCCCGTGGTCGGCGCCTTCGTAACCGTGCAGGGTCAGACCAAGATTGGAACCCTCACCGATCTGGACGGCAACTTCGTGCTGCCCAATGTCCCTCAGAATGCCAAGAATTTGGTAGTATCCTTCATGGGCTACAAGGACGAGGTGGTCCCGGCGATCGACAACGTCCGCGTCACCCTGAAGTCGGACACCGAGGTGCTTGAATCGGCCGTGGTCACGGGTATGACCCAGGTGGACCGCCGCCTGTTCACCGGATCGGCAGCCAAGGTCGATGCCAGTGAGGCCAAGATCAGCGGTATGGCCGATATCTCCCGATCCCTCGAAGGCCGCGTAGCCGGTGTGAGCGTGCAGAACGTATCCGGCACCTTCGGCACGGCTCCGAAGATCCGCGTCCGCGGTGCCACGTCCATCTATGGTTCCTCCAAGCCCCTGTGGGTGGTGGACGGCGTCATCATGGAAGACGTGGTGGAAGTGGACGCCGAGAGCCTGAGCTCCGGTGACGCCAACACCCTGATCTCATCGGCCATCGCCGGTCTGAACTCAGACGATATCGAGAGCTTCGACATCCTGAAGGACGGTTCCGCTACCTCTATATATGGTGCACGCGCCATGGCCGGCGTTATCGTGGTTACCACGAAGAAAGGTAAGGCCGGTCGCAGCAGCATCACCTATAACGGAGAATATACCGTCCGCCTGAAGCCCAGCTACAACAACTTCAACATCATGAACTCCCAGGACCAGATGTCCATGTACCAGGAGCTTCAGCAGAAAGGTTATCTGAATTACGCAGCAACGGTGAATGACAGCGAGAGCGGTATCTACGGAAAGATGTACCAGCTCATCTCCCAGTACGATGAAACCTCCGGCCAGTTCGGCCTGGCCAATACACCCGAGGCCAAGGCTGAATACCTGAAGGCTGCGGAATATCGCAACACCGACTGGTTCGACAAGCTGTTCACTTACAGCATCCAGCACAATCACTCCCTGTCCATGTCGGGCGGTACCGAAAAGGGCAACTACTATGCTTCCATGTCCATCATGGACGATCCGGGTTGGACGCTGCAGAGTTCTGTCCGCCGTTATACGGGCAACATGAACACCTCCTACAAGCTCTCGGACGGCCTGACCGTGAACATGATTACCAACGCATCCTACCGCCAGCAGCGTGCTCCCGGTACGCTTTCCTCGAAGGTGGATGCGGTCAACGGTGAAGTCAAGCGTGACTTCGATATCAACCCGTATTCCTACGCCTTGAATACGTCCCGCACGCTGGATCCCGACGAATACTACACCCGCAACTACGCTCCGTTCAACATCATTAACGAATTGGAGAACAACTACCTGGACATTGACGTCGTCAACCTCCGCTTCCAGGGAGAACTCAAATGGAAACTCTTCCGTTCCCTGGAACTGAGCGCACTGGCAGCCGTCAAGTACTCGGCTACTTCCCGCAAGCATAATATCAAGGAAGGATCCAACCAGGCCGAGGCCTACCGTGCCAACTATACGACCGTCATCAGAGACGGCAACAGCTACCTGTACACCGACCCGGAGACTCCGTTCTCCCTGCCCGAGGTAATCCTCCCTTCCGGCGGTATCTATGAGCGTACGGATAACTCCATGTTTGGTTGGGACTTCCGTACCACCGCCTCGTTCAACCGTACTTTTGCACGCATCCACACCGTGAATGCTTACGGCGGTATGGAAATCAACGGAACCAACCGTGAATCCAACTGGTTCCGCGGCTGGGGCATGCAGTATGACTTCGGCGAGATTCCCAACTATGACTACCGCATCTTCAAGCGCGGTCAGCAGGATGGCTCCGATTACTACTCCATGAACCACACGTTCGACCGCAGAGTCGCTTTCTTCGGAACCGCCACCTATTCTTATAAGGGACGCTACAGCCTCAACGGCACTATCCGTTACGAGGGTTCCAACCAGTTGGGACGTTCTCGTCAGGCCCGCTGGCTGCCCACCTGGAACGTTTCCGGCAAGTGGAACATCATTGACGAGCCCTGGATGAAGAACGTCCAGCCCGTGCTGTCCCATGCCGCCATCAAGGCCTCCTATTCCCTTACTGCAGAAAGAGGCCCCGTTTCCAACGCCCTCACCATCGTCCGCGCTTATACGCCCTGGCGTCACACCACGATTGACAACGAGTCTCTCCTGCACGTGACCACCATCGGCAACGACGACCTCACCTATGAGAAGAAGCACGAGCTGAACATCGGCCTGGAAATGGGCTTCTTGGACAACCGCATCAACTTCACCGGTGACTGGTACAAGCGTAACAACTTCGACCTCATCGGCCCTGCCTACACCGAGGGCACCTCGGGTTGGGTGACCAAGAACGGTAACACCGCTTCCATGAAGTCCAGTGGTATCGAGCTCAGCCTCACCACCACCAACATCAAGACCAAGAATTTCGAGTGGACCAGCAACTTCATCTACTCCCACTCCCAGAACGAGGTCACCAGCCTGCTTTCCACCAAGCGTGTCATCGACCTGGTTTCCGGTACGGGTTTCGCCCTCCAGGGCTATCCCAACCACTCCATCTTCTCCATCCCCTTCATGGGCCTGAACGACGAAGGTCTTCCCACCTTCCTTGACCAGAACGGAGAAGTGACCACCACCGGTATCTACTTCCAGACCTCGGATCCCGAGATGCTCAGCTTCCTTAAGTTCGAAGGCACAGCCGATCCTACCGATGTCGCTTCCATCGGCAACACCTTCCGTTGGAAAGGTTTCAAGCTGAACGTGTTCATCACCGGCTCCTTCGGCAACGTTATCCGCCTGGATCCTGTTTTCAAATCCAGATACAGCGACCTCAAGGCCTTCCCGAAAGAATTCAACAACCGTTGGGTCGTTCCCGGAGATGAGAACGTAACCACGATTCCCGTCATCGCCAGCCGAATCCAGAATAGCAAGGATTCCCACCTGAGCTACGCTTACAATGCCTACAACTACTCTACGGAGCGCATTGCCAGCGGTGACTTCATCCGTCTGAAGGAGATCTCCATCAGCTATGACCTGCCCAAGAAATGGGCCCAGTCCATCCACTGCGGAAGTCTCGCCCTCAAATTACAGGCTACCAACCTCTGCCTGCTGTATGCCGACAAGAAGCTGAACGGACAGGATCCGGAATTCTTCAACACCGGCGGTGTGGCCGTTCCTATGGCCAAGCAGTTCACCTTAACCTTGAAGGTGGGTCTGTAATAGAGCGAAACAATAAAATGATACGAAGTATGAAAGCAAGATATATATTCATTGTCTGCGCTGCTCTTGCGGTCCTTTGCTCCTGTGACAAGTACCTGGACAAGGATCCCGACAACCGTACCACGGTTGACACCATGACAGAAGTGAACGCCCTCCTGGGCTCGGCCTATCCCGACCATTTCTGGTGCACGATAGCCGAACTCATGTCCGACAACACGGACGATTACGGCCGTACCACTTACAACAAGACCAGCCGTTTCTACGATCAGGTGTTTGCCTGGGAAGACGTAACGGAATCCAACAACGAAAGCCCCGAGAACGTTTGGGCTTCCCTGTACAAATGCGTAACGTCTTCCAATGCCGCCCTTGAGGCCTTGACACAGCTGGGTCCCGAAAGCAACCCTGCCTACTCCGAGGCTTATGCCGAGGCCTACCTCACCCGCGCATTCGCCCATTTCAACCTGGCCATGATTTTCTGCATGCCCTACACCAAGCGCAACGCCGCCAAGGATCTGGGACTGCCGTACATCACCGAGGTCGAAACCGAGTTCAACCCTCACCACGAGCGTGGCACTTTGGCCGATTTTTACGCAAAGATCGAACAGGACCTGGAGAAAGGACTTGCCCTGGTAGGCGATTCCCGCTACAAGGTTCCCAAATACCACTTCAACATCCAGGCAGCCAACGCTTTTGCCACACGTTTCTATCTTTACTACGAAAAGTACGACAAGGCTGTGGAAAGTGCCAACACTTGCCTGGGAGACATTCCTTCGGCCCTGCTGAGAGACTATGACTACCTGCAGACCATGCCTTCGAACAACGATGCCGGCTATGCCTACATTTCGTCCGAGGCCAACTGCAACTTCCTGCTCATCTCCTGCTACTCCTATCTCCGTTACTTCATGGCCAATTATACCACCTACAACCGCTATAGCCACGGTGCGTATGTGGCCAGTACCGAGGATGTTTCGGCCAGCAACATTTTCGGCAGCAACTCCGTGTATAGAGCTAAGGTACACACCTATTCCGGTTCTTTCGACCGCGTCATCTTCTGGAGAGTACCTTATCTGTTTGAGTACACCGATCCTGTGGCCGGTACGGGTTATGCCCGTGGCATCTTCCCAGTGCTGACCGCCGACGAGACCCTACTGAACCGCGCTGAAGCTCAGGTCATGCTTGGTAACTACACTGAAGCCTGCGACGACCTGAACCTGTGGATGCACAACTTCACCACCGTAACGGGCAATCTCACTCCAGCCAGCATCAAGGCTTTCTATAACGGTGTGAAGTATGCGACTTGGGACAAGCCCACTGTGAAGAAGCAGATCCATCGCGACGACATCGGCGAAGAAGGTGAAGACAAAGAGACGATGCTTCAGTGCGTCCTGGGCTTCAAGCGTATCGACAGCATGGGCTACGGCCTGCGCTGGCAGGATCTTCGCCGCTACGGTATCAAGATTTACCGCAGACGTATGGGTCTGGATTACAACCCCTACATGATTACCGATGAGATGGACGTTTATGATCCCGAAGCCGGGACCGAGGCCGATCCCCGCTGGGCCGTCCAGATTCCTTACAAGGTTCGCCAGGCTGGCCTGGAAGCCAATCCCAGAAACAAGAAATAAGGTATGATTATGAAAAGAACGCTACATATTGCCTTTCTGACTTCACTGGCGGCCCTCTCCCTGCTGTCTTGCCGCAAAGAACCCGCATTGAGCCCGGAGAGCGTTATCACGGTCCCCACTCAGGTGAAGAACGATTTTGACAAGTGGCTGGAAGCCAACTTCATGAACCCCTATAACATTGAGTTCAAGTATCGCTACGAGCTCAGTGAGACCAGTCTGTCCTACTATACCATTCCGGCCGACTACTGGAGCTGCGTCCAGATGGCCCACCTGGTAAAGTATTCCTGCGTGGACTCCTATGATGAGGTGGCCGGCATCTCCTTCACCCGCACCTACTTCCCCAAGCAGTTCTACCTGCAGGGCGAATGGCAGTATAAGAACAACGGTTCTTACACCTTGGGTACGGCCGAAGGCGGAAAGAAGATATTCCTGATGGGTTTGAACTATCTGCCCAAGTATATCAACAACGCCGATGACCTCAACCACTACTACCTCAAGACGATCCACCACGAGTTCACCCACATCCTGAACCAGACCAAGGACTTCCCCGTCGCCTTCTCCAAGATTTCCGGCGGTACCGATTATCCCTACGTCACGGATGACTGTTTTGCTGACCAGTACGACGACTATCTCATCCGCGGTTTCATCACCGACTACTCCCAGAAGGAAGACCGTGAAGACTTCGCAGAGATGATGGCCATGTACATCACACACACTGCCGAATGGTGGGAGGCTCAGCTGACCGCCGCTTCCGCTTCCGCGCCGCAGAACAGCAAGGATGGAAAGATTATCGGCCGTGAGCGTATCGAAGCCAAGCTGACCCTGGTCAAATCCTACATGAAGACCAACTTTGGCATTGACCTCGACGAACTCCGCAGCGTGGTCCTTCGCCGTGAAAACGAAATCGTTTCCGGCAAAGTAGATCTTAAGAGCCTTGAAATCAAATAAAACTGACGGCTTATGAAACTGAACAATATATTATTCATTGCGCTGGGAGCAGCCCTTCTCGCCACGGCCTGTGTCAAGGACGAGGACAAACTCTTCAGCGATTCCGCATCGGCCCGCCTTCAGAAGGCAATGGCCGCCGACCAGAAGGTCCTGGTTGACGAGCCGGGCTGCTGGCTCATGGAATATTATCCCCAGAAGAACCAGGCCTATGGCGGATATCTGTTCTTTGTCAAGTTTACCGAGACGCAGGTGACCGCATGGGGTGAGATTGCCGATGACCCCACCGACAACTACACCTCCCTGTACAAGATCACGCACGATAGCGGTCCGGTCCTCTCCTTCGACGAATTCAATTATCTGCTTCACTACTTCTCTACGCCGTCGGGATCCAAGATGGCCAACATCTATGGCGACACCGGCATGTACCAGGGACATGAAGGAGACTTTGAGTTCCTGATCCTGAAGGCCACCCCCACTGAAGTGCTGCTGAAAGGCAAGCGCTCCGACTGTGTGATTCGTATGACTCCTTACGAAGAGGATCCCGTCCAGTACCTGAACGAACTGAAAGAAGGAAGAAACGAGAACTTCAAAGCGACCGTGCAGGGTTCCATCTTTACGATCTCCGCTTTCGGCACCAAACTGGGCAATACGGAGTATAAGATGGAGATGGACCGGGATATGCGTCAACTGGCCTTTACCAAAGCCGGCGCCGAAGAATCCCAAACCGTAGGCTTCATGTACACGCCCAACGGCATCAAGCTCTACAAGCCTTTCGAGGCCGATGGCGCCAGCCTGGATGCCCTGGAATGGGACAAGGAGAACGAATGTGCCAAGTGCGGCTCTCTGGTTATCGAAAACAAGATGCCTGAAGGCTGGATCGCCTATGACAAGTATCTGGGCAGCTACGATCTCACCTACAATGACAACGAAGACTGGTACGTGGACGATCCCAAGACCGTCACCGTAACGCTGGAGCAAAAGGTAGAGGGCGAGTCCTACATCATGAAGGGCATCAACGACAACTACGATGTCGTCGTCAACTACAACCTGGCCAGCGGTAATCTGGTCATCATGGGTCAGATCGTGGGCAAGTTCGGCGATAACGATGTCTATTTCGCTGCCATGTACGCGTCCAAGGGCACGAACGGAAGCCCGACCTGGACCGGTTGGAGAAGTACCAAATATGGCATCAAGACCAAAGCCGACCCCGAGATCCTTGAAAGCGATCCCGACCATTTCGTCACCCGCTTTATCGCCGGTCCCTCCGCGGCAGGTAAGCCCGTTAACTCTTTCGGCCTGCTTATGCAGAAACCCGACGGCTCCTCCGGTGGCTGGATGCGTCCTGCTCAGGAAGGTGACGAGACATACGTCCCCTGGTACATCTTCAATGATGACTACTACGCCTTGTTCTGGAAACAGATGGTGAAAAAATGAGAATCCCTATGAAAAAGTATCTGAACATTATACTGTTCGCGGCATCAGCGCTGTTGCTGTTTGCCTGCGACAAGAATGCTTCCAAGGAGACCGCTCCCACCGATACCTTCTCCATTGTGAAGTCCGACCTGGCCGTAGCCCCGGAAGGTGGCACATGTACCATTGAGGTCGAAGCTACCAAAGCCGTTACCGCGACACCCGAACGCGAATGGTGTACCGTCTCCGTAAACGGAAAGGTCATCAATGTAACGGCTACGCCCAACTACTCCAACGAATCCCGCTATTGCCGCATCAAACTGGAATCTGGCAGCAAAGTCCTGTATGCCACCGTTCAGCAGTTCGGTGAAGTGATTGACGGATTGGAGGGCCTGTCTGACGTTACGGCTCCTGTTGCCGGAAGAAAGATCGAAGTAGCCGTTAAATCCAACGTTCCTGTGGAAATCACGACTACGGAAACCTGGATTCACCCCAGCTATGAGAACGGAATTCTGACCATTGACGTTGAGAAGAACGACGAACCCCGTACCCGTTTTGGCACGGTGAGCTACGTTGCCGGATCCCTGACCGGTTCCTTCGAAGTAACGCAGTATCCCGAACTGGTCAAACCTGAATCCTGGGTCATCACCGAAGGCACACCCGCTTTCGATTATCCCAAGTTCAGCACCAGCGCCAGTTTGAGCGCCGAGGCCGAAGACATGTATGTCATGTACATGGTTCCCAAGTCCAAAGTGGAAGGCGAAATCGACGACTGGATCTTTGACAACCTGGCCGTCCAGACCCGTAACGAAATCCTGGCCAAGGTGGAAGCCCAGCCTGAAACCGCGTTCAAGGATTACCTGACCACAGGCACTGACGCCGTTACCTTCGAGGACATCAAGGTTGGCGAGAATTACGTAATTGCCATCGGATTCGGTGAAAACAGCTATGTATCTGGCCGCTATCAGTATAAGGAAGTCACCATCGAAGACATCCGCCCCGCCTATTTTAAATGGGCTGGCAAATGGAAGATTACCGGAAGAACAGCTGCCTACGGAACGACCACCTTCACCGGCGAGGAGGAGTGGACTATCTCTATTGACGAAAACAACTTGGAGAAATCCCTCATTCTCAAGGGCGTTAACTCCCTGGCCGATGCAACCGTATTGGCAGCCGGCGCAGATGTCCTCAAGCTGGACTACCTGGCCGATGGATCCGTTCAGCTGAAGACCCAGAAGAGCGGAACGTTCGACTTCCCGTCCTTGGGAGCATGCAACATGCTTCTGGCTGGTTTCTATACTAAGAATGGAACTTCCTACACTGTAGTTACAGGTACCGGGAACACATTATTCTCCGCAGCACTTTCCGAAGATGGAAAGAGCGCAAGCATTACTGTCGGCAAACGTACCAGCAGCGGCGTTGATTACGACTACGTAGCCTTCCGTATGTATTTGGTAAATTCTGCCGGAAGCCGTTACACCCTTTCCGTCAACAGTGGTGCCATTCCGCTCGCCTTCGAAATGACCCGCGTAGAAGAATAGCCATCTGCCAAAATGTCAGTGATGGCGTCATTGGCATAGCTATTGATTTTGCTTGAGCCGCTTCCCGGATGGGAGGCGGCTTTTTGTAAACATATAAAAACACAATATTATGCTGAAACCTTTAGGAACAAGAGTGGTTATCGAGCCCAAAGAGGCCGAGACCATGACCGCCGGGGGCCTCTACATCCCGGATAACGCCAAAGAAAAGCCCCAGCAGGGCGTCATCGTGGCCGTGGGCCCGGGCTCCAAGGATGAACCCATGGAGGTCAAAGTGAACGATGTCGTTCTCTATGGCAAGTACGCCGGCACCGAGGTCACCGTGGAAGGCAAGAAGTACCTCATCGTGAAGCAGTCTGATATTTTGGCAACTCTCTAAGGAAAGAGATCCCCGATCAGGTCGGGGATGACGTTGTCGTCATTGCCGGCTTGACCGGCAATCTAAAACATTAATACTATGGCAAAGGAAATTAAATTCAATACGGACGTCCGCGCCGCCATGAAGGAAGGCGCCGACGCATTGGCAAACGCCGTGAAGGTTACTCTCGGCCCTAAAGGTCGTAACGTGGTTATCTCCAAGAAATTCGGTGCGCCCCAGATCACCAAGGACGGCGTGACCGTCGCCAAGGAAGTGGAGCTGGAGGACCAGTTCCAGAACATGGGTGCCCAGATGGTCAAGGAAGTCGCTTCCAAGACCAACGACCAGGCCGGTGACGGTACCACCACCGCTACCGTGCTGGCCCAGGCCATCATCAACGTCGGCCTCAAGAACGTCGCAGCCGGTGCCAACCCGATGGACCTGAAGAAGGGTATCGACAAGGCTGTCGCAGCCGTCGTTGCCAAGCTCAAGGAGCAGAGCCAGCCCGTGGGCGAGGACTACTCCAAGGTAGAGCAGGTGGGTACGGTTTCCGCCAACAACGACGCCCACATCGGCAAGCTCATCGCCGACGCCATGGCCAAGGTCAAGAAGGACGGCGTCATCACCGTCGAGGAAGCCAAGGGCACCGAGACCGAAGTGAAGGTCGTGGAAGGCATGCAGTTCGACCGCGGCTACATCAGCCCCTACTTCATGACCAACGGCGACAAGATGGAAGCTGTCCTGGACGACGCCTACATCCTCCTCACCGACAAGAAGATTGCCAACATGGAAGAGCTCATGCCCGTGCTGGAGCCCGTCGCCCGTGAAGGCAAGGCCCTGCTGATCATCGCTGAAGATGTGGAAGGCCAGGCCCTGACCACCCTCGTGGTGAACCGCCTGCGCGGCACCCTGAAGGTAGCCGCCGTAAAGGCCCCCGGCTTCGGCGACCGCCGCAAGGAAATGCTGCAGGACATCGCCATCCTCACCGGTGGTGTGGTCATCAGCGAGGAGCGCGGCTTCACCCTGCAGAACGCCAACGTGCAGATGCTGGGCAAGGCCGAAAAGGTCACCATCACCAAGGAGAACACCACCATCGTGGGCGGTGCAGGCCTCCAGGCCGATATCAAGGACCGCGCCGACCAGATCCGCGCCCAGATCGAGACCACCAAGAGCGAGTACGACCGCGAGAAGCTCCAGGAGCGCCTGGGCAAGCTCGCCGGCGGTGTAGCCGTGATCTACGTAGGTGCTACCACCGAGGTGGAGATGAAGGAGAAGAAAGACCGCGTGGACGATGCGCTGAACGCCACCCGCGCCGCTGTGGAAGAAGGCTACCTGCCCGGTGGCGGTGTCGCCTACATCCGCGCCGCCGAGGCTCTGAAGAACCTCAAGGGCGAAAACGATGACGAGACCACCGGTATCCGCATCATCGAGCGCGCCATCGAGGAGCCGCTGCGCCAGATTGCCGCCAACGCCGGCGTGGAAGCTTCCGTGATCATCAACAAGATCCGCGAGGGCAAGGGCGACTTCGGTTACAACGCCCGCACCGACGAGTACGTGAACATGTACGAGGCCGGTGTCATCGACCCCACCAAGGTATCCCGCGTGGCCCTGGAGAACGCTGCCAGCGTAGCCGGCATGTTCCTCACCACCGAGTGCGGTATCGTGGACATCCCCGAACCCACTCCCGCCGCCCCCGCCATGCCCGCCGGTGGCATGATGTAGTTCCACTGAAAGAGCAACACAAAAAGACGGGCCCCACCACGGGGCCCGTCTTTCGTGTTATAAAATCCTGTCTATTACCAGATGGAAATGGAGTAATCGTAGTTAGGATAAGGAGTGTCTTCCTTTGAGATGACGGAGAATGCAGTAATTGTTCCGTTCTCGACCGAGAAATAGATGCTCTGATATTCTTCCCCGAACACTACGTAATTAGCAGGGTGAGAAATAATATCATATGCCATCTCGCTGGTTTTGAGAGCATTACCATCCTTGTTCCGGCCATATTGTGAATGAACGAAATCTATGCTCTGGAGTTTGGAGAACGAATCTCCAACCCTAATTCCGCCGTCAATGTAATCTGACAGAACACATAGTCCCGGATTACAGGTTTCTATATCATGGCAGATCCGATTAGGCGTACTATTCTTACCAGTATCTACAAAGAAGAACTTACTGGTGCCGTAGAACACCACAGGACACATATAATCAGTCATGGAAAAATCCTTAACAACCGGCGTCCCGAAAATAGCAATAATCTGTTCCGGAGTCTTTCCCTCCAGTGTTTTGATATCCCGCTGAGCGAAGCAGGGCATCGCGAGCACAAACAGTATCGCAGATAGAATAAACTTTTTCATATTAGTCATTAGTCTTATTGGTTATACTTCTTCTTCAAGCTCCACTTCATCATCGGGGACATCATCATCTACATCATCGCCACTCTCGTCATCATCGGCACATTCCTCATCACTCAAATCAATCTCAACATAGTTGGAATAACCATTATGGCACTTGATATCCGTGATAGCCCCTTGCGCACTCACATTTATTGTCCCGTTAATATACGGCGCGGGATCGACCCAACTACCATCATTTTTTACCCCTAAGTGTAAATGCTTTACTGAAACGTTATATGCATTACCTGTTTTACCCGAGTATCCAATAAGCTCTCCCTGATATACAATATCACCTACATCAAATTGCCTCCCAGTTCTTGGATTGCGTCCCACCGCATTCTGATACTGCAAATGAGCATATAAAACGCTAATGGATTGTATTTTAGTTGTATCGTTGGAATCGATGACGTTTGAACTGATACGTATTCTATTCCCGTATGACCTTGCGACATACTTATCGGGGGCATCTGTTTTAATATCGGTAATTTTACCTGTAAACATTGCGAACACTGGCGTTCCGGGGACCGCTGCAAGATCAAGTCCTTCGTGCTTAATGGGATTCCCCTTCGCATCTTTTCGGGTCATCCCGAACGTACCACCTAAATAATTGCCGTATTGATTACTTGGGGCAACGCTCATCTCCTTTAACGGATTCATCTTTCTACTTACCGAATCCCGGCATGGATACTTTGTCCCATCATTAAAGTAAGCCGTAGACTCAATATCTCGACTGGATTTATAAAGAAAGCACGGAACATTAATACTTGAGAAATCACCCACCCATCTTTGGAAACTCAAATCCAGTACCAAGGAGGTACCATCCCCATTTCGCTCATAACCAATGTATACCCAGGTTCCCTTAGTATATGAACCGTTACCTACCATATCTATCTCCCTTGGGACATTACACGTGAGCGAAACAATAAAGTACTCCTCTTCGGGAGGGTTTTCCCAATCCAGGGGTAGATTATCGTCTGCCGCATCGAGGGTTATTCCATTTAGCTCGTCCCTCATCTGTCTATACATGCTTGCACAATTACCTCCACCTCCAACTCCAACATAACTATATGCGCCGTTATTATAATAGTCGCCCCAACACCAGCTAGGATTAATCACATATGCAATACAATAGCTTGGAGGCAGAGTTGCATAAATTGTTTTTGTTTGAGGGGCACCATTACCATCGACAAAAGCAGCATAATGGACAACTGAAAGTGAATCAGTATGTAAGCTATCTGGAGACAAGATCTTCGCACCGAAAATCTGACCATTACTGTAGCTTCGAATAGTAACCAGCTTACCTGTAACGGTTGAAAATAAGATTAACCCAGAATAATTCGGTTTATTAACATAGTCATAATCAGGGAAACGCGTCTCATACTCGTTGTGTGTTATCATCGTTACAATGAATGATTGCTTTGCATCTCCCTTTTGAGTTTGAACGTAGAATTTCCGAATACTCGAAGAAACACCCTCTTCACCATATTCAATTTCATTGTCATAGAGATATGATGACCACCGTCCATCCGAATTATCAGAGAAAGGGATTTGACTATATTGGATTCCACCATTCTCGTAACACTTCTCTGCATTAAGGTCAAGAAGACTGCCTAAAGAAACTAGGGTATCCTCATCCACCGATTTCGTATCCACACTCTCACTGCCAGAAAGATTATAGCAGGACAAATCCGCATAAAGAGGGATTCTTGATTGAGGAATAGTAACAAGAAGGTCAACATCTCTTTGAGCCGTCAAAGGTGGTGTTGGACTGTAACTCTCCGTACGGCAGGAAATCATGCAAATTGTAATGCATAGTACCCCCCACTTAGAGAAAAACCGATAATACGGGGAAAAATGATTAAATTGATACATAATAATAGGTGTAATTAGATTTGTGTTCAACAAAAATAAAAAAATATGATCTTATAATCAATAGCTTATGAATAAGACCTTGAAGATTTTGTATTATTTTGACAGACACGTACTGGAGCACGCGGTGGGGCAAAAAACGGTCCAATAATGCCCGAGCGCGTGCTGGTGATTCCGGAGAAGGCCAAAATCCGAGATTCCGGGCTTCGACAGAATCACATCCGGCATCTGTATGTACAGGTAAAATGCAGTAGGAGCCCGCTTTTCTGTACATACAGTT
>Ga0310696_10006564_pt1 | contig 13781 bp, 11 predicted proteins | sample AusTroGonzalo_MG_4_FD_203885 | JGI IMG/M metagenome (GOLD analysis project Ga0310696, IMG submission 203885) | Bovine rumen microbial communities from tropical cattle in Woodstock, Queensland, Australia - Gonzalo_02 (v2) (version 2) | ecosystem: Host-associated > Mammals > Digestive system >... | reverse complement strand
GACCTTATTAATATAGTGTTCCCTTTGGGTAATGGTTTCACACTCCCCGAAAAGGGCGAAAACGTTTTGCTTGTCGGTGGCGGCATTGGCATCGCACCGCTGTTTTATTTCGCCAAAGTGCTGGTCGAGAAAGGGATTCGACCCACTTTGCTTTTAGGTGGAAAAACGGAATCAGACTTGCTTCGGTTGACTGAGTACCAGCAATTTGGCGAAACTTTCGTGACCACAGAAGACGGCTCAATCGGCGAAAAAGGTTTTGTAACGCAACATTCCATTTGGCAACAAAAGCAGTTAGATAAAATCTATGTCTGTGGCCCCAAACCCATGATGAAAGCCGTGGCGAAAATGGCTGTCGAAAAGGATGTTTGGTGCGAGGTTTCATTGGAAAACCTGATGGCTTGCGGCCTCGGTGCCTGCCTCTGTTGCGTGGAGGACACCGTCGACGGCCATGTGTGCGTCTGCAAGGAAGGACCTGTATTTAACACAAGGAGGTTGAAATGGTGAACATGACGATAGATTTGGGTCGCGGCCTGGTGCTGCGTAATCCCGTGATGACGGCCTCGGGCACGTTTGGCTACGGCGAGGAATATACCGATTTCGTGGATTTGTCGCAACTCGGCGGCATTATCGTGAAGGGCACAACTTTGCATCCACGCGAGGGCAATCCCTATCCGCGCATGGCGGAAACAGCCTCTGGAATGTTGAACTGTGTCGGCTTGCAAAACAAAGGCGTTCAATACTTTATCGATACCATTTATCCACGCATCAAGGATTTTGATACAAATGTTTTGCTCAATCTTTCCGGCTCCACTTTGGAGGACTACGTGAAAGGTGCCGAGATGGTGGATGCCTTGGACAAGATTCCTGCCATTGAGTTGAATGTCTCTTGCCCCAATGTGAAGCAAGGCGGTATGGCTTTTGGCGTGACTTGTGCAGGCATCTCTCAAGTGGTCTCCGAGGTACGCAAAGTGTATCATAAACATTTGATGGTCAAGCTATCGCCCAATGTGACCAACATTGCCGAAATCGCCTTGGCAGCCGAGGCCGCAGGTGCCGATTCGGTTTCTTTAATCAATACTTTGATGGGCATGGCTATCGATGCGGAGCGGCGCAAACCGAAACTCTCTGTCATCACTGGCGGTCTGTCGGGAGCCTGCGTGAAGCCTGTGGCTTTGCGCATGGTCTGGCAGGTGGCCAAGGCGGTGAAGATTCCCGTAGTGGGCTTGGGTGGCATTTCCAACGCCACCGATGCCGTTGAGTTCATGCTCGCCGGTGCCTCCGCCATCGAAATCGGGACGGCCAATTTTATTGATCCATCCGTTTCCGAAAAAGTAGCCTTCGGCATAACTGACTACTGCGAAAGGTATGGCTTCCAAAAAGTTACCGAGTTGATTGGGGCTTTGGAATGCTAAAGTAATGGCCATTACCGTAATGGTCATTACCGTTTCTCTAACTCACAAAGCCCATCTTTGTTGCCGACCACATAGGCTAAGGGCAGGTTATTGCCCTGAACGAGGTCGGAGAGATAGAGCGGCTCGCCGAGAATGAACAGGCTGGCATAGAAGGTGTTGCCCACTTTCAGCTTGGAGTTTTCGGCCTGCTCGACGATGAATTGCTGGTTGCCGAGATAACGAAATGTGCAGCGGCGGTCGGGCTTCCAAGAGACAAAAACGCGGTCGTTGGGGCGGAGGTCGTCGGCCTTGATGTGGAATGAGGTAACTGGGTCAGAACCGCTGCCTTGGCTGATTTCCTCGACAAAAGCGTCCCAGTTATCGAAACCAAGGAAGTTGGAAAGTATGTGAAGCGTGCTGTCGCGTGTTTCGTCGGCACCGTCGATGTAGCCCCAGAGCCGCTTCAGGGTGGTCGGGCTGATGGTTTGATGCGTGCGCTCCCACACGGCACCCACAAGGAAAATGAAATCGTTGGGTGTGCGTATCTTGCGCTTCAGGTTGCCCTCAATGCGTTTCTTGAGTTCCGAAATTTCCGGGCTGGTCTTTTGCATGGTCGTTTCTTTTTGACTTCGAGATTGCAGGACCTCGGGACTGCGAGTCATTATACCCCTTCCGTAGTCTCGCCGTTCCGCGTCATTTTGGTTTACAAAGAAACGAACTTTTTTTGGAATGGTTTTGATCCTTGTTGATCCTTTTTGTTTTTTCACCAATAAAACCTTTATCTTTGCGGAAAATTTGCGGCGATGACCGACGACATCAGCACATCAGGGCCTATCACGGAAAACTTCATCGGAAATGACGAGCTTCAACCGACATACGAAAGTGTGGAGAGCCACGGCTACAGCCAGTTGATGAAACTGAAACGGCAAGGGCGGTGGTTCATGCTGAAAGGTGTGAAAACCGAATACCGGCAGCAGCAGTTCTATCTTGAACTGCTAAAAAAGGAGTACGAACTGATGGTGCAACTCGACCATCCCAACATCGCTAAGGCTTTCGCCAAGGAGATGAACCCAAAAATCGGGCCGTGTATCGTCATGGAGTACATCGACGGCGTGACGCTTGATCAGTTTTTGGAGAGCAATCCTTCGAAGCAACTCAGACGCAAGGTGGTGGATCAGCTTATCGATGCATTAGCCTATATTCACAGCAAACAGATTTTGCACCGCGACCTCAAGCCGAGCAACGTTCTCATCACCCGCAATGGCAACAACGTGAAAATCATCGACTTCGGTCTCTCTGATGCCGACGACTATGCCATCCTGAAACAATCCGCCGGCACCTTGAAATACATGGCACCGGAACAGAAGGAAAGGATTCTTGGATCGGAAGGGATGATTGATTGCAGGTCGGATATCTACTCTTTTGGCTTGGTGTTGCGGAAGGTTTTCCCAATGCGATTCCGTCACATAACGCGCAAATGCACCCGAGAGGCTCTTACGAGGCGCTATCCCGACATGGAGGCGGTGCGCAAGGCCTTGGAAAGGAGCGACAGGATAAAACTGATGGTTCCTTTCTTTGCAACGCTGCTGTTTGCCGTAGGGGGTGTCTTAATGGTGGCGACAAAACTCGCCGTAACCTCCGAAAAAACTGAAACGGCAACTAATGGCATTACAGAGGGGCAAATGCTATATCGTGAAGAAGCCGAATGGTTGATGAATACGATGATGCATCCGATTTTAAGGAAGGCACAACAGGGAGAGGAGTATCGTGAACTATTGATGGCCCAAACTTCAAAAACGATGGATGAGATGAAGAAGTTGTTGCAGGAGCAGAGCTGTCTTTATTCGGAAAACAGTCTGGAAAGGCTGGATTTCGTTTCTGCGATGACTAATTGGCAATTGGGCCATTTTAATTATGCTGCTAATCAAATCAATAGCAATTGCAGGTCATTCAGGGAAGACTTTGGCAAGGGACTGCTAAGCCAGATGGCTTACGACAGTTTGGAATGGCTTGCTTCTCCATCGGGGATTAAGACATTGCCGGTTAAGGGAATCACGGCTCATACTGCTTCTGGCGGCATTGCCATTGATGGGAAGAGCTATTGTGGCGGTGTTGAATTGGGACTTTGCTGGGGGATGCTCCACAATCCTACCCTAAAAGGCAACCATCTCCGTTGTGACCATTTGGGCGACAGTATCGTCATGAGTGGGTTGGAACCTAACACCACCTATTTTGCAAGGGCTTATGTTTCGGGTAGTTCTGGCACATGGTATGGCAACGAAATCGCATTTACTACTTTGCCCAATGATATGGAGAAGCCGTTGCCCGAAGGTGCCTTGCAAGGGCTTTTCTCGGTTGCCGAAGAAAGACAGGTGCTTTTCTCGAAAGGCAATTTGCAGTATCAGGCCTCCACGGGCACTTGGCGATTTGCGGCGCAGCAGTCTGACTATGTGGGAGCGGACAACGAAAAAAGATCGGAGACTTACAGCGGTTGGATTGACTTGTTCGGCTGGGCTACAAGCGGTTATGACCATGGCGCCGAGAACTGGCAGCCGTGGACGGGCAACACTGTTGTGCAAAGCAACCCCTTCCATCAGGCATACGGCAATTACCGTAACGGTCTTTATGACCAGACGGGGAAAGCTGACTGGGGCTACAATGCCATTTCGAATGGAGGCAACAAAGAGAACCAATGGCGCACGCCGAAGCGCGACGAGTGGGTTTATTTGCTGTTTGTGCGCAGCACTGCCTCGGGTGTGCGCTATGCAAAAGCACGCATCGATAGGGTGAACGGTGTGATTTTGCTGCCCGACAATTGGAAGGTTGGCACCTATCATCTGAATTCCCCCAATGACGCTGGTCTTGATTTCAGCAACAACGTAATCAGTTTTTCCGACTGGCAGCATGTTTTGGAACCTTCCGGCGCGGTGTTTCTACCTATGGCAGGCGTGCTGACTGTTGATGGGTATTTTGATACCATGGGTGGTTATTCCACGTCGAGTATTTGTGCCCAAAACCGATATGGGGTCGGGATTTGTTATGAGAATATCTTTGTGGACGGAGAGAAGGGTCATCGTGGCGACGGACTCTCGGTGCGGTTGGTGCGGGATGTGGAGTAAATAGTATCAACTTTTAACTATTTACTGACGAAATATCTGTAACATTTTGTGTTTCATTCTAAAACAAAAAGGACTAACAAGGACTAATCCATGTCGGTTTTTTTTTATTTTCTTTGTGGCGGGTTTTGTGAAAGAAGAACAACAAGGTTGACTATGTGGACTTCTTTCACATGGGGTTATGCTTTCGATGCGAAGTTTGAAATCAGGTACTAACAATATTAAAACACTAAAAACTAAAAGAAGAAAAAATGAACAAGACGAAAAAAAAGAGGAAGAAAATCTTTGTGTTTTTGTTTGGATTAGCCGTAGCAATGCTATCGACCCCTCCCGTTCAGGCTCAAGGTCTCCTTGAAAATCTGCTTGATGAATATTACGCAGAGAAAGACCAACAAAGCAATAATAATGGTGGAGTGATGGGTCGAGGTACAGGTACGGTCGGAGTAGACTTCACGGGCCAGGGCTTTGGCGCCACAGATGGCGACATCACTGGCCAAACCTTTGGCGCACCTTTGGGCAGCGGACTGTTCGTCATGCTCGCGGCAGGTGCAGGCTATGCAACAATGAAATCAAAGAAAAAGCAAAACAATCAAAACAAGCAAAACAGAAAGGAAAAATGAACATGAAAAAGATAAGCATTATTGTAATGGCATTGGCGTTTTTGGCTGCATTGACGCAATGCAAGAAAGAACAAGTTGCCCCCGCAAACGATAGCGAAGCCGTGACTATCACTTTGGACATTAAATGTGGCAATGGAACGAGAATGGATGTGAACACAGCGACGGGCGAGGTCACCTACGAGAGCGGCGACAAGATTTATGTGGCCAGCGGTGGCAAATATGTAGGCACACTGACGCACAACGGCACCCGCTTCAGCGGCACCATTTCTGACCCCACAGTAGGTGAGCCGTTGCATTTCTATTTCTTGGGTAATGTGACTCCCGCCGAGACCCTTACGGCAGGCACAACAACGACCTGCTCCGTGGTTATCAGCGACCAGACGCAGCATTTGCCCGTGATAGAATATGCGCCGTCTAACGAAACCTATACCGCTGGCGCAACCACTTTCACCGCACACTTGCTGAACAAGTGTGCCTTGGTGAAGTTCAATGTGACCACATCTTCATCGTCTGCAACTTGTATTACTGGCTTCAACAACAAGGTGACGGTTGACTTCTCTGGGAACACACTTACTCCCAGCATGGAAGGCACAGGTGTTATTAAACTTGCTGCTGGTAACGGCGAAAAATGGGCTATTTTATTACCGCAGAATGCTTTGGAAGTAGGCGAGGCTAGTTCCGCCTATTCCGCTGATGGTGTTTACACAGGCACACGCGCTGCCGTGCCTGCCATCTTGGACAATGGCTATCTGACTGCGGGCATTGATGTGACCGTGATTACCGAGGTGAATCCAGGTGAAGTGCCCACAGGTGCCATTTGCGGCAAGTTTACCATTAATTCCAATGGCGACCAGGTGTATTTCTCGCAGGGGAATTTGCAGTATATTGGCAGCTCCAGTACACCGTATTGGAAATTTGCCGAAAATCAGTGGGATTATCTTGGTGACAATGGGCAAGGCAGTACCGGCCAAAATGTTGACCGTGACCTTTTTGGCTGGGGCACGAGTGGCTGGAACAACGGAAATATGTATTATCAGCCCTATAATACAGAAAGCAATTATGATGGAAACACTGGCTACGGTTACGGCCCTACTGACGGGACGAACTACATATACAGTCTGACAGGCGCATTCGCCAACGCCGACTGGGGCGTGTACAACGCCATCAGCAACGGCGGCAACATGCCGAACCAATGGCGTACGTTGACCTATTCCGAATGGGACTATGTGTTCACGAGCCGTACCACACCTTCAGGCATCCGTTACGTCAAGGGCGTCGTGAACGGCGTGAACGGCGTGGTTTTGTTGCCAGATGACTGGAGTGTCTCAACATATTCATTAAATTATACCAATGCAGGTGCAGCACCTTATACTGGTAATGAGATTACAGCGGGGAGTTGGGCGACGATGGAGGCCGTTGGTGCTGTCTTCCTTCCTGCTACTGGCGGCCGCTCAGAGACTTCGGTCTACAATGCGGGCGGCGATGGCATGTACTGGTCGGCTTCGTACCAAAACAGCGGCTGCGCGTACTGCGTGTGTTTCACCAATGGCTGGATCCTCAGTTGGGGTAACTTAGAGAATCGTTACGTAGGTCGGTCTGTGCGTTTGGTACACTCTGTTCAGTAACTGTTCCTTGTGTAGGCAACGCAAATGAAATACCAAATCATTAAAGTTATGTATAAAAGACTATTAGATTGTTATTGCAACGGCTCGCGACACAGGTTCCTTGAGATGCTTGGAATGTATAGAGGTCTTACTAGAAAACAATGTGTTTATGGAATAGAGATAAGTCAGAATGGAAATTATCCCGTGCTGTGCAGTACGCCAGTCAACATCAAAACAGATGTGTTTAAGATAGCGAAATATCTCAATCGGCACCAGCAAAGGATTCCCAAGGCCATATTGAATGCATTTGCTGCCAAAGTCGCGCCTTTGAACCCGCCAAACACTTTTACCAATTTTGATGATTACTTCGATTATGTCTCAAATAACAGCGGTTTGAAGAATGGCAATTGCCTGTTGGTGTATGATTACTGTTTGAGAACGGGGTATCCAGATTTGGTTCCCAAGAGATATGTCTATTTGTTTTGCGGTGCAAGGGAAGGCGCAATAGCGGTTCTCGGCAAGGTAGGTTCGTTCAGAATCGAAACAACAGTCTTGCAGAAGGCTTTGGGCACTACTATGCTGAGCATGGAGATTGAGGATTTCCTTTGCGTGTGCAAAGCGCCATTGCATTATCTGGCCTCTTCTTGTAAGGTTGCGGTATGCCCGTCAGGTGGTTGCGGAAGTTCTGCATCTGCCACGAAATAAACCTTAATAAAGACCTTTTCCGCCCTTCCGCTCCTATGGAAAACCTTGGAGCGGGAGGGCGGTGTTTTTCCTGTCGCCCCTCACGGGGCTTTGTTCGGGATTTGTTTTTGTTTGGCAGGGGTTCCATCGCATTTCACCCCTGCCTAATATCCGCCGTCACTCCGTGACTTTGGCTGTGGCACGAAGGAACTCCGGAAGGGAGAGAGGATATTTGACAGCATTATCTTCAGCAACAGAAACGACATTGAAGTGCTGAATTACTGATGATTAGCATTGATTTCATAAAATAGTAATGTTCATTACCGTAATAGCTGTTACTATTTTTCTGTAAAAATCGAAGAAAAAACTGCATAAACGTTTGCAGTTCCGAAAATTATGCGTACTTTTGCAGAATGGTAATAAGTATTACCGTAATGATGATTACTATTGTTGAAACAACTCAAAATACTGACGCGGTATGAAGTTCTACAATCGTGAAAATGAAAAGGCGCAACTCTATAAAGTGCTGCAACAGAGTAAGAAAGAAGCACAAATGACCGTGCTGATGGGTCGTAGGCGCATCGGCAAGACCGAACTTTCGTTGCAATGTGGAGACGAGAAAGTACTCTATTTTTTCGTCGGAAAGAAGACGGAACAACTGCTTTGCCACGATTATTTGGAAGAAATCAGTTTCAAATTGGGCGTTCCCATCATTGGGCAACTTTCCTCGTTTTCGGAAGTGTTCAGGTATGTGCTGCAATTGGCTGAAAGACAGCCTTTCACAGTGGTTATCGACGAGTTCCAGAACTTCCTGAAAATCAATCCTTCCGTGTTCAGCGATATGCAGCGCGATTGGGACTTGCACAAGCGCACGAGCCATTTAAACCTCATCATCAGCGGCTCGGTGTTCACGCTGATGAAACGGATTTTCGAGGACTACGAAGAGCCGCTTTTCGGTCGCGCCACAGAACGACTGTTGCTTAAGCCCTTCTCAACCAACGTTTTGAAGGAAATCTTGGCCGACTACAACCCCAATCACACGCCCGAGGATTTGTTGGCCTTGTTCAGCATCACGGGCGGCGTGCCGTGGTATGTTGCGCTTTTGCTCGATAAAGGTTATGTCACTAAAGACCAAATGCTTACCGCCTTGACGGAGGAAAATTCACCCTTCATCAATGAGGGCAAAAACATCCTCATCGAGGAGTTCGGCACCGACTATGTCACTTATTTCTCTATCTTGACCTGCATCGCGGGCGGACTGAAAACCCGTGCCGAGATTGAAGGCGAGTTGGGCATCGGCAACATCGGGAGTTATTTGGCGCGGTTGGAGAACTATTACAACCTCGTCAGTAAGTCGCTGCCCATTTTCTCGAAGGAAAACAGCAAGAAAATGCGCTACCAACTCAACGACTGCTTCCTAATTTTCTGGTTCCGCTTCTTCTACAAGTATCAGGCACTTGTCGAAAATCGTGCGTTGAAGTCGCTGGAAACCATTATCTTGCGCGACTATAGCACGTTTTCTGGCTTTATGATGGAGCGTTATTTCGCCCGCAAGTTTGAGGAGGAAGGCAAGTACATCATCGGCAAGTGGTGGGATCGCAAAGGCGAGAACGAGATAGACCTCATCGTGGCCGACTCAATCAAAAAGGAGGCTTGGGTTTATGAACTGAAGAAGCAAGGTGAGCGTTACGAGGCCAAGGTTTTGAAGGAAAAAGTGAAGGCAATGGTGGCCCAAACGCCCGAGTTGGCAAAAATGAAATTGCATCTTGGTTCTTTGACCCTTGAAGATGTATAACCAATTGAAAGTCAAATTGTTTTTATTTAATTCTAAAAATAGTAATTGCCATTACCGTAATGGCTGTTACTATTTCGTTTTTCACCACAATTTGACTAAACAAAATTGACCTCTGGGTTAATCCGAATCCCGAACTTGGCCTCCACGGAATCTTGGATTTTGCGGGCAAGTTCCACGATGTCGTGGCCATTGCCGCCGCCGTAATGAACGAGGACGAGGGCTTGTTTGTCATAAACTCCAACGTGCTCGTTGCGCCAGCCTTTCCAACTGGTTCTTGAGCTTGCCGAAGGGCCAGCCTGCTCGATGAGCCATCCGGCGGGGACTTTCACCTTGCCATTAGGCTCGTCATAATGTGGAATGTTTGAAAACTCCTTTTGCAAAGCTGCAAATTGCGCCGCCTCAATGACGGGATTCTTGAAAAAACTGCCCGCGCTGCCAATTTGCTTTACATCAGGCAGTTTGGCGTCGCGGATGGCGCAAATGGCATTGTGGAGTTGCTGCAAGGTCGGGTTTACGATGCCGTTTTGCTCCAAATAGGCTTTGATGTTGCCGTAATCGAGGTGGAGTGGTGCGTTTTTTTTCAACAAGAAGTCCACCGAAGTGATGATGAATTGGCCTTTCAACTCGTTTTTGAAAATGCTTTCGCGGTAGCTGAAACGACATTCTTCTTTGCCGAAAACCTTGGTTTTGCCCGTTTCCAATTCAAAGGCTTCGCATTGCATGAAGCTGTCTTTCAACTCCATACCGTATGCACCAATGTTTTGCACGGGTGCCGCGCCCACTTTTCCGGGAATATGGGCAAGGTTTTCCAAGCCATGCCAACCTTTGCAGACCGTAAACTTTACGAAATCAGGCCAATCCTCGCCGGCTTGGGCGCGGACGACGACTTCGTTCCCGTCCTCGCGAAGGGTTTCGATGCCTTTCGTGTTGATGAATATGACCAAACCGTCAAAAACATCGTCTTGAAATAAGACATTATTGCCGCCACTCAAGACAAGATGCTTTTCTTGCTTGAAAACATCGGTTGTAATCAATGCTTCAAGTTCTTGAATATCATTGATTTCAACGAAATATTTCGCTACGGTATTGAAGCCGAAGCTGTTATACTGCTGGAGGTTGAAGTTGTTTTTCATAGGGGCAAAAATACACAATAGAATCGTAATAATTGAGGTTTAAGGAAAACTTTGTACCTTTGCCGTATGAAACGCGCCATCGTATCGGTTATTAACGACTTGGTTACTGACCAGCGGGTGAACAAGTCGTGCTTGGCTTTGCAAAAGGCTGGGTATGAGGTGCTTTTGGTTGGAAGAAAGCAACGAAAAAGTCCGCCGATGGACGAAAGACCTTACGGCACGAAAAGAATGAAACTGCTTTTCGAGAAAGGACCGCTTTTCTATGCCGAATATAACATTCGCCTGTTTTTTTTCCTGCTGTTTCATCGCGCCAATCTTTTGCTTTCCAATGACTTGGACACGGTTTTGCCCAACTATTTCATTTCGCGTTTGAAGGGTAGCAAAATGGTTTTCGACAGCCACGAGTATTTTACCGAAACGCCGGAATTGGTCGGGCGGCCCAAGGTGCAGCGCGTCTGGAAACGAATTGAAGGCTTCGTGGTGCCCAAGTTGGACGAAATGATTACGGTTTGCGACAGTATCGCTGAACTTTTTCGTGAGAAATATGGTGTCAAAGTTCACGTTATCAGGAATATACCGCCACGAAAGGCTTTGCCACCGAAAGGCGACAAAACGGCTTTGGGATTGCCCACCGACAAACACCTATTAATATTGCAAGGCTCTGGCATCAACATCCAGCGCGGGGCGGAGGAATTGGTGCAAGCGATGACGCTTTTGGACGACTGCTTCCTAATGATTATCGGAGGCGGCGACGTGTTGCCTATCTTGAAACAAATGGTTGAGGAACAGAAAATTACAGACCGTGTGCGCTTTTTCCCGAGGATGCCTTACCAACAAATGATGGCCTACACGCAATTGGCCGAATTGGGCTTTTGTTTGGACAAAGACACCAACCTTAATTACCGTTTCAGTCTGCCCAACAAATTGTTCGATTTTATTCAAGCGGGCGTACCGATTGTTGCTTCGCATCTGACTGAAATAGAGAAGATTATCCTACAATACGACCTTGGCTTGTTCATCGAGAACCATGAGCCTGAAACCATCGCTGCTACCATTCGCGAGGGCTTGTCAGATGCGTCGAGAAGGGAACAATGGAAGCAAAATCTGTCCGTTGCGGCACAAGATTTGTGTTGGGAGAACGAGGAACAGAAACTGCTTGAAATCTATCATCATTATGACTGAAAATCACCTACATATCATTGCTTTTGACGTGCCTTATCCCGCCAACTACGGCGGGGTCATCGATGTGTTTTACCGTGTGAAAGCCTTATCGGAGGCGGGTGTCAGGGTGCATCTGCATTGCTTTGAGTATGGTCGTGGCGAACAGGAGGTCTTGAAGCGTTGCCATGAGGTAAAATACTATAAGCGAGACACTTCTTTTGCCAAACAGTTGAGCCTCACGCCGTTTATTGTCAATTCGAGGCGGTCGGAGGAATTGGTCAAGGACTTGTTGCAAGACGATTATCCTATTCTTTGTGAGGGTTTGCACACGACCGCGATTCTTTCCGACAAACGGCTGAAAAACAGAAAAATATACGTTCGTGCCCACAATGTTGAGCATGACTATTACCACGCTTTGGGCGAGTCGGAGAAATGGTGCTGGAAGAAGCTGTTTTATTATGCAGAGGCTTGGAAACTAAGGCGTTACGAACCGATTTTGCGTAAAGCGGGAGGCATTTTCGCCATCTCACAGCAGGACACGGATTATTTTTCCAAGAAATACGGCAAAACAACGCTTGTTCCAGGCTTCAATTCCGCAGATTCGGTGTGTTCGGAAACTGGTAGGGGAGAGTATGTTCTCTATCACGGCAACCTTTCTGTCAAGGAAAATGAAACGGCAGCTAAGTGGCTGATAGAAAATGTTTTTTCCGAGCTTGACCTGCATTGCATTGTGGCAGGCTTGAATCCAACCGACAAGTTAATCAAACTGGTTGAAAACCATTCCAACGTGACTTTGATGGCCAATCCTGATGATGCCGAGATGATTGACTTGTTGCGGCAGGCGCAAGTGAACATTTTGGTGACGAACCAGCCTACGGGATTGAAACTGAAGCTGTTGAATGCGCTTTACAATGGTCGCTTCTGCTTGGTGAACGAGGACATGGTTCGTGGCACTTCGTTGGAGAGCCTTTGTGTGGTGGCCGATGAACCCGAGCAGATGATTGCCGAAATTAAACGGCTGATGGAAGAGGATTTCACAGAAGAAGACATTGAGGAGCGTAACAATCAGATGCGGCAACTCTATGACAATGAGGCGAATGCGCAAAAAATCGTTAAGACAATTTTTTGACTATGGCCGATAGCCCATGGCCTATGGCTGCTTCCACCGAGGCTGGAAGTCTACGCTTTTAGGGAAGCTGCCATAGGCTATAGGCCATAAGCCATAGTCCACTACTCCATTTCCGAGCAAATCACTGTCCCATTCATGCAGTTCGCGATGCGTGACGGGTATTTCTGCATGAGAGTGTAATTATGCGTGGCCATCAGCACGGCTTGGCCGTTTTCGCTGATGCGGCGCAGGAGTTTCATCACTTCCAAAGTTGTGTCGGGGTCGAGGTTGCCGGTGGGTTCGTCGGCGAGGATGACATCGGGGTGGTTGAGCAGGGCGCGGGCGATGGCAACGCCTTGCTGCTCGCCGCCCGACATCTGGTGCGGCATACTTTTGCGCTTGTCACTCAATCCCACTTTGGTCAGCACCTCATCGATACGGCGTGAAATCTCGGCTTTTTCTGTCCAACCTGTGGCACCAAGGACGAATTCCAAGTTTTTCTCCACGCTGCGGTCAAATAGCAGTTGGAAGTCCTGAAACACAATGCCTATTTTGCGCCTCAAGTAAGGAATGTCTTTCCTCCGAAGCTTGGTAAGGTCGTAGCCGGCCACATGGAAGTAACCGTCGCGGGCAGGCAGTTCGCCGTACAAAGTCTTTAGTAATGAGGATTTTCCGCTTCCCGTGCGACCGATGAGGTAGATGAACTCTCCCTTGTTGAGGGTCAGGTTGACATCAGTCAAAACAAGGTTCTCTCCTTGGAAAATTGAGGCGTTTCTGATTTCGATAATAGGTTCTGACATATTGTTATCTTTTGAGATTCCTTTCGGGAATGGAGTTTTTTCTATGTATGCAGCTTACCAGCTTCCGCTTGCTCCGCCGCCGCCAAAACCACCTCCGCCGAAGCCGCCAAAACCGCCTCCGCCACTAAAACCTCCGCCACCGCCAAAGCCTCCGCTGCCGAAGCCACCTCCCATGGGAATCCAGATGGTTTGGTGACCTCCGCCGGAATAGTTTTGGTTGCCATTGCTGGAACGGAAAATGAGGACGAGGGCGATGATGACAAGAAGGATGAACCAAATGGGTATGCCTTTGCCGTCATCGTTGTATTCGTCTTGGGTGAACTTGCCCGAACAGAGGCCCATGATGACATTGACGGCGTCATCAATGCC
>Ga0310696_10006562_pt1 | contig 13784 bp, 13 predicted proteins | sample AusTroGonzalo_MG_4_FD_203885 | JGI IMG/M metagenome (GOLD analysis project Ga0310696, IMG submission 203885) | Bovine rumen microbial communities from tropical cattle in Woodstock, Queensland, Australia - Gonzalo_02 (v2) (version 2) | ecosystem: Host-associated > Mammals > Digestive system >... | reverse complement strand
CACAGTTTTAGGAAATTTTCAAAATTGTTCGTCCGTCAAGAATAATTTGGCGTTTTTGTTAGTCTGAAAAGAACAAATTTTGAAAAACGTTCTTTTGCGACGAATTTTCACGCAATAATACGAGAAGGATTCGCGAAAAAATCTGCCACTCACGGTTCTTGCGGATGCGGAAAATGTGATTTTCAGGCTTTCTTGGGTACGATTATCCTTCGGACGGGGCTTCACCGCCCTCAGCAGGAGGCGGTGCCGGCGGGGTCTCCTGTACAGAGGCTATGGCTTTCTTTACTTTTGCCTTTTTTATCAAACTACGCTTTTTATAACGGATGATATAGTTTATGAAGCTTATGTATACGGCTATTCCAATGAACGTGATAATTACGTATTTATTTTGTACCACCATAAGTACCATATCAAAAACAGCTTTAAAACTCATATCTTTATATTCGGATTTCCTCCACCCGTTCTTAATATATCATGAAACAAGGCAAATTCGCAACAATCTCAAAACCGAAACAACATCACAATGCACAGCGGAATCGTAGAGTTTGCCAGACGAACTGATGCATCGCAATATCTGGCATAACAACGCGCCGGGGTGGAGCACCGCCGTCAGGCGTTCCGTAGGGCGCAATGAAGAAAAGCCCGTAGGAATGAGCGTATAGCGAAGTGCGCAAGACCGGAAAACTCGATAATTTTCGCGCCTCAAAATTCAATTACCTTGAAATTTTTCGCATAAAATGGTAAAAAATAGTTACAGTTTCCGAAAAAGCTAGCTGTCTAATCTTAAGGGGTCCGTAACAAATGCCGTATTCCGAGCCAACAAACCTTTCCATCATCGCCTGTCCTGGCGGTGAAGTTTTCGCGAACGAAGTAATATCACATCTCCGCCACATGTACAAACACCGTTTCAATCTTAAGCGCGACGTGATTTCTCAGCGATATGAGACGAACAAAGACGATTATACAAGAACCGTAAACTACTACAACGACTTGCAGACATCCGAGCTTTGCGTACATGGAAATATAACGGGTTACAGACCGCCTGAGTTCAAATGCAACTGCGAATTCACCTATTTTATGAACGGTGAGTTCAAGACTGAAATAAAAGACTGCATCCGAGGAAAAGATGTTTATATTTTTCAGGATGTGGAGAATCATCAGCAGCTTTCGCTTAATGGCGGACGAAACAAAATATCGCTTTCAGTCAACGATCATGTAATGTCACTTCTTGTTACAATAGATGCAGTTAGACAAGCCGGAGCGGCACGGATCACGCTCGTCGTGCCGGTATATCCGTACAGCCGCCAGCACAAGAAGAAGGGGCGCGAGGGGCTGACTGCAAGCCTGCTCGGTCACATATACGAGAACATGGGCGTAACGAGCATCATCACGCTCGACATTCACTCACGCGAGATTGAGAATTCGTTCGGAAAGGCTCATATCGAGAACCTTCACGCGAGTTATCAGATTATCCGCGAGCTTTCAAAACTTGTTGATTTGACGGAGAAAAATCAGGATCTTGTGGTCGTTTCCCCGGATACTGGAGCCGTTGACCGCAACAAGTTCTATGCGACAGGCCTTAAAAAGCCGCTCGCACTTATTTATAAGGAAAGAGATTATTCCATAGTGACGCAGAACGCCCACGAGACGAACATAAAAGCAGTGAAGCTTCTTGGCGACGTTCACGGAAAAGTCGCGTTCCTTGCCGACGACATGCTCGGTACGGGCGGCACGCTCCTTAAAGCTATGGAGTTTCTTAAGGAGCAGGGCGCAACAAAAGTTATAGCTGCCATAAGCCTTCCTTTCTTTACTGGAAATGCGATAGAACAGTTCAACGAAGCTTACAAGAACGGTCTTTTCTACAGGATAATCGGAACGAATGCCGTTTACCACGAGGAACTTCTGAAATGCGAGTGGTATATCAATACGAACGTAAGCGGACTTTTTGCGAATGTTATAACAAGGTTGCATCACAACCAGTCGCTGAGCGATCTTCTTGACAACCGTTCCATAATAGAAAAACTTGTAAAACGCGACTAGCTATGTCGTATGCCGTGTTCTGCGCAGATATAGGAACCTCATCGCTTAAAGCTGCAATTATTTCCAGCACAGGGGATATTCTTTGCACAGACACAGAAAACTTCAACAAAAAACTAGGCTCAAACAGATGGTATACCGCGCTCGCCGCATCGTGTAACCTGATGTTGAACAAGCTTCTGCTCAAAACCGCATCAGAAGCATTGAGCAAAAAAGCGGACTCTGATTCTACGTGGGCTGGTGTCGTACCTGGAAGTAAATCTGCACAACCGATCATTACGCCGATGTGGGAAAAAGATTGCATAAAAGATCTTTTCAGACCCGAAATCTTCACTAAGCTACCTGTAATAAAGGCTATAAGCATTTCCGGCAACGGACCGAGCCTTGCGAACAGCGGAGGTTCTTTTTTGTGGAACGAACCTTTTGAGCCGGGAGAAGTTGCCGCGGAACTTGCCAGTTCGCCTGACCAGCATTCAATTTACGTACCGCGCCTTATCCATATAAAGCACAGAATGCCGGAAATGTGGGACTGCGGCGAGAAAATCTTCTCTGTGCCAGAGTACACGGTTTTTCAGATGACAGGAACCTCGCTTACGATGCTCCCGGAAGAACGCTTTCAAATGGCTTACTGGAAACAGCAGGATTTGCTGAACTTTGGGCTGCCGGAAGAAAAGCTGCCCCGGCTTCGCATACCGGGTAAATCAGCAGGAACGCTGAAAAAAGAATTGGCATCAGATTTCGGGCTCTCAATGAACCCTCTGCAGACAAATATGCCGGAGGTTTTCTGCGGCGGACCTGATTTTACGATTGCGCTGATAGGAACAGGAACAATCTCGCCGGGATGTGTTTGCGACAGAGCAGGAACAAGCGAAGGCATAAATATCTGTACGGCCAGGCCTTTCTCTGTGAAAGGAATACGCACCCTGCCATCTCCGCAAACACCTTATTGGAATGAAAGCGTTCTTCTGCCAGATAGCGGCGCAAGGTTCAATACATGGAAAAAACTGAATTTGTTCGACGAGCTTCCTGACGAAGAATGCACTGAATACATTCTTAAACACCCGGAAAGCGACGGCTACGCGCTTCTGCTTCGAATTGCCGCAGAAGTGAAAAACGGATACAGGTTTTTGTATGCAAATGCCGCGAAAAACGGCACTAAACCAGCTACAGAAGTCGCCTCAACCGGAGGGCAGGCTAAAAATCGGCTTTGGATGCAGATGAAAGCCGACGTTACAGGAATATCTTTCAAAGTGCCGGAATGCCCGGATGCAGAACTGCTTGGAAACGCATGTGTCGCGCTCGCCGGAATTAAAGAATACAGCTCAATAAAATACGCTGCATCCGCAATAATAAAATACAGGACATTCTATAGACCGGATGCGGAGCGCAACAGAAAATATATGGAATTTCTGTCAAAAGCAAGGGCACTATGAAGCTGTTCAATTTTCCGCAAGATTCCGCAGATTTTGACAGCGAGCAACTTTGCTCCAGCCCGTGCAGCTCGTCCAGTTCACATGACTCGACTAATTCACAAGACTCGTCCAGTTCTTGCAGCGACTTGAACGGCGCACCGCACACAACCCTCGTCCCTACAAACATTTCCGCACTTATTTTTGATATAGATAACACGCTCTACACAAACGCAGAGTACCTAGACCACCAAATTGACGTTCAACTGCAACGATTCGCCGACCTTGAAGGCATTTCGTTCTGCCAGGCGGAAAAACGAGTGGCAGACGCGCGGGCTGCTTTTGCCGCTGCGCACGGCGGAGCAAAAACGAGCTTTGCACTTATTATGAACAGCTTCGGCTACTCTGTGGAAGAAAGCATAAAATGGCGCAGCGAGCTTATCCAGCCAGAAGAATACCTGAAAAAAGACGAAAAACTGCGCCGTATCCTGGAAAAACTCGCCAGTCGCTACAAGATAATAAGCGTGACGAACAATCCGGTGGCAATAGGATGGCGGAATCTTAAGACAATCGGTATAGATGACCTATTTTTGGATATCGTTGGACTAGATACTTGTTTCAAAAGCAAGCCCGCGCGGGAACCATTCCTGAAAGCTCTGGAAATACTCTGCGAACCGGCGGAAAAATGCGTTTCCATCGGTGACAGATACGACATCGATATAGCCACACCGCTTTCTCTCGGAATGCGCGGCGTGCTTGTTGACGGCTCGAAAGAGCTGGAAAATCTGCCGTTCCTATGGTAAGCGATGTGCAGGGCGCGTTAGCGTTCCGAAGCGGGTCACCGCGTAGGAATGAGCCGCGGTAGACGGCGAACCCGGAACGTAGCGACCGCCCGATTTTCGGGCGGTTACCACCATGTTCTCCTCACCATAAATCATGAAAACATGGTGGTTTTATTTTCTAGACTTTTGTAAATTCCTTTGATATAATAAAACAATCAGGGTGGATTTTAGATGCGCATAGAAAAAATGAAAGACAAGCTGTCGCTTACAAACAACGGCGAGCTATCATTATTCTTCCTCGGCACAGGAAGTGCTTTCACAAAGACAAATTTCCAAACTAATCTCCTTGTAATAAAAGGAAAGGACCATATTCTGATTGACTGCGGATCACTGTGTTCACGCGCACTGAAGAAATACGGTCAGAGCATCAAAAACATCGAGAATTTTCATATAACACACTCTCACGCCGACCACACAGGCGGGCTGGAAGAAGCAGCTTTCATGAACATGTACGGAGCGAACAAGACGCTCAATATGTACATAACGCCTGAATATCGCGACATTCTTTGGTAAGACACCCTCAATGGCGGTCTTTCTTACCGCGAATACTCAAACGGCTCTACCCTCACCTTCAACGATTATTTCAAGCTGCGCCCGCTCAAGGTATTGTCTGTGGCAGAGGGCAGCCCGCGTCCGCTCTACGAAGCAGACTGCGGCTCCATAAACCTGAAAGTCTTCAGAACGATTCATGTGCCAAACAGAAGAGGCAGCTGGAACGAAACATTCAACTCGACAGGCGTTGTTATTGATGACAGAATAGTTTTCACGGGCGACACTATATTCGACAAGGAATTGCTTGACTGGCTGAGCGTGCGTTTCCCGAAAACCGAAACGATTTTCCACGACTGCCAGATGTTCAAAGGCGGTGTCCATGCTTCGTACAACGAGCTTCTGACGTTACCGGCGGAAATGCGGAAAAAGATTTTTCTGTGCCACTATAGCGACGTAAGGAAAGGATTCACTCCCAGAAGAGACGGTTTTGCCGGATTCGCGATACCAGGCGTTTACTACGTTTTTGACTGAAATGGGCAAAAAAAATGGCCCATACACGAGTCGAACGTGCGACCTGCTCCTTAGGAGGGAGCCGCTCTATCCAGCTGAGCTAATGGACCTTATGCAGACGCAGCTTATGCGCCACAACCTCATAGATATTACCATATAACCCCGATTGTTTCAAGGTCAGGAAAAAAGGGAAAGGTCTTTCCCTTCGCCCTACAAGTTTTGATTTTCGTGCAATTTAATCCTCGTAATGACCTTTGCAGCTATCAATAATTACTCTGTCACCGTCGATGCGGTATACCAGACGGTTCTGGTCATCAATTCTGCGGCTGTACTGTTCGTTTCTTGTGTATTTTAAACGCTCTGGTTTTCCTAAGCCAGCCAATGCCCCATCACAAGAAATGCTTTCCAATAGATTATTTATCTTTTTCAGCGTTTTCTTATCTTGCTGCTGCCAATAAAGATAATCCGCCCAGCCGTTATCGGAAAAAGAGAACATATCAGTTTTCCATAGCGCGAAGCTGTTCTAAAGATTTTGTCGCGGCAAATCCATTTTTTGTCTGCTGGATGGAATTTTCCAACTTCATTAAGTATTCAAGATTGCGTTTTGCCTTTGACAGCTCATTATATTCACGCTCGGAGAGCATTACGACATTTTGATTTTTAGGACGCGAAAGCATAACAATCTCACCACCAAAAACTTGCGCACAAATTGCTTTGAAATTGTTTTTTATATCTGTGGCTTTCAATGCAAGCATGCTATTATCTCCTGATGGAAAAAGTATTTTTTTCAATACTTATTTTAGTACGGAATCAGGTTACCGTCAATTCTCTTACCAGTTGTGTTTTTTTTCAATTCCGTATCATTCGCAACACTGCTGCATACATTTGACTTTCACTATCATAATCTCTGTCAGGTTATATGCCGCCGAGCCGCCCATACTTTCCTAATCTTTCTAGTCTTTCCGGCAATCTTCCAGCCGCCTGAGCCGTTCCTCATCAAGCGTTATACAGATATTTTTCTCGTGCGTGGGAAGAACAGTTCCTTTCGGCGCGTTTTTTGCACGACGAAGATATTTCACCTGAGTATAGTACAAATCCGCGGTGCGAGCCTTACGCGCCTTGGAGTAATACACGGCGAGGTTTCCGGCATCCAGAAGGATGTCGAGCGGCACAGTTTTTCCGGGACGCGCCTTTATGAACACGTAGCCGCCCGGCCAGTCGCGAGCATGAAGCCACATATCGGCACCTTTGACGTGGTGCCGCAAAAGCTCGTCGTTCTCATCGGAGTCGCGTCCCGCAAGAATCAGCCAGCCGCTGACCTCGTAGCCTATTCCGGGATGTTTCTTGGCTATCTGCTGCTTGGGCTTCGTCTGCTGGCGGATCATCTGCTGCATACGGAGCGGATTCGGCTCTTTCTGCACGGCATCGTAGGCGTATTCAAGCGCGACAAGCTCTTTTTTCGCGCGGCTTATGTCGTGCTCCAAGTCATCAAGCCCGGAAAGCGCCTTTTTGTACTTTTCGTAATAAACTTCGGCATTTTTCTGCGTGCTTTTCTCCGGGTCTACCGGAATGCGGATTTCGTTTCCGGTGTCGTAGTCGGTGCATTCAAGATACGGGACTTCCGCGCGGATAAGGTGTCCGTAAGACAGGATAAGGTCGCCCTGATGCTTCCACTGCTCGGCGTGTAGGAATGTCGCGCGTTTGTCCTCAAGCTTTTTGAGCGCGGCTTCCATGCGGCTCTTACGGGAGTTATACAGCTTTTCGGCTTGCTCAAGCAGAGCCTCGCGCGAAAGCCGCTCCGCATGTTCGCCATACCACTTGTCGATTTTCTCACAAAACGACACACTGCCGGCATTTTTCGCGGCTGGGGTGGCGGTACTTGAGTCTGGCGCGGGGGCAAGTTCGTCGAACGTGCGCACAGGAAAACGCGCAAGCTCCTCCGCCGTTTTCTCGACAGGCTCCGGCGGCACGAAAACGCCGCCAGAAACTTCGTTTTTCTTGGGGCGGCGGTAGAACACGTCAAGAATCTTAAAGTTCTCGTCCGTCACGATGATGTTCGCCGCCGCGCTCCAAAGCCGGATGAACATGTAAAAATGCTCGCCGGAGTTCGTAAGGTCAATCTTTACGACGCGCTCGTACCCAATCTGGGCGCACGAGTTTATCCGGCAGCCTTTGATGCGCGACTTAAGGAATTCCATAAAACGGAGCGGCTTGTCGTTTTTCGGGATTTTGCGCCGCGTCGTGTGAATGCGGCATGCACCAGGTGCAAGACAGATAAGAACAGTACGCGACATACCGTTTTTATAGCAGTACAGCGCGATAGAGTCATAGCCGGGCTGAACGACCTGTTGTATGAATGAATTCTCGACATCAAGCTCGCCGAGGACTTTGTTAATTTCGTTACAGTTAAGAGACATGAACTAAAAATACAGAAGTAATCGGGAAAAGTCTAGAAGTGCGCGTCCCACCCGGACGACCAGGGCTTCCCCATTATGAATAATTCTATAAAAAACGGCTCCCGGTTGCGTAGCGTGGTATCAAAGCCGCGCAATACGGCTGGTAAAGGTACGTACGCCTGCGGCTACCTCAAGACCTTGACTCAGTCGTTTTACCACTTGCTAAACAATTATCAAGTGGCAATAATGCGCTACACGCTGTTTGTGTCATAGAAACTATCAAACATGCCGCTCTCGCGGCACTCCACAAACAGAGTGTCTTTGCCCCACGCTCCGCGCCTTCGCGCCGATTGCCTCAAAAGTTTAATAATGCGGAAGCCCAGCCTGCCTGCTACCCACGAAAACTAATCTGCCAAGAAATCCGGCAAAGAAAGCTTCTGTTTCAGCTCGTTCAGCTCCGCGGTAACAGCAAGCGTCTTTTTCGTCTGAATCTGGAGACGCTGCGCGAGCATCTTCGAAAGGAAAATGCCGTAGTGCGGGTTCCGCCGGATAAGGTTAAGGAACGCAGTTTTCGGGATTCGGATAAGTTTCCCGTCACCTACAGACATAATTGACGCAGAACGGCGGTCGTTCATAAGGAATGCCATCTCGCCAATGAACATATCGTTCGGAGTCAGCACAGAAACGAGTTTTTTTCCGGAATATACGGCGAAACGTCCGCTAACAATAAAGTAAAGATCGTTCGAAGGCTCATTCTCACGGCAAACAATCTGCTTGTCCTTGTACTGCACGGACGAGAACGGAACCATAATGCCCGGAACAGTGTTAGCGGCATCCTTAAGGTTCAGGATTTCGAACGAAACCTCGTTTCCTTTCTCATTGTACGAAAGATTCTTCACAAGCGATTCGGTAAGCTTCATACCACGACCGTGCATCTCCTCCCCAAAATCCTTGTTCAGATGGCTGCGCCAGTCAAAACCATCGCCTTCATCACGAATGACGAATTTTGACTTTGATTTTCCAATCATGTACGCAATATAGATTTTTCGTGCCGCAATCTCAGGAATCTTGTTTTTTTCTTTTATAAGCTCAAGGATATTGCCTCCGTTCTCAAGGCACTCTGTTTTCTCCTCGTAGGAAATCGCGCAGTTTCCATGCTCAAGCGCATTCGTCAACAGCTCCATAAGCGCCGTTTGCAGCTCGTAACGCTCATCTGCATTAATTCTATTCGTGCTATAAAGATATCCAGCCAAGAATGTCGTATAAATGCGGAATTCCATCGGGTCATTACCGCAGATAAAAGAACCTGTCTCTTTACCGCCGAGTCTGTCTTGCATTCCCCTGTTGAACAAGAAATGCTGGTTACGCCACAAAATGCGGAGCAGGCGCGAAAAATTTTCTGTAAAATTGTAAACTGTCTGAATAATCAGGATGTTCGGATCTTTTCGCTCCTCAAGATCCTCTGCTTTTGCAGCAGACGGAACGACCGCAATTATACCACCGTTATGAAGCCACGGATCAGCGTCTATAGTGGAGATTATGCGGTTACAGTCCACCGTGTCCGAAGTAAAATCAAGTATTTTAATCTCAGGAAGCTCATAATCTACATAGCTCAAAGCTTCCTCTGTATCAGAAAAAAAAGCGGGATCAAAGTATGCCTGGTACTTTGTGCAAACTTTTTTTACGGTATTAATCACCTTCTCATTCGTGGAGACAACAAGAATTTTCTTCATACGGATATATTACCACCAGTATGGAGATTTATCAAATTTTTGTTTCTATGTTTAGCAATTCCGATGTTTCAGTGTGAACAGAGCAGGACTTTTACTAATGCAGAACTCGCTTCCACCACTTGATTTTACCAATTTTTTTACGCATAATGTATGTATGTCTACGGAGAATTTTTTCCAGCGTCTGTTCTCTGCAATGTTCAAAGGTTCAGACCCTGAGGTGCTAAAAAAACGGCAGTTGAAAGCAATTGCAAAAGAACTTAGCAAAGGAAAATACAAGTTCATTAAAGGCTCTCAAGCTGAAATCCAGCCTTCTTTCGCAAAAATGCTTTATGAATTTTACAAAGCTACCGCACCTGCACAGCTTATTTTTCAAAACACTTCCAGCCCCGCAATGTATAAGCAGTGGGTCATTGAACATTTCCTGACAAATGAGGCAAAAGAAGCTGTAGAAAGATTAGACGAAACATATATCCAGAACAAAGCAAAAACAGAATCACTAAAAGATGTGAAAGCAGCTGTGACAAAAGATTTCGCACTTGTTTCCACTCTTTTTGATATAACCCGGATAACAAACATTGACCAGACATATACCCGTTTCCAAAGTTTCATTTCATTCTGCAAATTCGACTATTATTTTACGCTTAAGAAATTCGACTCCTCTATCCGTGAGCACGATTTCTCCATGCAGCCGCATTTTGAGCCGATCAGAGGTGAATACCTGTCAGATGATCTTAAGGATTTCATCGCTACAGCATTCGTACTCTCAACGACTCCGACAGATTGGAACGATATTTTTCAAATCCTCAAAGAGAGAAAGGATGTTGCTCCTATACCGCAGAATGTATGGAACAAGATTCTTGCAAGAATCCGAGATCTTATGGCGACAGACGTTCTTGACAGAATGCTCCAGCTCATAACAGAAAACCCGGACTACTCTTCAAAGGTCGCAGTAAAAAACGAGCATATAGCTGAAACTTATCTTGATAATATAAGAAATATTTCAACGAACACTATCAAAAAACTGGAGCAGACCCAGCAGAATTCAAAGACAGATGACCTCTTAAAACAGATATTCGGCACTACATCAATTTCGAAACTGAAATATTACACAGTATCCGGTGGTACCGAATTCGAAAAAAAGAACCTTGAGGGATACACATATGCTAATCCTCTCAATTATCTTAAAGCATATCTTTTGGATTGCGTAAAAAAGGATATGCGGATTTTCTGCGACCTTGTGCTGGTTCGCGGAAAATGGGTCAGCGCACAGCTTTCAGCAGCAATGTCAGAGGCATATCATAAACTTCTTGAAGCATCCGACGAGATAACAGCATTTGACTCATCCATTGGCGAAAGCGGTGAATACGGAACAAAGTTCAAAAACTACATGCTGCGTGTAGACAGAGATTCAGAAGCAAGGAACATAATTCAGTCCATACTGAACGATCTCAACGGTAAAGCTCGCAACATCATCGGAGTTTCATGCCAACAGCTCATAACGATAGGCAAAAATGTGAAAGCACTTCTGGAAGATTATGAAAAACAGCGTCCTGAGCTGATTATCAACTGGAAAGAACTTGAACACTTCGCTGACAACCCGATACTGGAAGACGGTAAAAACTTATACAAACAGATTTATCTTTTCGTATCGCTCATGCAGCTTTATATGCAAAAAAGGCAGTAACGACAAAAAAAAAGCACCAGACCCGATCCAAGCCTGATGCTTTTCATGAAATTATCTCTTAATTAGAAAACCAGAACAACTTCTCCGTTAGGATATGTCTTGTTTACATAATCTTTGATCTCATCGCTCTTAAGAGCCTCTACAAGTGCCTTGATTGCAGGATCATTCTCTTTTCCGGATTTAACCGTTACGATATTAACATACGGAGAATCTGCACCCTCAACAAAAAGACCGTCTTTCTTTGCGCTAAGTCCGGCAGGAATAGCGTAGTTACCGTTGATTACTGCTGCATCAACATCGCCAAGAACACGAGGAAGAGATGCTGCCTCAATCTCGTTGAACTTAAGGTTCTTCGGATTGTCAGTAATATCAAGCGGAGTAGCTGTAATTCCCGCTGCTGCGTTGAGCTTTATAAGACCTGCGCTCTGAAGAAGAAGGAGTGCGCGGCCTTCATTTGTCGGGTCGTTCGGAATAGCGATAGCAGCACCGTCGGCGAGCTCGTTCAAAGAAGCGATTTTCTTTGAGTAAAGAGCAATAGGCTCAATGTGGATGCCGCCCGCATTAACGAGGTGGTAGCCCATCTCTTTGTTCTGGTCTTCAAGATACGGAATGTGCTGGAAGAAGTTAGCGTCAATCTGACCATCTTCCAAAGCGCGGTTAGGTGTCACATAATCTGTGAATTCAATAACCTCAAGCGTATATCCTGCTTTAGCCATGTCGTCTACGATAAGGTTAAGCATAGAAGCGTGCGGCTCCGGTGTAGCACCAACCTTAAGAACTTTTGAACTTTCCTTTTTGCCGCCTGCAAAAAGGAGCGCACCTGCGAGAATCAATACTGCAATAACAGCCAATGTTTTTCTCATCTTTTCCTCCTAAAAAATAAATGAAAAAACTTCAGTTTCCTTGATTTATTTACAAAGTTCGCATCGCAAACTTTATGGGCTGACTATACTCTTTTATTACCTACTATGTCAATAGGTAATTGTATTTATCCACCTTTTTCCTATTCAAAACTCCGGCTACGCATCTGTATTTTTAATAAACTCCTTCAAATGCAATAACCTATTTCTTCCACTACCTTTTCGCAATAAGATGCGAACTTATCTTCGTTCCGATAACCTGAATCACCTCGACAAGCACAAGAATAACGATTACCGAAACGACCATTATATCCGTACGGAAACGCTGGTAACCGTAACGGATCGCCAAGTCGCCGAGTCCGCCGCCACCGATCGCACCTGCCATCGCCGAATAACCGATAAGGTTGATAATCGTGAGCGTTATACCCGAAACAAGCGAAGGCATTGCTTCCGGCAAAAGAACCTTCATTATTATCTGAAAGTTCGTGGAACCCATTGCTCGGGCAGCCTGAACGACACCAGGATCAACTTCCTTAAGAGCCGACTCAATGACGCGAGCCACAAAGGGGGCAGCCGCGATAGAAAGCGGCACAATGGTCGCCGTCGTACCTATACTAGTTCCTACAATCACACGGGCAAGCGGAAACAAAAGAATCATCAAGATGATAAATGGGAACGAACGCAATACGTTCACTATGCGTGTAAGTATTTGGTTTAATACCGGTTTTGGCATAATTCCCGTAGCAGGATCCGTAACACAAAGAAGTATTCCGAGCGGAAGCCCAAGAATCAGAGAGAAAACAGTCGAAAAGAAAACCATAGAAAGCGTCTGGAGCGTTGCCGTTCCTACAAGATTCACAATCTGCTGAATATCCATATCAGTCAGCCTCCCCTTTTGAAAGTTTCTCGACGATAATGCCCTGCTCCTTCAAGTAAGCGATGGCAGCCTCAACCTCTTTTTTATCACCCGAAATATCGGTAAGAAGCGTTCCTATCTCGTTTTCAGGCAGGCGCTGTATACCACCCGCCCTAATGTTAAACTCAACGTTGAATTTGCGCGAAAGTCTTGACAAAACAGGCTCGCCCGTCTTTGAGCCGACGAACCGCAATGCGTACTCGCCGCCGTCATTCGACCAGCGCACAAGCTCGCCCTCTTTTTCCGTCGCAGAATCAATCGCATCCTGCGAAGATATATGTGAAAGAAAATCTTTTGTAACGGCTGTCTTCGGATGCGAAAAAAGTTCCTCGACCGTCCCCTGCTCCACTACGCTGCCTCCGTCAAGCACGGCAACCTGCTCGCATGCGTCGCGTACAACTTCCATCTGGTGCGTGATCATAACAACCGTAAGGTTCATTTTTTTCTGGATGTCGCGGATAAGCTGCAGAATGGAGTGAGTTGTCTGCGGGTCAAGCGCGCTCGTCGCCTCGTCGCAAAAAAGGATATCAGGCTTTGTCGCCAGCGCGCGGGCTATAGCAATGCGCTGCTTCTGTCCGCCGGAAAGAGTGCTTACAGGAGCGTTGCCTCGATCAGCAAGTCCTACAAGCTCCAACAGCTCCGAAACACGGCGCTTTATCTCGTCTTTCGGGGTTCCGCAAATTTCAAGCGGATAAGCGACATTGCGCGCTGCCGTACGAGAACTGAAAAGGTTGAAGTTCTGGAAAATCATTCCTATTCTGCGGCGGCGCTGAATAAGAGCGTCTTTTTCAAGCGTATCAACACGCTCGTCATCGTAGTAGACTTCACCGGAATCGGGCTTTTCGAGCAAGCTGATCAGCCGCACTAAAGACGATTTGCCCGCGCCGCTCTTTCCGATGATTCCG
>Ga0310696_10006561_pt1 | contig 13784 bp, 5 predicted proteins | sample AusTroGonzalo_MG_4_FD_203885 | JGI IMG/M metagenome (GOLD analysis project Ga0310696, IMG submission 203885) | Bovine rumen microbial communities from tropical cattle in Woodstock, Queensland, Australia - Gonzalo_02 (v2) (version 2) | ecosystem: Host-associated > Mammals > Digestive system >... | reverse complement strand
GGTTGCACAGCTTTGCAAACTTTAAACATAAGCAGTAATGTTACAAATATTCCTGCATACGCATTCTATAACTGCAACCGTCTATCTTCCATAACAATACCTAGTGCGGTAACAAATATCGGCAATTATGCATTTTATGGTTGCAGTGGACTGACAACCGTCAATTTCAATGCTACGAACTGCACAACAATGGGAAGTTCAAGCTATCCTGCATTCGGTTCGTGCAATGCCACTGCAACAATAAGCATAGGCGCAAATGTGACCAAAATTCCAGAATATGCATTCAATGGTCTTCGAGGAAGCGGAACTTTGAATATTCCCGAAACGGTTACTAGCATAGGTAACTATGCATTTTCGGGTTGCAACGGAATCACAGCGGCAAATTTGCCAGATGCTCTGCAAAACATCCCTGTCGGTTTGTTCTACGAATGTAGCGGACTAAGGTCGGTGAATATCCCCACATCGGCATCAAGCATCGGCAACTACGCATTCTATGGTTGCAACAACCTAAACGGTAGCATCGCAATACCAAACTCGGTAACAAGCATAGGCGCAAACGCGTTCTACAACTGCAATGCTATATCTTCGCTTTCGATTGGCAGTGCAGTATCTAGCATAGGCAGTAATGCTTTCTACAACTGCAGTGGATTGACATCAATTACGGTGGACACATCCAACACTACCTACGACAGCCGCGACAACTGCAACGCCATAATCACAAAATCGAACAACTCTCTGCTTTTAGGTTGCAACAATACGGTAATACCCGAAACGGTACGGAGCATAGGATCATCGGCATTCTACAATTGCAGTTCGTTGCGCCGTGTCAACATTCCGCAACAGCTTACAAGTCTAGGCAACGATGCATTCGCTGGTTGTTCGGCAATAACCGAGGTTGTTGTAAACGCAACTTCGCTAAATTCAAACTACACGCAGTCGCCATTTTCGGCAGCACAAACATCGCTTAAGAAAATCAGCTTGGGCGAAGGTGTAACACGGCTTCCCAACTATATGTTTGCAGGCTGTACTGCGCTTGATACTATAATTGCAAATCCAACCGTACCGCCAACAATTTATTCTAGCACATTCGACTATAATCATGTGTCGAGCACGCGGGTGATTGTTCCATGCCGTACTGCCGATATATACAGCGATGCCGACTTCTGGTACAACTTCAGGCGCATAAAGCAGAACGAACCATGCCCGACCATCTATACTGTAACGGCATTGTCGAACAACAATCTGTTCGGTACTGTCACAGGTGGCGGCGACTATGAAGAAAACTCTACAGTAACTCTCAGCGCAACAGCCAACTACGGCTACCGCTTTGCAGCTTGGAACGATGGCAACGAGGAAAATCCTCGTACAATAAGCGTTACCAACGATGTGACCTACATAGCAACCTTTGTGGAGATTCCACCAGTTGCAACCTATACCATAACGGCATTGTCGTCGAATCCGACTATTGGCGTGGTTACCGGCGGAGGCTCGTACTACGAGGGTACCGAGGTAACACTTACCGCAACTCCATCCGAAGGCTACGCTTTCGTTTCGTGGAACGATGGCGAAACACTCAATCCACGCCAGATAACCGTAAGCGGAGATGCATTGTACATTGCATCGTTTATCGAGGCTAATGTAGTCACAAACTACGAAGTCAATGTTGCATCGTCGAATCTGGCATACGGCACAGTATCGGGCAGCGGTGTCTATTCCCTCGGAAATGTGGTCGAAATTTCGGCAACAGCCTTCGACGGCTACATGTTTACCTCATGGAACGACGGAAACACCGAAAATCCGCGTAGCATAACGGTGATTGGCAATGCCATGTATGTCGCCAACTTTGCTGCAATTCCACCTACACCTGTATATACGATAACAGCAATGTCGATAAATCAGGCATACGGTATGGTTTTAGGTGGTGGCGAATACGAAGAAAACGCCATAGCAACTCTTACAGCAACAGCTGCCAATGGATACGAGTTTACTTCATGGAACGACGGGAATACAGAAAATCCACGAGAAGTAACTGTTACCCGCGATGCCATTTATATTGCATATTTTGATGAATTGCCACAAACTCCTACATACAACATAACGGTAATTGCATCGAATCCAAATCATGGTGAGGTAACTGGAAGCGGAGAATACGAAGAAAACGCCGTGGCAACTCTTACAGCAACAGCTGCCAATGGATACGAGTTTACTTCATGGAACGACGGAAATACTGAAAATCCACGTGAAGTTACAGTTACCCGCGATGCAATTTATATTGCTTATTTTGATGAATTGCCATCAACTCCTACATACAACATAACGGTAATCGCTTCGAATCTAAATCATGGTGAAGTAACTGGAGGTGGTGTTTATGAGGAGAATACGGAAATAACACTTACCGCAACCTCATTTGATGGCTACAGGTTTGATATATGGAGCGACGGCAACACCGACAGCATAAGAACAATAACTGTTACGAGCGATGCAATATACATCGCAAACTTCGTCCACATCGACGAAGCCGAAACCATCTATGTTACCGTTGTTGACACAGCCTGCGGAAGCTACACATGGAATGGTGTGACATATACCGAAAGCGGCACATATTACCGTACATTCACAGCAACAAACTCTGCCGACAGTATTGTAGCACTCGGACTTGTTATACTTACGCTTCCAGAGCCTGTAATCACAGTCGATGGCATACTCGATGCTTGTAACCAAGAAACCACAAGCGTAACACTTTCGGCAGGCAACTACAGTTCATACAACTGGACAACTGGCGAAACTTCCAGTTCGATAGTGGTAACAACTCCGGGAGAATATTTCGTAGAGGTTGTTGACAGCATGGGATGCCAAGGAATTTCAGAAGGGGTAACAATTGGATATAGCACAACGCTTACCAATGCACCACAGATTAGGAAAGCAGGCGTAAAAAAGAATGATAACGGACCGTATTTTGTCGCAGTCAACTGGAGCAGAGTACAAGGAGAAGGAGTTGTAGGTTATGATGTTTATAGGGAAGATGCTGCCGCTAATGTTTTCAGGTTCGTAAAGAGAGTTACTTCGCTCTCATTAATTGATTCGACTGTAGATCCTTCGGCAAGGGCATATCGTTACAAGGTTTGCGCAGTTGATGAATGTGGAGGATTGTCGCCAATGAGCGAACCACACAAAACCATTCATCTTACAATAAACAAGGGACTCGGAAATGCTTGGAACCTTATATGGTCGCATTACGAAGGCACACCAGTAAGGTCGTACAAAATTTACCGCGGTACTAATAAAACCAACATGTCTGTCATTGCCGAAGTTCCTGGCAATCAGAATTCTTATACCGACTATGACAACCCTGATTGTATTGGCTATTACTACAAGATAGATTTTGTTGCAAACACGCGCTCAGATGGTGATGAGGAAGATATGTTGTTGAGTTCCAATGTGGTTGATAATGGCTACATTGTCATGCACACGGTTATGGCGGCATCGTCGAATCCTGCTCGTGGAACAGTCAGTGGTAGCGGTACATATCCCGCCGAAACTGTCATCGAGCTCGAAGCCACAGCAAACAGCGGTTACGAATTTGCATCATGGAGCGACGGCAACACCGATAATCCGCGCAGTGTAACAATAACCAGCGACACCTTGTTTATTGCAAACTTTGTGGAAATCCAGCAAATAGCTATCTATACCATAACGGTATATTCTTCAAATCCGGCATACGGAACTGTTTCTGGTGGCGGAACATACGCCGAAGGTACCGAGATTCAACTTGTTGCCTCCGCTAATAATGGATACGAGTTTGTAGCATGGAGCGATGGCAACAGAGACAATCCCCGTACCATAACAGTTACTGAAGATGCCATGTACATTGCCACTTTCGCCGAAGCAGCACCAGTTGTTACTTATACGGTGACTGTAATTTCCGCCAATCCATCACAAGGAACTGTAACTGGTAGTGGCTCCTATTCGGAAGGCACGGAAATAACAATCGAAGCCATTGCAGCCGAAGGTTACGAGTTCATCTCTTGGGACGACAACAATACCGATAATCCTCGAACAATTACCGTGACGGCAGATGCGATGTACATTGCTTCGTTTACTCCAGTAACAGGCATTGAGGAAAATTATACTATCGAAATCAATGTCTTCCCGAATCCCGCCAAAGACATTCTTAACATCACCTCGTCCGAAACAATTTCGGAAATAGAGATTGTGAATGTGATGGGACAGATTGTGAAACGCGAGGAAGTGAACAGCGACAATGTGGTTTGCGATGTGGAAGACTTGAGGAGCGGGGTATATGTGGTACGCATCCATGCAGCAAAATCCGATACTTCGACTACGCTCAGTGTGCGGAAATTTGTAAAGGAATAGAATGTTTTGTGGTCTATCTTGTAAGGGAGGGTTTGAAACCTTCCCTTACATATATACAACCACAAAAACATACGATAATGTGACGGTTCAATGCCGTCCTTTTTTTGTTGAAAAGCACATTGCAATTATTTTTTTTCTTCTGATTTGTGCAATGAAAAAATTATTTTTGTAATTTTGTACCTCAATTCTAGAATTAGAAGTTTAACATAAATATATATTTATATGTCAGGACATAATAAATGGTCAACGATTAAGAGAAAGAAGGGCGCATTGGACGCTAAGAGATCGAAAATCTTCTCAAAGTTAGCAAAGGAAATAACAATAGCAGTAAAGGAAGGTGGAGGAACCGACCCCAACTATAACGCAAAATTGAGGCTTGCAGTCCAGAATGCAAAGGGTGTTAACATGCCTAAGGACAATATCGAAAGAGCTATCAAGAAAGGTGATCAGGACGGAGCAAACTTCATGGAAATTACTTTCGAAGGATACGCAGCTCATGGTATCGCTCTTTTCGTTGAATGCTTGTCGGACAACAACAACAGAACTGTTTCGTCGGTACGTGCAGCTTTCAACAAGTTTAATGGTACTCTCGGAACTAATGGTTCTCTGAGCTTCCTTTTCGAGCGCAAGGGCGTTTTCGAGATTCCAATGTCGGATTCAATCAGTATGGACGATTTTGAACTCGAAATTATTGACGCTGGTGCAGAAGACATCGAAGCAGATGAAGAAACCATAACTGTAACTTGCTCGTTCGAAGATTTCGGCAACGTAAACAAGAAGTTGGAAGAAATGAATATCGTTCCTACTTGCGCCGAACTCAGAAGAATCCCGAACGACACCAAGGTTATTTCTCCAGATGACGCAAAGGGCGTTTTGAAGCTCATAGACGTTCTCGAGGACGACGATGATGTTGTAAACGTATTCCATAATATGGAAATGACGGACGAAATCATAGCTTCTATGGAAGAATAAGGATTAATCGTTTCAAATATGTAAAGGTCGGAAACAAAATTCCGGCCTTTTTTGTTATGATAAATCTTCACAAAAAACAATGCTAAAAAACACAATTGGAGTTTAGTAAAAAAAATATAGTTTTGCAGTTTCAAATTTTAAAAGATAGAAACATTATGTCAAACAAGAAATTGGCGGTTGTAGCCTTTGGTGGAAATGCTTTGCTTAGAGCAGGACAGAAAGGCACAATAGAAGAACAGGAATCAAACGTTTACAAGACTTGCGAGAGTCTTTTGGACCTCGTAAAACGCGATTACAATATAGTTATAGGACATGGCAACGGACCGCAAGTTGGAAATATCCTTCTGCAGAACAATGCCGGCGAAAAGGTTTACGGACTTCCCGAAATGCCGTTGGCAGTGTGCGGTGCATACTCGCAGGGATTTATCGGTTACGTCATCGAACAGCAGTTCAAGAACGTACTTACAAGCCACAAACTTAACAAGAACATCGTTACTTTGGTAACTCAGGTTGTCGTTGACAAGAACGACAAGGGTTTTGCAAATCCCACCAAGCCTATCGGTCCATACTACACCGAAGAGGAAATGAACGCTTTGAAGGCAAAGAATCCGCAGGACTCGTACGCAAAAGACCCGAAAGGCAAAGGATGGAGAAAGGTTGTAGCATCGCCTAAGCCTATCGAAATCAACAACAAGGACATAGTAAAGGACCTCGCCGAAAAAGGTAACATTGTTGTAACTGTCGGTGGTGGCGGAATCCCAGTTTATGTAAACGACAAGGGCGAATACCACGGAATAGACGCAGTTATCGACAAGGACTTGGCTTCGTCGCTTCTAGCAATACAGATTGGTGCCGACGAGTTCTACATCCTCACCGATGTTCCGAAGGTTTGTCTCAACTTCCACACTCCAGAAGAAAAGCAACTCGACACAATCACCGTCGAAGAAGCAAAGAAATATCTCGCCGAGGGACATTTCACCGAAGGTAGCATGGCTCCGAAGATTCGCGCAGCATTGTACTTCGTTGAAAACGGTGGTAAGTCGTGCATCATAACCGAAGCTGGACAGCTCGGCAACCCTGATGCTGGAACAAGAATAGTGAAATAATTTTTTAAAGTACTTTAAATAAAATTAGTTATGGCTTTTAATTTAAGAAACAGAAGTTTCCTGAAGTTATTGGACTTCACACCAAAAGAGATTCAGTATATGCTTGATTTGGCTCGCGACCTCAAGAGAGCAAAATATGCTGGAACAGAACAACCGACAATGAAGGGCAAGAACATCGCCCTCATATTCGAAAAGACCTCGACTCGTACACGTTGCGCATTCGAAACCGCAGCATACGACCAGGGCGCACACGTTACCTACCTCGGACCTACAGGTTCGCAGATTGGCGTTAAGGAATCTATGAAGGACACAGCTCGCGTTCTCGGTAGAATGTACGACGGTATCGAATACCGTGGTTTCAAGCAGGAAACCGTTGAAGAACTTGCTAAGTACGCTGGTGTACCAGTATGGAACGGCTTGACCAACGAATTCCACCCGACACAGATACTTGCCGACTTCCTCACTATGAGCGAACACGTTGACAAGCCTCTCAACCAGGTTACTTACGCTTACCTCGGCGATGCTCGTTTCAACATGGGTAACTCGTTGATGGTTGGTGGTGCAAAGATGGGTATGGACGTTCGTATCGTTGCTCCTAAGAAATTGCAGCCGAGCAAGGAACTCATCGACACCTGCAAGAAGATTGCAAAGGAAACCGGCGCTAAGGTAACTGTTACCGACGACGTTGCAAAGGGCGTTAAGGGTTGCGACTTCCTCTATACCGATGTTTGGGTATCGATGGGCGAACCCGTAGAAGTTTGGAAAGAACGTATCAAACTCTTGAAACCTTACCAGGTTAACAAGGAAACCATGAAGATGACAGGCAATCCGAACTGCAAGTTTATGCACTGCTTGCCAGCATACCACAACCTCGAAACTCAGGTTGGTCGCGACGTTAACAAGCAGTTCGGGCTCGACGGCATCGAAGTTACCGAAGATGTATTCGAATCAGAAGCATCAATCGTATTCGATGAGGCTGAAAACCGTATGCACACTATCAAGGCTGTCATGGTAGCAACCTTGGGTGACTAATAAGCCCTCCTTTTTATTTTTTTATATTGGTCGTACTGCCACCACGGTACGACCTTTTTTATTAATAAGTACGCTATTACATCTGAAAGTCAGAATGTTTTTTTATCCTTGAAAGCACGGTTCTTTCATTTGGACAATGTTGTTTCTTATTATACAAATAGTTAGCATCTGAATAAATCCGCTGGCTGCGATGTGCTGAGCTTGCCGAAGTAAGCTTATCGCGCCGCACTGAGCCAGGTCGAAGGGAAGTCAAGGTGACGAAATGATATAATGCGTATTAACCTTACCCTTCGACCCTTCGACTGACGCTCAGGGAGCGAACGGGGGCGGTTAAATGAAAGAGCCGTGCGTTAAAAGTCGAACTTTTGGCTAAACGTTCTGTGTCCTTAATATTTGCCAATCTTGTTTTGATTTCGTGAATAATTGGAACCCTCAATTTTCTTGCGTTATTTTTTGCCAGTCTTCCTTCTAAAGAATCTTTATAATCTGCTGATTATCAATAATTATATTTTCTTTATTATACTTACATAAAAATCCAAAATTTTTATGTAAGTTTGTTTCCTAAAAATTCATCTTATGAAAAGGTTACTTATTGTTGCTATAATATTTCTTGTGCCTGCACTTACTATGGCGCAAAAGGCAAGATATACATTTCGCTTTGTTATGGAACAGAGTGGTTCCCAGTTATCCATTGACAGTGTATTCGTCGAAAATTTGTCATCACGATGCGATACAATGGTTTATTCAACTTCTTTGAAAGTTAACGTTTTGGTTGGTTTAGACCCCGAGTATGAATCCGAGAGTGGACTCCGTACGGAATCGTGGCATTTCGATGCTATAGACAATTCGGTTTGCGTAAGTGCATTTGTACCTAACAACAACGTAAAAGTAACCTTGTTTGATGTAAGTGGACGGTTATGTTGTTCTAACGATTTTGCTGTAGATTATGGTTACAATGAATTTAAGTTTTTCGGCTGTCCGCGCAATGCTATAGTAGCTTTGTCATGCAATGGCGAGGAAACGTCCTTATCGGTAGTAAATGCTGGTGACACTTCTATGCGCTGTTCTATACAATGTATGGGAAAAAAGCCTGTTTTGCAACAAAAGACATTATTGTCCAATAGCGGATTTGCTTTTCATCGTGGCGACCAGATGCGTTTCACAATGTATTCAAATTCATGCGGAGATATAATTTCACGCGAACAGCTTGACAACCCTACGGCTAGTAAAGAATATACGTTTGATTTTACTGGAATACAAAATATTCGTCCCGACCTAATTTCAGCATACGATAGTGTATGTAATATGGATTCTATTCGTTGGACTTGGCAACCGGTTGATGGTGCTGATGGATATAAATATTGTTACTCAAACGATTATGCATCTTCGATAGATTTGGGAACTGTGACATCTGTAAAATATAATCAACCAATAGATTCGAGCCATAGTTATCGTATATATGTATGGTCGTACAACGAATGTGGTGTGTCGGATGCAAATGTGCTTCACGCATCTTCCCCCGCTCGTCATGTTACCGATGCTGAATATGAAACAGCAACTGCAGAAGGTTCAACACTTAGGATTTTGAATATTTTTGAGCAGCCAGATTCTGCGATTTTGCGAACACCTTCGATAAATGTAAATATGGAAGATACTATCTGGAATTATCTGGCTCAAAGGATGTATCAGTCTGCCAGAACTACAGGAGTTGGAATTGCTGCTCCTCAAGTGGGCATAAATCGTAAGGTGGTATGCTTGCAAAGATGGGATAAGAATACATCAGGATCTTTTGTTGGTCACCCGTGGGAATTTTATTTCAACCCGCAGATTGTGGAATATGCCGATTCGGTTGTGCGAAGGGATGATGGTTGCCTTTCTGTCCCTGATGATGGTAGTTATCCTATTATTGACGGATTTTCGTACCGCGCAATATGGGTGAAAGTTGCATATTATGATAAATACGGTGTGTTTCACGAGGAAAAGATAACTCATCAATATACAGCCCATATATTCCAGCATGAGATTGACCACTTGAATGCTGTAATGTTTTTTGATCGTCAAGTTAAAGAAAATGCGTTTAAATATATTGTGATTGAAGGGGATTCATACGAAAATCTTCCCGAAATACGTTAATTTGACAGATGAATGTTTGTCGCAAGATATTACTGTCACTTTTGACTGGGCTTATCGTACTGTTTGCTTTCTCGCAAAACGATGGATTTGTGCAGTATCACTATACAAATGGTTCTGTTTCGAGCGAAGGTTTGTTGCGAAATGGTAAACCTGACGGATTTTGGAAGAGTTACTATGAGGACGGAACATTGAAGTCGGAAGGGAAACGTACAATGTTTGAACTCGACAGCATCTGGAACTTTTATACCTTGGATGGAAACCTTGAAAAGTCTATTACTTATCGTGATGGTAAAAAGAACGGGTATTCGTACGTTTATAAGTTTTATTACGATAAAGATTCTGTAAAGGTGTATTATCTTGATTCAAAGGAACTTTTTTTGAATGGTTTGCATGAGGGGAATTCATTTTTTTACAACAAAGAAGGTTTCTTGCAGTATGTTTACAAGTATGTCGGTGACAAGCGCGATGGCGATGGCTACGAGTTCGACCGCGACAGTACTATAATTTCAATAATAACCTATCGCCGTGGTTATCTTGTACAGACGCAAAAAATAAACCGATTAGATGAAAAAGGTCAAAAGCAAGGGCGATGGGTTGAGTTTTACCAGGATGGTACGCGTAAAACCGAGACACAATACTACAATGGCAAGGTAAATGGTGTTCAGCGCAATTTCGACCAGTCGGGAAGACTTGTGGATGAGCAGCGTTTTGTAGATGGGGTGCCATTTACGGTTGAGAATGATACAACTTTGTCTGATGTGGAAATTGCCGAGTACAAAAAATCTTTTTACGATAATGGAAAGTTGAAGGCGGAAGGTGCGTTTATGCATAATATGCCGATAGGTATTCACAAGGAGTACGATGAAAATGGGAAATTGAAGAAATCGCTTGAGTATTCGGCTGAAAGTATCCTAATAGGAGAAGGGATGTTTGATGAGAATGGAATGCGTACTGGAAAATGGAGACTTTACGATGGCTATTGGGATTATTTTTATGCAGAAGGCGAGTATCGTAAAGGTCGGAAGTCAGGACATTGGTCATATTTCTATTCAAGCGGAAATCCCGAAATGGAAGGCGAATATGAGGCCGACAAGCCTGTGGGAGAATGGACTTGGTTATATCCAAACGGCAACAAGCGCCGCGATGAAAATTACTATGACGGACTTCTTGATGGAGCATACGTTGAGTACGATTCAGTAGGAAATGTGCTTGTCAAGGGCTATTATTCGGAAGGAATGAAAACAGGCGAATGGGAATCTCATATTGGTGATGTGGTGGAATATGGTTCATATTCATCAGATGAAAAAACAGGTGAGTGGAAATCTTACTATTTGGATAACAACAAGTTATGTTTTTCGGGATCTTTCCGCGATGGTGATGCTGTAGGTCTGCACAAATGGCTTTATCCAAATGGTCAGATAGAAACAGTAGGAGAGTACCGTGGCGGATTAAAGCATAAGGTATGGTATAAGTATTATCCGGATGGAACTATTTATATGACGAGAACCTATCGTTTTGGAAATTTGATTAAGATAGACAACGTTAAAGTTCAAAATTCAGGACGAAAGAAATAGTGCTAATTCCTGTTTTGTTTTTCCACAAATAATGAACGGTATTTGCTGTTCTTATTTGACTCTAGTTTTACAGACAACTGAAAATATTCGGATTTTTTTTGCCAACCCTTTGCCGTCATTCGCAAACTTTAGCTTGGCGTGTATATTGCCGTACTTCGACCCTTCGACTTGCCCTTCGACTTCGCTCACTTCAACAACGCTCAGTGCGCTGCAGGGAGCGTCTCAGGGGGCGAAATGCTCAGGGGGCGGCTTCACAACGCTCCCCGTTCCGTATCGCGTGTATGTTCTGACTTGTGGAATGAACATTTACATTTTTAGCTATTATTGTCCGCTAAAAAATGAGATGTCATTCCGCAACCTTTAGCTCACGAAGCTTGCGAGTAAAGCAGAGTGAACCGACTAAGGAACGTGTCGTGTGAACTCGCTTATGCGGAATCTCCCATTAGTACCCAAAGGAGATTACGGATAGCAGTCTTCACAACGCTCCCCGTTCCGTATCGCGTGTTACGACTAGCTTCTGAAATGACAAGTTCAGGATGACACCACACGTTTTTCTGAGAATAAAACAGAAAAGGCCGAGCTTTACGCCCGACCTTTTCGCTATCTAAAATCTGGACAATTTAGAACTTCGTAACCTTTCTTACGATTACTTCGTCTGCGGTGTAGATTCTTACGAAATACATACCAGCAGGCTGTTCTTCGAGTGAAACCGTAACCATATCCGAAGCAACTTCTTCGCTCGAAACAATCTGTCCGTCAACGTTTGTAAGTTCAACACGCTGAGCATTGCCGTTTGTAACAATGTTAACGATGTCGCTTGTTGGGTTAGGATAGATTGCGATTTCAGAAGCAAGTTCTTCAACCGAAGTTATGATAGTAACATCATCGTTGTTACGAGGATAAATCTGGATAGCATCATCAAAGAATACTGCGAAACCAGTAATGTCCCAGTTGGTATTGTCTCCGATTTCCATATCCAAAGTCTTGAAGCCGTTTCTGAGGATAGCTTCGCTGCCATTCTGCGAGAATGTCACATTGCTACCAATCTGACCTTCGGTGTAGGTTGTGCCTGTTGCCACAGCTACATTTTCAACCTTTACAAGCTGTGAAACGTATGCGTTCGAGAGAAGTTGTTCAACAGTAATAACGGTTGGAGCAACAGCACCAGTGTTCTGTGTTGAAGCTGCAGTGTTGAATGCTGGAACAAACTCAAGCATTCCGTGATAGATGCTGATATTACCAGTAATGCCACCAGAAATTACATCACCTTCGGTGTATTCGGTTGTAATCTTGTTGTTCTGGTCGAAAACAAGCAAACCACCAGTTGCATCCTTTACATAAATGCTCTTGCCGTTACGGTAAACGAATGTTACATCACCAGTAAGAATGTATGTTTCAGTAGTATTTTCAATTTCATAAAGAGCAGCTATATTTTCCACGAAGTTCGGGAAAGTATATCTTGCTGTAGCAACAAAACTGAATTCTTCGCCAACGTATGCAATAGCCTTGATTGTTGTATTGTGGCTTACTGCGATTGCTCCTGTGTACTGAGTTGATTCGTTTGTAGGAGTAGTACCATCGGTTGTGTAGTAAATGGTAGCGCCTTCGGTTGCGCAGGTAATTGTTACATTCTGTGCGTCCTCGTAGTAGCCAGCAGCAGGTGTGAATACTGGAGTTGCAATTGTAGGAACAGCACCGAGCTTGTAGAGAGTTAACGGTTCGCCTGTTGTTGATGTATTCTTGTAGCAAGCAAAACGTGGGTCTCCACTATTCCATTTCAAATTGCGGTTAGGATACTTAACACTTGTTATTACAATTTCTCCATTATTTTCAGAGAATGTCCATTCGTCCCTAGTTTCGGAGAATGTCTCGTAAGCATACAATTTGTTGCCATCACTGTTGAGTCCCAAATATCCGTTTCTGTTCATATACATCGAGTATTTGCCATCTTCGGTTGGAGCCACAGTAACCTTGCACATTTCGGTTGTGAGATTCGATTCTATCATTCCATCAGTATAGTACTCAAACATATTTTCGTAAGTACCATAATTGTTTGAATGAATTCCGTTAAGAACATTTATAGTTTCGTTTGCAATGTCGGAGAATGTTATCAGGTAGTCGCCTGTCCAATCTGTCAATGCTTCGGCAACAGGGTAATAAGAGCCTTCTGAAACTACAAGCGGTGTTGCAACAAGAGCAACAGTAACTTCAGTTTCACCGCTTGAGAGCGTGAGCGTACCGTTTGTTACTGCATTGCCTGTGAATGTTACCGTCAAGGTTGCATCGGTGTTCATTGGGATAGATTCTGCATCAACAGAGAAGTTTTCAGAAACAGCAACGGTAATATCAGAAGTAAGGTTGAAGCTTGAAACGTTAACGGTCTTTGTTTCGTTTACATTTTCGAAGTTCAAAATTTCTGCATCAACAGTGATTGTCGGAGTGGTGTTTACATTGTAGAATGCTTCTGCAATACCGCTGGCAATGCAGTCCTGCTTGTAAGCCTTTGCCTTTACTGTTGTAGGTTCGGTAATTGTGAGAGCAGTTTCATATACATCAGATTCTTCAGTCGGGTCGGTTCCATCGAGAGTGTAGT
>Ga0310696_10006560_pt1 | contig 13788 bp, 10 predicted proteins | sample AusTroGonzalo_MG_4_FD_203885 | JGI IMG/M metagenome (GOLD analysis project Ga0310696, IMG submission 203885) | Bovine rumen microbial communities from tropical cattle in Woodstock, Queensland, Australia - Gonzalo_02 (v2) (version 2) | ecosystem: Host-associated > Mammals > Digestive system >... | reverse complement strand
CCGTACGGCTGCTCTTTTAGAGGATAAATAATAAATGCTCTCCGCGGAGAGCATTTTTAATTTCTTCTCAGATAGAGAGAGTTATCGATACAATTCGGCAACTCGTTTTCGTAATGTGTTACGTAGATGAGCGTGCAGTCTGGATTATCATACATATAGCGATCTACGATAGCTTTTACCAAATTGCGATTGCAAAGGTCCAATCCATGAAGCGGCTCGTCGAGAATCAGCAAGTCAGGACATTTGACGAACGCCCGTGCCAACAAGACCAGTCGCTGCTCACCACTTGACATTTCAAGGAATTTGCGATCAGCCAGATGTTCAATGCCAAATATGTTCATCCACTCGATGCATTGGTCTTTTTCCTTTTGACTCGGTGTGAAGTAGAGTCCTATGGTATCTTTGAGTCCACTTGCCACAATCTGCAGAGCCGGGATGTTCTGCTTGTAGCTTCGATGCATCTCAGGCGATATGTATCCGATACGTTTCTTGATGTCCCAGATGCTTTCGCCAGAGCCGCGCTTGTGGCCGAAAAGTGAGATATCGCAGGCATAGCTCTGGGGATTATCTGCACAGACCAGCGAGAGTAGGGTAGACTTGCCCGAGCCATTTTGGCCTGAAAGTGCCCAATGCTCGCCCTTGAGCACCACCCAGTTTAAATCCTTCAGAATGGTTCGTTCACCATAGCGGATGGTAACGTGATTGAAATTAATAACCTGCTGAGGTATGGGTGGCAGGGGTGTCTGCTCCTTCACTTGAATTGCATGCGGGCAATGATCGATTTGATAATCGGTTTTTACCTTGATTTCAGAAACCACGCGAAGTTTGTCTAATTTGATAACGCGAGTGATGAACTCTGGCACTTCGTCCATCTTCGAAAGAACCAGTATGATCTGCATTCCTTGTTTTTCTGTAAGCATCTTGAGGAGATCTTTCACTTGGTCTCTCGTTTCCGCATCCAGTCCGATGAAAGGATTCTCTATGATCAGCACCTTTGGGTTGGTAAACAAATTGGCTGCCAGTTTGTATTTCCGTAATTCGCCACTGCTCAAAAGAATGATATACTTATCCAGCAGATTATCAAGATGGAAAAGCTGATAGAGGTTCTTTTGGAATTTCCGGCGCTCAGGCGTATCTTCACCAGCTAACAGGAAGGCCTCTTCGAGCTTCTGGCCAACGGTGGGCGTCTCTTCGTCGATCTCCATCTGGTTCCAACGCTGTTGCAGGAAATAGGTGCGATCATTGTCACCGCCATAGGTATCGCGGAAAGTGATGTGCTTGAGGTTGTTGTATGGTTCGTCGAAGGCATAGCTGATCATCCCGGGGAATACCGGATGTCGGCCTGTGAGCATATCTACAAACATTGATTTTCCAGCTCCGTTGCGACCAATAATAGCAATGTGTTCTCCTTCGTTGAGTGTGAAGTTAACGGGTTCTGCCAACGACCATTCCGGTTTCCTGGCACGGGCGTTGATCATCTCAATCGTCTTCATTCTTTGTCTTGCGTTTTGAAACTTTTTCTTTGTTTTTGTTGATAAAATCCTTCCATCCACGGTATTTTACGTCGCTTTCGGGTTTTCCCATCTGCATATAATGACAATAGGCAGCAGCGAGGGCATCGGTGGCATCCATGAATTTCGACATCTCTTCGTTGGGTATCTTCAGCAACCGTTGTAGCATACCTGCCACCTGTTCCTTTGCTGCATTACCATTACCAGTGATGGCCATTTTGATTTTCATAGGTGCATATTCGTGAATGGGCACGCCGTGATGAATGGCTGCGGCGATAGCTGTACCTTGGGCACGACCAAGTTTCAGCATCGACTGTACGTTCTTACCGAAGAAAGGTGCCTCGATGGCCATCTCGTCGGGCAGAAAACCATCGATGATGCTGGTTACACGTTCGAAGATATGTCCGAGCTTGAGATAGGCATCAGGAAACTTTCGCAGGTCGATGACACCCATCGTCATCATCTGCGCCTTTCCGTCCACCACCTTTAACAGACCATATCCCATCAGGTTGGTTCCAGGGTCGATACCCAAAATGACTTTTTCCATTCAGGCTGCAAAGGTACAAAAAAGCAACAGAAAAGCCAAATGAATGGGGAAAAAAATCAATAACCAATAACCGTTAGCCAATAACCGTTAGCCAATAACCAATAACCGTTAACCAATAACCGTTAACCAATAACCAAAGTGCCTATCTGGTAGACGAGTGCGGATATGATCCAGGCAACGACGGTGGTATAACCAGCAGCGAAGAGCGCCCAGTGCCAAGAGCCTGTTTCGTTCTTGATGGCAACGATGGTGGCCACGCAGGGGAAATATAATAATATAAATATAAGGTACGCGTAAGCAGCCAAGGGGGTGATGCCATCGCGGAGCATTGCCTGGCGCAGACGGGTGTATTTCTCCGAATCATCCGAGAACTCCGTGTCATCCGAGAACTCCGTGTCATCCGAGAAATCGTCGTCATCGTCGTCGTCGTCGTCATCGTCAAACGCATCATCATCGTCATCAAATGCATCTTCGCCAGCATAGAGCACACCTATCGACGAGGCCACAATCTCCTTTGCACCTACACCTGCGAGCAACGAGACATCGAGTTTCCAGTTGAAGCCCTGTGGGGAGAATACGGGCTCGATGGCCTTGCCCATGCGTCCGATGTAACTCTGCTCCTGCTGCTGGGCGTGAGGCAGGTCATCATGGTGGGGGAAGTATCCGAGCGCCCACACGATGATGGATGCCACGAGGATGATGCCTCCCATCTTCTTGAGGTACTCCTTACCCTTCTCCCACGTGTGGCGCCAAATGGCCTTCGGTGTGGGCCAGCGGTAGGGTGGCAGTTCCATCACAAACGGTGTGTCCTCGCCCTTGATGACCAGCGACGAGAAGATCTTGCTGACGATAACCGACATTGCAATACCCACCGCATAGAGCGATAACAGCACCCACGAGCGGTAGGCCACTGAGAAGAACGTGCCTGCAATCATGATATAGATGGGCAGTCGCGCCGAGCAACTCATAAAGGGCAGGATCATCATTGTGATAATCCTCGACCGTCGGCTCTCGATGGTGCGCGTAGCCATTACAGCGGGCACATTACAGCCGAAACCCATGATCAATGGGATGAACGACTTTCCGTGCAGCCCCATCTTGTGCATCAACTTGTCCATGATAAAGGCTGCTCGTGCCATATAGCCAGAGTCCTCCATCAGCGAGATGAAGAAATAGAGAATCAATATCTGTGGGAGGAAGACAATCACCGAGCCCACACCGCCTATGACGCCATCGACGAGCATTGCCTTCAGCGGACCTTCGGACATGCCGTCGCTGATCTTTTCGCCTAACCAGGCTACAGCCTCCTCAATCCAGTCCATCGGATACTGGCCGAGGGTGAACGTCACCTCGAACATCACGTAGAGGATGAGGAAGAAGATGGGGAATCCGATGTATTTGTTCGACAGCACGCCGTCGATGCGATGGGTCATGCGATAGGTATCCTCCTTTGTGCCAGTCTTGTAGCCCGCCTCCGTCAGCGCACCATTGATAAATCCATATTTGGCGTCCATGATGGCAGTCTCGGAGTCGTTGCCCGTTTCTTCCTTCACACGGGCTGAAGCCTTGTCGCGGGCGTTCGTCAGGTTGTGGAAGTCATGCATACGCTGCTCACCAGCCATGTGCTTGCCTAAGTAGTCGAGCACCTGACTGTCGTGCTCCAGTAGCTTCAGTGCCAGATAGCGGGTAGAGTAGTGCTGGGTGATATGCTCATCGGCCTTCAGGTATTTCTGGATGTGGGCGATACCGTCCTCAATCTCATGTCCATAGTTGATGTGCAGGTGTCGCGAGGCCTTGTTGGTGCCTTCATACACCTGGATGACAGCCTTGAAGAGCTCCTTTACACCGTCGCCGTTCTTGAACGAGGTGGGAATCATTGGCATACCGAAGAGTCGGCTCAGCACCTCGAGGTCGAGATGGTCGCCACGACGCTCGAACTCATCATACATGTTCAGGGCGCAGACCATGCGGATGTTCATGTCCACCAATTGCGTGGTGAGATAGAGGTTGCGCTCGATGTTGGAGGAGTCGATCACGTTGATCACCACGTCGGGCATTTTCTCTGTAAGATGTTCACGCACGAAGAGTTCCTCAGGCGAGTAGCAGCTGAGCGAGTAGGTGCCAGGCAGGTCGGTGAGGTTGAATTCGTAACCGAACATCGAGGCGTGGGCTTCGGTGGCATCGACGGTCACACCGCTGTAGTTGCCCACATGTCCGTGAGCGCCACTGGCGTAATTAAAGAGCGAGGTCTTGCCACAGTTGGGATTGCCCACGAGTGCCACATTGATGGTACGGCGCTCTTGCTTGGCGATATGCTGGAGGTAGTCGTCGTGATGGAGTGGAGAGTTGAGAGTGGAGAGTGAAGCGTTAAGATGACCTTCAGGGTGGAGGTGCTTTGCTTGGCTTTCATCTGTCACTACCTCAATCATATCGGCCTCCTGATGGCGGAGCGACACTTCGTAGCCCATCAGTTTGTAGATGACGGGGTCCTGAAGCGGGGCGTTCTGTAGCACCTCGACCTCCTTGCCCTTGATGAAGCCCATCTCGATGATGCGTTTGCGGAATCCTCCGTGACCCAGCACCTTCACGATGATGCCTTTTTCGCCTGTCTTTAACTCCGATAGTTTCATGACCTTTTGTTTTCTGCTGCAAAGTTACACAAAATTTTCTTGCAATCGGGTTGCAATTTGCATTCTTTTCGAAAAAATACCTACTTATGATGATAATAAAAGTTAATTGTGTGACGACAGATTAAACATTTGTCAATTATTGTGTCTAATAAGGTATATGAACCAACGCAGTACTATAACCATTTTAATTGCATTCTTTTTGAGCATACTCTCAGCAGCAGCCCAAAGAGATGGTTTGTCAGGTCGTATTATCGATAAGGAAGATAAATCGCCCATGGCAAAGAGTACCATACAACTATATCGTCTGACGCAGAAGACAGGTGGCAAACTCGATACGATCTTCGTGAGCGGTGTGCTCTCGGATGACAACGGCCGCTTCTCGTTTAATAATGTGTCGGCAGGTCAGTATCTGGTGAAGGTAACCTTCCTCGGTTACAAGCACTATTACCAAGCGCTCAACAAGGAGCGGGGTAGGGACCTCGCCATAGGCACCATCGCGATGGAAGCCAGCTCCGTGCAACTCGACGAGGCTGTCATCACCGCCAATCTGCCGAAGATGGTGATCCGCGACGATACGGTCGTCTATAATGCCGATGCCTTCCGAGTGCCAGAGGGTTCGGTCATCGAGGCGCTGGTGGAAGCCCTCCCCGGTGCGAAGATCGACGACGATGGTAAGATCAGTATCAACGGTAAGGAAGTGCGTAAGTTCAAGCTCGACGGACGTGACTTCATGACGGGCAACAACGATGCCGTGATGAAGAACCTGCCCTCGTATGTGATCGACCAGGTGAAAGCCTACGACGATAAGAGCGACCTGTCGCGCATGACGGGTATCGACGATGGTAACGACGACTTCACCCTCGAGTTCGTCACCAAGCGCAGCGCCCGCAATGGCATACAGGCCAATCCCGACCTTGGCTATGGTACCGACAACCGCTACGGTTTCCGTCTGACGGCCATGAAACCCTTCGGTGACATGCGCTATACTCTCATGGCCAATGCCAACAATGTCAACGACCGAAACTTCTCAGGACGTGGCGGTCGTGGACGAGGCAACAACAACGGTCAGCGAGAGACCAAGACGGCTGCCCTCGATGCCAGTTATGAGAGTCAGCGCAAACGCAATGGTAACCAACTGCGCTGGAGCGGACGTGTGACCTGGACCCGCAACGATGCTGACAACTGGAACCGTTCGGCCTCCGAGAACTTCGTACAGACGCGTGGTGGTGCCTTCTCCAACAGCATCAGTCAGAGTTACTCGCGTAACAACAGTTGGACGGGCAACATGAACCTGCAATGGACCATCGACACGCTGACCACGCTGTCGTTCCGTCCCGACATGAGTTTCTCCACCAACGACAGCCGTTCCTTCAATACCAATGCCTCGTTCAATGCCAATCCCTTCGACTATGTCGAGGATGCCCTGAGCGAGCGGAGCATCAAACTGCTGAACGAAAAGGGTCTCGTGGTCAACAACCGTGAGGGCAAGTCGCTCGGCTACGGCTCCAACAAGAATGCCAGTGCTCAGTTGCAACTCAACCGCCGCATCGGAACGAAAGGCCGTAACATAGCCGTCAGCGGAAATATCAACTACCGCGATGGCTCCAACAAGAACGCCAACCTCTCGGCCGTGCACCTCTTCCAGCAGAAAAACCAGTTTGGCGAAGACTCCACCTATCAGACCAACCGCTACACGCTGTCGCCCACCGACAACTTCAGTTATCAGATAGGTTTCACCTACACCGAGCCCCTCTTCAACTTCAAGCCGAAACCCGTTGAGGTCGACTCCACCCAGCCAATCCAGCGCGGACCCTTTGGCAACCGCAACCGCGTGCGCTCGTTCGGTGCCCAGGGCGTGTTCCTGCAACTGAACTACCGCTATAACTACAGCCATCAGAAGAGCGACCCCTCGACCTACGACTTCCCCGCCGTCTATACCGACGAGGCCTTTGCCAGCGTGCTCAACGACTATCGCGAGTGGGCAAGCCTGTTCGGCTATCTCGACAATCCCTATGAGAGTTATCTCTCGAAAGACCTGAGCCGTTTCTCCGAGCGTACGGAGCATAACCAAAACATTGACGTGCAACTCCGCATGGTGCGCGAAAAACTGAATATGAATGTCGGTATCAACATCCAGCCGCAGAAGTCGCACTTCATCCAGCAGTATCTGGGACGGCCTGTGGATACCGTCAGAACCATCACCAATGTCTCGCCCACGCTGAATATGCGCTACCGCTTCAACCAGCAGACCAATCTCCAGATTCAGTTCCGCGGTCAGTCGCAGCAGCCACAGATCACCCAGTTGCTCGAGATCTACGACGACACCAACCCGCTGAACATCTCCACCGGTAATGCCGGTCTGAAACCCTCGTTCAACTCGAACCTGTCGTTCAACTTCCAGATGCAGCGCCAGCAGAAACTCGTCACCGACAGCATGGGATTCACCGTGCCTAAGAATCAGGCCCACTGGAGTTTCACCACCAATGGCGGCTGGCAGATCACCAGCAACTCCATCGGTAATATCGTGACCTATAACGAGACCACCGGTGGACGCATCTCGAAACCCGAGAACATCAACGGTAACTGGAGTGCCAACATGGCCATGTCGTTCAACCTTGGTCTCGACACGCTGAACCGCTGGGATGTGAGCGGCTCCGTCAACGGACGCTACGACCATCGTGTGGGTTATGTCAACCTGAACCGTACGGCCGTGCCCGACCGCAATGTCACCCATACCTATAACCTCTCGCCCGAGGTGCGACTCAGTTATCGCGTCAGAATGTTCAACTTCTCGCTCAACGGTCGTGCCACGTATGCCCGCACCGAGAACCGTCTGCAGGCCACAAACAACCTGACCACCTGGAACTTCCAGTATGGCGGTAACACCAACATCCGCTTCAATTGGGGTATGGAACTCGCCACCGACTTCCACATGTTCAGCAAACGCGGCTATACCGACGAGACGATGAATACCAACGAACTGCTGTGGAATGCCCAACTCTCACAGACCTTCCTGCGTGGCAAGAAACTCACGGTGATGCTGCAATGGTACGACATCCTGCACCAGCAGACCAACCTGACCACCAACGTGACGGCCAATGGCTGGACCGACCGTGAGGTGAACGCCATCACGAGTTATGCCATGATGCACGTGACTTACCGCATGAACTTCTTCGGAGGCAACAACCGTGGTGGACGTGGAGGCTTCACACCTGGCGAGGGTGGTCCTCAACAGGGCGGTCGTGGAGGCCGTGGAGGCTTCGGAGGCGGTGCGCCTGGAGGCTTCGGTGGAGGCGGCGGCTTCGGTGGAAGAAGATAAGAAAATTCAGTTAATAATTAAAATTGGAAAATGTTAAGTAAATGAATGGCTGACGTCGTGATGACGCCAGCCATTTCCTTAAAAATTATCGACAAATCGAAAAAAAATAGCCTAAAAAATTTGTAATTTCAGATTTTTTCACTAACTTTGCAGCGTTTTTGATCGATAAAGCGCAGAATTTTAAAGACAGAGCAATAAAAATCAACTTTTTAAATCAAATGTGTATGAACAAAAATCTTTTCTCAGGATTAGCCGCATTGCTGCTTTGCAGTGCATTCACAAGTTGTTCACATGATGTTGAATTCGACAGTCAGGCCGTTGAGGACAATGTCAAGAGTACTTACGAGCAGGCCTTTATGGCTCGCTTTGGAACCCCCGCTTCTGATCAGGATTGGGGCTTCGGATCTTCAGCAGGTGCGCGCACCCGTGCCGATATGTCAGCACCGGCTCCCACTTATGTGGGCCCCACTTTCAATGCTGTGTTGGCTACGGCTGCAACGAATACAGGCAATGCCTACAGAAACAATCAGGTGACCTATGGACAGATTGAGTTCCTGAAGGACTACCAGTCGTGGGACAACTCCGGATGGTCTGACGTGTTCTATCAGATTAATGCCAAGCCAGTTGCCTCGACTTACTCTGACGACAAACTGGCAGAGTTGCGTACCGCCATCGAGGCGAAGATTCCTGAAGGCCATAACAACCTGGCCACTGCAACTGAGGCCGGTTATTCGCTGACCACGAAGGGAGGCCCTGTGACGTTGACCCCCATCTATCACGACTCCAGTTCCGGCGACCTGATCAGTTACTATTATTATCCTGCAGGCGCCAAGCCAAGTATCGCTCAGATCAAGAGCATGAAGAAATATACCGTCGGTTACATTTCCGATCCGAATATTTGCAGGAATAACACGAAGGATTTCCATCACGTCACCTACAGTCTGGTTTATTATGATGAGGCAACAGGTAAGGCTTCTTATGAGTTCCCTGCAAACTACGTCATCAACTTCATCATTTCCAATGTCGACCTTAAGAACAGTCATGACATTGCTATCTTCGATAAGGTGGAGAGGGGGCAGGTCAAGACGAAGAACATCCATAATTATCCCGAATACTATGGCGATGGCGAGTTGAATGCTACCATCCACAGTTCAGGCATGAGTCAGTGGAACCTGCCTGCATGCAACGGTGCGATTACGGATAACAATACCCCTCATGCCGCTGTCTTCTCCATTGGCGAGAACAACTATGTTGGTTTCGAGGATTGGAAGGACTTCGACTATAACGATGTCATCTTCGAGGTGAAAGGTACTGGTGGCGGTATCATCATTCCACCGGTTGACGAGTGGGAAGAGTTGCGCGTGATTGCTGAGGACCTGACCGTCAGTCAGAGCACCGACTTCGACTTCAACGATGTTGTCTTCGACGTACGCCGCTATACCCAGACCACCGAAAACCACACCAAGAATGACGTTGAACTCATCCTGAGAGCCGCTGGTGGTACACTGCCGCTTTATGTCTCAGGCCAGGAAGTTCACGAGTTGTTCGGCGTTCCTGTCAACGTCATGGTTAACACCAATGCTCAGAGCAAGGGTCTCAGTGGTGCCGATAAACAACCTGTTACCATCAAACTGACTTCAAGTGATTACACAGGCTCTACAATCGGTGAGATTGCCAACAGCATCGACGTCTATGTCATCAAGAATGGACTTCCTTGCCACCTCTTTGCGCCTGTGGGTGAAATCGCCAGTAAGATTGGTGTGAAGTGCGACTTCATTTGGTGCGACGAGCGTCAGGATATCGACAACAAATATAGCCTCGTGGGTGTTCCAAGTCTGTTCAAGAACTGGGTTCAGGGCATCTATCCGGCAGATGATTGGTATCAATTTGCCTATGACATGATCCTTCAGTATCCTGTGAAATAAGATTTAAGAATAAGATTCGATAGAAAAAGGGCTGGCATCACAAGGATGTCAGTCCTTTTTATATGTGAGATCTGTGCGATCTGTGTGAGGCTCTAGAACGGGCCTCTGCCTTCTCAACGCTCTTCGCACGGAGGCCGAAACGCATGGTGCCGAGTCCAGGCAGTGCCACCGAGTGACCTTCCGTTGCCCATGCCTTGATTACCTCGCCGGCTGCATCCCAGCAGGCCTTCATCACGCCCTGACTCACGCCACTGCGGAGGGCTGCCTCGCGAATCACCTTCGCCTGGTTCAGTGCGATGTAGAGTTCCGGCTGCATCACGTAGCGATAAACGCCCGGGTCGTTCTTACTGAACTTAATCTTTCTCTCAACTGCTTTAACTTTCAATGCCATAATAAATCCTTTCTTTTAAATGGTTAATAAATTGTTAATTAAATTTACTTATCGTCAAAGTGGCTAATTTTTGTGCTTTGCCTAGGAAACACTTGCCTGCGCGCTATGCAATTTTTGTTACCCAGTTAGGCCGCAAAATTCGTCGTTTTTCATTGACAATGCAAAGGTACGAAAAATTCAAAGCACTTCCAAATTATTTTGCTAAAAAAGCACGCAAAAAGCACGCCTACCGAAATGGTTGACTTTTTTGTTGCAGTGCTGCAGTGCTGCAGTTAAAAAGACAACCATCTCAGGTATCAGAAAATGTTCTATATTTATATATATATTTATATATATATAAATATAGGGTTGTTATTCGGAATTAAGAGGCTATGTTTTTAACTGCAGCACTGCAACACTGCAGCAATTTTTGTTTTTCGACAATTATTTGTCTGAAACAGTTGGCCATATCGATAAATACTACTATCTTTGCAGAAAAGAATCCGAATATGGGCAATATCAAAATCATCAAAGGTGTGTTCGACACTGAATTGAAACTGTTGCATGCAGGCGTAAAGGCTGGCTTTCCCTCACCAGCAGAGGACTATCTCCACGAGACGCTTGACTTCAACCGCGACGCGACTTTGACGAGTTAATCATGGAGAAGCGTGGCTCTACCTATTGGATTCACTTCGCCGTGCGTCCAAAGGATAATCGCCGCAAGATTCTCTTTGATTGTCACTAACTCCCCAAAGGGTAAAAAGAATCCGGAAGCCTTGTGACTTCCGGATATTCTTTGCTATTTAATTATGCCTTATAAATTCATGGCTACTGCAGACATCTTTTCGCTAAGATCCTGAAGAGCCCTTCTGAACATGAGCCTCTCATCATCGGTAAAGGCAGCCACCTTACCATTGACCTTATTGCCGTTCACCTTCTGCATAAGCCATCCGCGAGATTTCCCAAAATATTTTTTTGCGATATAACTAAGCGATAATGCTTCTGGAAGATCTCCAAGTTTGGCTCGGAAAATCATCTCATCGGCTTCGTCAACAAGTTGGAGCATGCCCTCGTTGAACTCATTTACGCCCTGTTCAATTTCGTCCGCAGTCAACTCTACGGAAGGCGCTTTACCTTCAGTGACATCATCAAAATATGTCCTGATCTTCGGATTCTTAATATTACTTGTTGCTTTTTCCATATCACCTTAATAATTCTTCAATGATTTCAATTCTCTTATTCAACATGTTCCTTGTGTCAAGCATCTTGTCAATCAGAGCCTGTTTCCTTTCTTTTGGCAAATCGCTGTCGTTCAGATTTGCGATGACCTTATCGCAATGCTCCAGGCATTTGCGATAGAAATCCAGTCCTTCTTTCAGTTCCATACGCTCACGTTTTTAGTTGCAAGCATTGAGGTGGACTTCTGACGCTGCAAAGATAATAAACATTTGTTTAACTTGTCCTTTACGACAAGAAAAAATGCAGTAATAAACAAAAGTTTAACTGACCTTAACTTTTTCTTCATAAAAACTATAATTTTGTGATTCATATTTTAGACCTGAGGTCTCATATCGTGTGCAAAGATAGGGAGATTTTTCGATACTTCCAAATTTTTGGGGAGATTATTTTGGTAGTTACTAGAATTGTCACTATCTTTGCATCCGTGAATAAACTGTAAACCCTAATTATCAACTAAACATGACGTCGTTATGAAAAAGAATTGCTTGATGATCGCGGCCTTGCTATTGCTCATTGCATGCGGAGGTAAACAAACGCAGACAGAAATTGTTGACGCAGTCGTAAATGACAGTGTCGGGCTGGTGGACTCTACGGATGTGAAGGCAAAGGAAGTAATTGTGGGGCTGATGAATGATCTCTATGCGGCCGCTTCACAGAACGCACCCGACATTGACGGAAGGTTTGCCTGTCATGCCTGGCGTGACACGGTGGCTGCGGTGAATGAGAAGGACGCTGATGTGGCGGAGATCGGCTTTTTCAACGATGACTATTGGACGGATATGCAGGATAGCAACCCTGATGACCTGGAGGTTCGCGACATCCGCTTTGAGCAGTTGGACGCAGCGCAGGGCAGGGCTACGGTGAGTTTCACGCTGCACAGTTCCGTACAGACCGTCCACCAGAAGTTCAGGCTCTGTCGGGAGGATGGTGACTGGCGTGTGCATGACATCATCCGATTCTACAAAGATCCTGACGGCCAGGAGACTTCGTTCAGTTTTATGGAGTCGATGCAGAACTATCTGAATGAGCCGGAGGAGGAGAATTAATCAGCGCAATATAGAAAGATATGTATATGAAAAGAAACCTGCTGTTAGTGCTTCTGGCGATTGGCATGTCGGCCAGCGCCCAAAATGAGTATGAAATCAATGTTGAGAGCAAGAAGCCCTCGGGAATCATCGATGAGATGCTCTACGGTCAACTGTTTGAGCACATCTATTTCAGTGCCAATAATGGCGTGTGGCAGGAACTGATTCAGGAGCGTTCGTTCGAGCCGGAGCAGTATCCTGGCATCCATCCGCGTGACGGCTATTTTGACGGGTGGTATATGGACGACGACATGGTGCTGCATTCACCGACCCGATATGAGCAGCCGCTGAAGATTGACAGCATCGATACCTGCGACTTCGACCTGACGATGGATGTGAACTGGCGTGCATACAAACTGGCTCGTCGCAGTTGGAGTGGGGGACTGATGGATATCCGTTTCGCCTTCCGTAACAAGGCCGACGGTACGCCTTATTTCGTACGTATTCATGATCCGTATTACGAGAGTCGCACTTTTACCCCTGCGCAGACACAATCACAGATTGACGCTGCCAACGAGGCGGCTGCACGTGCCGCCCTGCAGCGACAGAGCGCCACGGCCGATTTCTCCATCTGCCAGATGGAGGTGCGCGAATCGCAGGGTTTTGGCGGACGTCCCGGACGCCGTATGAATACATTGTCGCCGTTAGCATCTGCCCCCGCTACAAAGGACCAAGTCAATGAAGAGCAAAAGTGGCACAAACTGCGCATAGAGAGTCGAGGCAGCAAGGTATCCGTCTATTGGGACGGCAAGCAGGTACTCACTTACGACGGTCTGGAAAAGGCTGATCGCAACTTCGTGACGTTCTGGGTGAACTATACGGAAGCCACTTACCGAAACATCAAGTTGACAAATGCAGACGGTTCGACATTGTTTGAAGGCACTCCTGGCGATGTGCAGACACCAGCCGTAGCCCAGCAGTGGACGGCCTTTGGCGATGGCGGTAAATACCGTCTGGTGAAAGATGATGCCGTGAACATGCGCTATTCGCAGGAGATCACAGCAGGCAAGACCGAGGCGGGCATCTTCCAAGGGCCGCTGGACTATGATGGCGAGAACTTTGTAGGCTCCATCTATGCCAAAGGTAAGGGAGAACTGATTGTCGGACTGCGCAGTACGAAAGGCAATATTATCGCCCGCCAGTCATTTAAGGTGAGCAAGGA